>Ga0194123_10000923_pt1 | contig 49085 bp, 46 predicted proteins | sample TA2MahsurfametaG_5_FD_155479 | JGI IMG/M metagenome (GOLD analysis project Ga0194123, IMG submission 155479) | Freshwater microbial communities from Lake Tanganyika, Tanzania - TA2015023 Mahale A surface | ecosystem: Environmental > Aquatic > Freshwater > Lake | place: Tanzania: Lake Tanganyika... | reverse complement strand
AAAATTAAACAAATGCTCCAAGAATCAAATTTGCCTCCTTGGGAGAGGGAAAATTTACCTTTGATTTTTGTGGGTGACGAGTTAGCTGCTATGCCAAATTTTGGTGTCGATATTAAGTTTCAAACTATGCCTAATGAAGTGGGTTTGGAACTCATTTTATAGGCTTATAAAAATCGTTGTTTTTTTGCAATAAAATTCGCTAATAATTGGCATTTTTGTAACACATTAAATTATTGTTTTTTATCATATTTTTTACCTAAAATAGAGGGGCTTTCTTCGGGAAGTTTTCCTAGGTATTTTAAGCATCTAAGATATTGAATTTCATTAAAAACCTCACTAAAGTAGCTACATATCAATACGAATGAATCAAGACCTAATGAAACTCAAGCTATCTGCAATCGTTGCTCTAGCCTTGGCTTCCTCAACATCGCTCGGTGCCGCTGAAAAATTAACGACAGGCACCATCAATGTGATAAGTACCACACCGCTTCCATCGATTGGCTTACCACTTAATATTATTCCAGCGAATATTCAAATATTTGATAGCAAAGATCTTCGCAATCAACCGGGTGTGACCTTTGCGGATCAGCTCATTAATAATGCGCAAGGCGTGACATTCAGTGAAACACAAGGTAATCCGTGGCAGCCTGATGTGATGTTTAGAGGGTTTTCAGCATCCCCTCTTGCTGGCACCCCACAGGGTATGTCGGTTTATGTGGATGGCGTGAAAGTTAATGAAGCTTTCGGCGATACTGTCCATTGGGATCTTATCCCTAATTTTGCGATTCAAAATATGCAGGTTGTACCTGGTTCGAATCCAGTCTACGGCTTGAATACGCTTGGCGGCGCAATTGCAATTCAAACTAAAGATGGTCGAAATAATCAAGGTATTGCTTTAGAGGCTGAGGGTGGTTCATGGGGAAGAAAAAGAGCACTTGCTCAATTTGGCGGGGTTTCAAAAGATGGCTCTGTCGACTACTTCTTTGGCGCACAAAACATTGACGAAGACGGCTGGAGAAAGCATTCACCGACTCACATCAATCAAACCTTCGGTAAGATCGGTTGGCAGAATGAGAGCTCAAAATTAGATTTGAGTTATATTGGCGCTTACAACAATATGATCGGGAATGGTTTAACACCGATTGACATGTTAGGAAGTGATCGCACGGGCGTTCATACAACACCTGATCAAACCAAAAATTACTTAAATCATTTCGCATTAAATGGAGCGCACTGGCTTAGTAAGGATGTGATGTTGAGTGGTAATACATACTACCGAACCTCAAATCGTAAAACACTTAATGGCGATGCGAATGATGATTTTAGAACGTATGATCATACTGTAGCTATTGTGGATGGTAGTGGTAATCCTATTAATGGTGGCGATGGTTCTGGTGGGGTTCGCGAAAGTAATAATCAATGCGTTCCAAGAGGAACAGATTCTCTAGGAGAGGCATATGATGAGGAGGCTTGTGCACCAGGTATCTTGAATCGTTCAAGAATCAAACAACGAAACCTTGGATTTAATCTTCAGGCTGCCTTTAATCAGGATGTATGGGGTAAGAAAAATCAACTCATCACAGGGCTGGGCTATGATCTTGCAAGAACAAAACTCACACAAACAGAGCAAATCAGTGAAGTTACTACGTCTGGTGGCGGAACGGATGTAGCAGCTGGCACATGGTTTGATTCTGCGAGACGCCCTATTAATCTAGACGAAGAAGTCGAGCTCGACGTGTTGTTGGGTGGTCGATCAAGAACAGCGAGCCTTTTTGCAACGGACACCATATCGTTAAACGCTCAGTGGCATCTCACAGCGAGTGCTCGTTATAACCATACCAAGGTCAGAAATCGTGATCATTTAAGAAGTGGCGATGATAGCCTCACAGGAGATCATAACTTTAATCGTGTGAATCCATCTCTTGGCTTAACCTATACACCGAATGATAGTCTCAGTGTATTTGGTAGCTATAGCGAGTCCAATAGAGCGCCAACCTCCATCGAGTTAGGTTGTGCCAACCCTGCAAGACCTTGTAAATTACCTAATGCGATGGCATCTGATCCACCGTTGGATCAAGTGGTTGCCAAGACGTATGAGGGTGGTCTTCGAGGTAAACTCACCGAGAGCTTAAAATGGAATGCTTCCATCTATCGCACGATGAATCATGATGATATTCATTTTATAAATTCAAGTACGAATTCAGGCGCACTTGGTTATTTTGATAATGTGGGTCGCACCAAACGTCAAGGCTTTGACTTAGGACTAAATGGTACTATCGATAAATTCTTCTTTAGAGCGGGCTATAGCTTTATCTCAGCCAAGTATGATTCTGATATTCAGTTGCTGAATGAAATTAATTCAACCAATGATGATGACGTGGTGAATGTCCGTAAAGGAAATTATTTAGCAGGTATTCCAAAACATCAATTCAAACTTCGTGCGCAGTATGAAATTCTGCCTAAATGGTTCGTGGGAACTAACGTCGTTTATTACTCAAGTCAGTTTGTTCATGGCAATGAAAACAATGCCCACAATAGCAATACCACGGCGAGTGATTGTAATGATAGTGGAGACGGTCATGAGAAATGTTACGGTAAATTAAGTGGCTACACCGTGGTCAATCTTGATACGCAGTATGATGCGGGACAGGGTTGGAAACTTTTTGCGAAAGCCGTCAATATCTTTGATAAAGAGTACTACTCTGGTGGTCGTTTAGCTGAGACCTATTTTTCTCCAACAGGTACTTGGGGTACTGAGGATAGAGGTGTAACCGGTGTTGTGCCAGGCGCACCTCGTGCAGGATGGATCGGTGTCCGATATGAGTTCGGTGGTGCACCAGAAGCTAAGTAATACTCGTGTAAGAAAATAAAAAAGGGAGCTTCTAGCTCCCTTTTTTTATAGCTGATATTTTTATTTCTTCATCATTCTTAAAAAGTAATAAAACGTTCCAATGATTGGTACACCAAAATTAGCCACAACAAACTTTTTCATGGAGTCATGTTTCAGAAGCGCAACATCATGAAGTTTCATGAGAAGTAGCATCCAAGAAAGAACCAGCATAAAAAGAATAATTAAAAAGAGGTAGCCGTAATCGTCTGTCTTCATATGAATGATATAGAAGATGAATGAGGCGGCGATATTGAAATTCCAAAGAAGAAATAGATTAGTCACGCGATCTATTTCATCATCGAGATTGATAGCCTCTTTTGGCGATACTTGACTTAAAGCGCTAAGTTTAACCTTTTCATTTAAATCAGATCCACAGTGATCACAAAAGTTAGCGAAATCTCTTTTGATTCGATGTCCACATTGATAGCAAATCATTGTTTTTTCATTTCAAGCTTTTAAAAAAAGCTATCCTAAATCTCAAGTCCGAAAAGAATCCATGAATTCATCCTTAAATAATTTGGGAAGTTTTCCTGATATGCTTTTAATAAATGTGCGACACAATAGACCCTGAAAAGAGAAGGAATTACCTTTGAGCTTAAAGCTTAGACTTATTTTAATTATCAATGCGTTATTGCTTCTGATATTGGCCCTAGGATCGATTTTAGCGATCGATACGGCCAAAAAAAATGTAAGGGCAGAGGTTGCCTCATCTGAAAAACTCACCCTTTATTTATTCGAAATCGGTGTGTTAAAGAACCCTAAGTATTATTCGATCGAGAGCGAGTATAAGCCCCTTAATTTGCAAAGCTTGGTGCATATGCGGCATCTTAAGATTGAGTTTTATAACTTAGAGGGTAAATTAGTGGAGAGTAACATCTCAAAATCACGCACACAGACAATGGATCAAGCACCCTCTTGGTTTGTGAATTTTATGGGACTTATTTCAGATCCTTGGGAACCGAAACGCTTACCTGTCGAAATATTAGGTCAGCCTAAGGGGGCAATTATTATTACGCCTGATCCCAGTTATGAGTTTGGCGAGATCTGGAATCAATTGACCGGGATTTTTTATTTAGCAGGAACCTTCTTTATCTTGACGAATATTTTGGTGGCCTGGATTGTGTTTCGCGCTCTAAGTCCTGTCGAATTTATTTTGAAGGCTTTAACGGAATTGGAATTGGGAAACCTAAAAGTAAAAATGCCACACTTAAAGACATCTGAATTATCCGCGATCAGTTCTAAATTTAATCATATGGTGAAAACATTAAGGCTTAGCATTGAGCAAAATCATCGACTGACACAAAAACTCATTCGCGTGCAAGAGGAAGAGAAAAAAAGTTTAGCGCGAGATCTTCATGATGAATTTGGACAGTCATTGACTGCGATTCATGCAGATGCAGCTGTTTTAAAAACACTTGCTCATAAAGAATATCCAAAAATTAAGCCATCCGCGCATGCGATATCAGACTTATCGAAACACTTGATGAACCTTGTGGGCGGCATGCTTAATCGCTTAAAGCTCGGTGTGTTAAATGAATTAGGTTTAGAGGCGGGCTTGATTGATTTAATTCATACGTGGAAATTAAGGCATCCGAAAATAAATCTTCAATATCAAGTCAATTTAAAAGGTTTAGCTAAAACGAATGAGATCATTTCGATTGCGACATATCGCATTATTCAAGAGTGTTTAACGAATATTTCACGACATGCCAAAGCAAAACATGTTGAGATTGAAATTCAATTCATTAAAAAAAATACAGCCTCCAAAATGATCGGTATCTATGTGAAAGATGATGGTGTTGGACTTTCTAAATCATACCGTGATGGCTTTGGTTTATCGGGTATGCGAGAGCGTATTCATGAAGTCAATGGCAGCATTAAAATTGTGAGTGAGGTGAATCAAGGTGTTTTACTTCATATTCAACTCCCATTAAAAAAGAATTTAAAAAAATAAATGAGTAAAAAAGTTAGTATTGTTTTAGTCGATGATCACGCGGTGGTTCGAGCAGGTGTAAGGCGTCTTCTTGAGCAGGAGGCACTATTTGAAGTCATAGGCGAGGCCGAGAGTGGTGAAAAGGCTTACCAAATGTTTGGAGAACTCAAGCCTGATGTGATGGTGATGGACTTATCGATGCCGGGTATGGGAGGATTAGAAGCGATAAGACGAATATTAATGCGTCATGAGCGCGCTCGGATTCTCGTCTTATCCATGCATGAGGATTTGTCATTTGCCAACCAGGCATTGAAGTTAGGTGCTAAGGGATATCTCATTAAAAATACCCTAGGTGACGACTTAGTGAAATCCATTCAAACAGTGTCAAGAGGTGAAGTCTTTTTAAGTGATGAGATTGCTAAAAAGATGGCCATGCAATCCATATCAGGCGAACAAGATCCTATTCATGAACTCTCAGCCCGTGAATTTGAAATTTTTAGATTGTTAGCCGAAGGGCTTGAGATTGATGCGATTGCTGCGACACTTAATATTAGTTCTAAGACGGTATCCAATTACCAGACTATGATTAAACAAAAACTCAATATTAATACATCCGTTGAACTTATCCGTTATGCGATTAAGGCGGGCGTCATTAAGAATTAGATTTTTTCGGGAAGAATTCTTAAATTTTCTTGGGAGTATTAGCCCGTTCATCTTTCGTGATCCATTGATAAAGTGTAGCTGTCTTAACTTTAAGCCATAAAGTTTATTTTTAAGAGACGGCACTCGACTCCACGGGTGAAGGGTTTTTTTAAGGGATTCTTTTTTAGGATCCCTTTTTTTATAGCTATTTTTCGGCACTTTACTATCTCAAGCTTTATTTTCTTGACGTTTCTTGATTTTTCATGAAAAATATTGAAAATTCATGAAGGAGATATTTTTGGATACCACAACACTTAATAAATTTTCCTCTCAAGCTCACCCTGAGGTATTAAATACCTTACGTAAAATTGCAGATGCTGAAGGTCGCAAATTGCATGCGGTCATGGACGAAGCTTTTCGTGATTACCTATCAAAAAAAGGTGCCATCAAGCCAAGTCAAAAAGTTTTGACTCATTTTGCTCAAAGCCTTCATGAGTTTGAAGCGCTCTATCAAGACCTAGCAAAATAATGACTCATTTCATTACGACTGATGAAGTCGTTATGATGCATGAGATCTTGATCCAAAAGTTTGGCGGCTCAAGAGGCTTACGAGATCGAAATCAGCTTGAAGTGGCTTTGCTTCGCCCTCAGTCTGGATATTATCCCGATACGATTAATCAAGCTGCGGCACTCTTTGAGAGCCTCTTAATGAATCATCCTTTTGTTGATGGAAACAAAAGAATTGCGTTTGCAGTGACAGACGTTTTTTTGCGATTGAACGGATATCGACTCAAAACGCGATCAAAAGAAGCTTATTCAATGATTCTTGGATTCCTTAAGAATACATCACTTCAAACACAAGATATCGATCGTTGGTTAAGAGCTATCGTTGTGAAGGATAGCATTAAGAAATAAATGCTATGATTTTAGTTATTCTAATTTCTAAATAATTATATGCAAATCGGCACTCCATTATCCCCAAACGCGACACGTGTCATGCTCCTTGGTAGCGGTGAACTCGGCAAAGAAGTCATCATCGCCTTGCAGCGTTTAGGTGTGGAAGTGATTGCAGTCGATCGTTATAAAGACGCACCAGGGCACCAAGTCGCTCACAGATCATATGTGATTGATATGACGAGTAGTGAAGCGCTTCTCAATTTAGTTAAATCAGAAAAACCGCATTATATTGTTCCTGAAATTGAAGCGATTAATACTGACGTATCAGCGCAAATTGAAAAGAGCGGGGACGCGATTGTGATCCCTACCGTTAAAGCGGTTCAGCTCACGATGAACCGTGAGGGCATTCGTGATCTAGCAGCTAACCAATTAAAACTTCCCACATCCCCCTTTGCATTTGCTAAAAGTTTAGATGAATTACAACAAGCGATTGATAATGGTATTGGTTATCCGTGCTTTGTGAAGCCAACCATGTCATCTTCCGGTAAAGGTCAGTCACGCATTACCGAAGCCTCACAAGTTAAAACCGCGTGGGATTATGCAGCCTCCGCAGGTCGAGTGAATAAGGGTGTGGTGATTGTTGAAGGTCAAATTGATTTTGATTATGAAATTACACTTCTCACAGTCCGTGCCAAAAATGAAAAGGGTGAGATTGAAACTCACTTTTGTGAACCGATCGGACACAAACAAGAACAAGGCGATTACGTTGAGAGCTGGCAACCTCAGCCGATGCATGAGGTGGCATTAAAGAAAGCAAATGATATCGCTAAAAAAATTACTGACGCCTTAGGAGGATTAGGTTTATTTGGTGTGGAGCTCTTTGTTAAAGATGATCAAGTTTGGTTTTCAGAAGTGAGTCCACGTCCGCATGATACCGGCATGGTCACCATGGCAAGTCAGCGTCAGAACGAGTTTGAGTTACATGCACGTGCGATTTTAGGATTGCCTGTGAATACAAGCTTATCAAGACCTTCTGCAAGTTCAGTCATTTATGGCAACCATGATGCGGATGGTATTCATTTTGAAAATATCGATAAAGCATTAAGTGTTCCTGAATCTGATTTAAGACTTTTTGGTAAGCCTACCTCATTCAAGCGTCGTCGCATGGGTGTAGCATTAGCTTCAGCTGACAATGTGAGTGAAGCCAGAACACGAGCCCAAAAAGTTTCATCCCTCATTAAAACATCTCTTTAATGTCGCAATCTTCAGAATCAACCCCTCAATCACTTTATGATTTATTGGACGGTGAACCGGAAGCCACAAATGAAATCCGTAAAATTGTCGAAGCCTTTTACGATGTGATGGATAAGGATGAAAAAGCGAAAACGATTCGTTTGATGCACCCTGAAGATTTAACCTCTTCACGTGAAAAACTTTTTATGTTTTTAGTAGGTTGGACAGGTGGTCCACAACTTTATATTGAACGCTATGGACATCCCTTCTTAAGACGTCGTCATTTACCTTTTAAGATAGGCGTTGATGAACGAGATCAGTGGATTTATTGTATGACGAAGGGCATGCTTAATTTAAAGATGGATGAGGCAAAGATAAAAGCGCTTTTGAATGCGCTTTATCCTATCGCTGATTTCATGCGTAATCAGTAAATTGCTTTAAACACGCGCTTTACGTTTTGCGCTGTCTGGTTTTGAGTCCGATGTTCTAAACGTTCTGATCGTGGATGGTTTTTTTGCAAAAGTTTTTGGAGCCGATTCGCGTTTAGGAGCGGGCTTACGATCACTGGTTTTTTTATCACTTGGTTTTCTATCTCTGGGCTTTCTATCGCCCAATGATTTTTTTTCACCAAAAGACTTTTTATCGCCAAATGTTTTTTTGTCGGCATCTGATTTATTAAAGCTCAGTTTTTTATCAGACGTTTTTCCAAACAATCTTTTTTCAATCGCTTTTTTCTCAAAGGGGCTTCGTGGTGTGCGTGGCTCAGCATCACGTCTCGGTGCATCATTGGACCCAAATTCTTTTCTGGGAGGTTTTTTATCACTAAAAGAGGATCGCTCCCCAAATGATTTTTTATCTCCGAAAGATTTCTTGTCCCCAAATGATTTTCGTTCACTTGGTTTTCTATCACCAAATGATTTTTTCTCACCAAAAGGCTTTCTGTCGCCAAAAGATTTTCTATCATTGGAATTACGTTTACCACCACGAGACTTAGACTTTCTTTCTTTGCCCAATTGATCCCGTGATTGCAGTTTAGGCTCAAAACCTGCCATCACTTTTGCTTCAATTTTATGCCCTGTGTATTTTTCGATATCACGTAATGCTTTACCATCCATAGGAGCCACAAATGAAATCGCGACACCTTCTTTTTTGGCACGGCCTGTCCGACCGATACGATGCACATAGTCTTCTGCAAATTTAGGCAGGTCATAATTAATCACATGTGTAATACCATCGACGTCAATACCGCGCGCTGCAACGTCAGTTGCAACGAGGACGCTGATATCGCCATGTCTAAATTTAGTGAGTGTTCGGTTGCGAGCGCCTTGCGTCATGTCACCATGTAACGCACCTGTCTTATGACCTACGTTATATAATTCATCAGCTAATAAATCGGCATGACGTTTGGTGGATGTGAAGATAATCGTTTGTTTCACACCGGGTTGAATAAGCAAATGTTCGAGAAGTTTATTTTTATGATTCAAGTTATCTACGAAATACATATGCTGCGAAATATTTTCGTGCTTATCTTTAGAATGTGAGATCTCAATTGTTTTAGGATTGTGTAAAAGATCTTTTGCGATTTTACTAATTTGGCCATCTAAGGTGGCTGAGAATAATAGGGTTTGATGTTTTGTATTAATCGCGGCACAGATTTTTTTAACGTCAGGAATAAAACCCATATCAAGCATACGATCCGCTTCATCTAAAATGAGCATTTGTAAACGTGACAAATTAATGCGACCACGTTCCATATGATCTAAGAGTCTCCCTGGAGTGGCTATCAAAATATCTAAAGGTTGAGAGAGTAATTTATTCTGTAATGGGTAAGGCATGCCGCCTACGATACTGGTGGTTTTAGCTTTAATAAAGGTACCGTACTTACGTGCCGCTTCATTCACTTGGGCTGCTAATTCACGCGTGGGGGTGAGTACTAAAATACGTGGACCACGTTCTTTGATCGGATGTGGGGTCGCGAGAAGATTCAATGCGGGCAAAATAAATGCCGCTGTTTTACCGGTACCTGTTTGTGCGGAGGCCATCAAATCATGACCTTCTAGGATGACGGGGATCGATTTTTCTTGAATGGGGGTGGGGGTTTTATAACCTACGCTATGTAACGCGCGTAAGATCTGTGGGTCGAGCTTTAATGAATCAAAAGACAATGTCGTACTCCTTAAAAAGGGTTAGGTGCATTTAATCTTTTAAAAAATTCAAAACTTCCAGTCACTAGATTTAAACGCTGCTGTTGTTACATGATGTGAGTGCGCAGTATATCGATAAATCCATGAATATCAAAGCTTAATTTCCTCATAATATGCTAGAATTCGGCCTCAATTCAATTTAGGTCAACTTCCTTTATGTCGCGCAATTTAAGAAACATCGCCATCATCGCCCACGTGGACCATGGCAAAACCACCCTCGTCGATAAACTTCTCCAACAATCAGGCACCTTCGCACAACACCAAGCAGTGACCGAACGTGTGATGGATTCCAACGATATTGAAAAAGAACGTGGCATCACCATCTTAGCTAAAAATACAGCCGTTAATTTTGAAGGCACACACATTAATATTGTAGACACCCCTGGACACGCGGACTTCGGTGGCGAAGTAGAGCGCGTATTAGGTATGGTGGATGGCGTGGTGTTGTTGGTAGACGCCGTTGAAGGCCCGATGCCTCAAACACGTTTCGTGACGAAGAAAGCATTGGCATTAGGTTTAAAACCGATTGTGGTCATAAATAAAGTCGACCGTCCAGGTGCTCGCCCTGATTGGGTGATTAACCATACCTTCGATTTATTTGCGAACTTAGGTGCCACCGACGAGCAGTTAGATTTTCCGATTGTGTATGCGTCGGCACTCAATGGTTTTGCAACACTGGATTTAAACCAAAAATCAGACACGATGAAACCCTTATTTGAGACCGTGTTAAAACACGTGAGCCCTCCAGAAGGTAGTCGCGATAACCCATTACAACTCCAAATTTCAGCACTCGATTACTCAACCTATACGGGTCGCTTAGGTGTGGGTAAGGTCAAAAATGGTGTCATCAAATCAGGCCAGCCAGTGGTCGTGATGCATGGCGATAAACAAGTATCTCAAGGCCGTATCAATCAAGTCTTAGGCTTTAAAGGATTGGAAAGAATTCCGGTTGAGGAAGCAGAAGCGGGTGACATTGTCATTATTTCAGGTATTGAGGAAATCGGGATTGGTGTCACGATTGCGGATCCTAATAATCCGGTAGGTCTTCCTATTATGGCAGTGGATGAACCGACACTTACCATGGACTTTATGGTGAATACTTCACCACTCGCAGGTACTGAAGGCAAGTTTGTCACCAGCCGACAAATCCGAGATCGTTTAACTAAAGAATTGTTAGTGAATGTGGCGTTGCGTGTTGAAGACACACAGGATGCGGACGTATTCCGTGTCTCAGGTCGTGGCGAATTACACCTCACCATTTTATTAGAGAACATGCGTCGCGAAGGTTTTGAATTAGCTGTAGGTAAGCCACGTGTTGTCTATCGTGAAATCAATTGCCAGAAGTGTGAGCCTTATGAGGTGTTAACCGTGGACTTAGAGGATGACACGCAAGGTGCTGTCATGGAAGAGTTAGGACGCCGACGAGGCGAAGTACAAAACATGGAATCCGATGGTAATGGCCGTACGCGCTTAGAATATAAAATTCCAGCACGAGGACTGATTGGTTTTCAGGGTGAATTCATGACGATGACGAAAGGGACAGGTTTAATGGCACACGTTTTTGATGAGTACGCACCGGTAAAAGCTGATATGCCAGGACGTCGTAACGGTGTATTGATTTCAGCTGAGCAAGGTGAAGCGGTGGCTTATGCGTTATGGAAGCTTCAAGACCGTGGTCGCATGTACTCAAGTCCAGGGGATAAACTGTATGAGGGTATGGTGATTGGTATCCATTCTAGAGATAACGATCTCGTTGTAAACCCAATCAAAGGTAAGCAGCTCACCAACGTACGTGCATCAGGTACGGATGAAGCGGTTCGCTTAGTGCCACCTGTGCAATTGACACTTGAGTCCGCAGTCGAATTTATCGAGGATGATGAGTTGGTTGAAATTACACCTAAATCGATTCGAATTCGTAAACGCTACTTACTCGAGCACGAGCGTAAACGCGCATCTAAAGAATAAGTCGTTTCTTATAGACTAAACATCTATAGAATATTTTTTATGAATCGACACTTTAAAAAATATTACTTTTACTTTTTAGCGAGAATTTTTGATTATTTAAATCTTTATCAAAAATCAGTACCCTGTTATGCCCAAACCATTAGATTCCGCTCTTTCTTTTGGGATAGTCAAACAAGATACGCTCACGCGATCACTAAAAATCCTAAAAAAATTACACTTCAAATCCAAGGTGGCATCGGAGATTTTCTTCAGCATCTACCTTTTATACTTCAACACAAATCTTATTCATACATTGTGCTGACTCATTTTTTACATGCCGAATCATTTTTTAAAGCTTTGAGGATCAATGTGAAAAAATATTATTTTTATGATAATTGGGAAGATTACGTAGAGATTAGAGATAAGCTTCAAACATTACCTAATACATTCGTGTGTCCTCGAACTTTGTTCTTTAATGAAAATCCTTTTTCAGTCACAAAAAAGAAAAGCCCTCAAAAACCTTATGTCTTAGGCATTCATATGGGTTCGAGCAAAATTGCGAGTGGCAAAGCATTAAGTTTAAATTTTGTTATAAAACTTTTTGAGACATTAATTCAGCTTCAATACAAAATTATTTTGTTTGGTACTGATGATGAGCTTAAATCGCTTAAAATAAAATCAAGTCAAAATGTGATATTTGCAAAAGACAAGAATGTCATTAAAAATTTATCTTTGGTCAATCAATGTGATCTTATGGTGGCAAGTGACAGCGTATTTAAAACCATGGCGTCAATGCTAAACATACCTTCCATCGTCCTTCATAAGGACAATAAGAATCTATTCAGAGATAGAACATTTATTGAGCCTTATGTGAAGGCTGGTTCAATGTCTGTCTATAAATATCAACATCTTGAAAATGAAGTAGATGATGCATTAGCTTTTACCATGAAAAATATAAATGCATTATTTAAAGCTTCATAAATAATCTATGATCAAAACTGCTTTATTTTTAAAAACAAAGAATATTGGGGATTCCATTATATTGACATCCTCAATCGCAGCCTTACCTAAAACATTTAAGTATGTGGATGTCGTGTGCTTACCTGAGAGTGAGTCCATATTTAAAATGAATCCAAGGGTAAGACATATTTTTGTGATTCCTAGGCACTTAAAGAATTTTCAAAAATTATCTGCATACTACAACATATTTAAAAAACTTATATCCAATCATTATGATTTCTTAGCGCAGTTTTCTGTCGATTGGAGAGGGGCTCTATTAGCGCGTCTTCTTCATGTAGATTTGAGCGTGGCCAGAGAGGCGTCAAGGCGCGGACCCTTTTGGCATCAATCATTCGATGTCATTACGCCAATTGAAGACAATAAACCAGTCGCTGAACAAGATGTTGATTTGTTAAGGGCTAGTGATTTATATCAAAAAAAAGATGCTCCTTCTTATCAACTCGAGGTTCCTCATAAGAACCAATTGAAAATTAAAAAATGGTTACAGTCTCAAAACATTTCAAAGCATAAACTCATTGTAATTCACGCATCTTCACGATGGAAGTTTAAAGAAATTCCATTGAACACTTGGGCCACCATCATTGACGTATTAAAATCAAAAAAAATGCATGTTGTTCTATCTGGCTCAAAAGATGATTTAAAAACGAATCAAGCGATTAGTGACTTATGCCAATCAATGCCGATACTCACGAATAATTTTTCGATAGAGGATACGGCAGCACTTTATAAGAGCGCTCACTTAGTTGTCACCATCGACAGCATGTCGACCCATTTAGCCAGCGCTATGGACACCCCCGTGATCAGTATCTTTGGACCCACCAATGATCTTAATTGGCGTCCTTGGAGAGTGAAGTATGAAGTCATTGCCTTGTCTATTGCTGATGATCCTACTTTTGCTTGCAGACCTTGTGGTATGGATGGTTGTGAGGGCACTAAAATAAGTCAGTGCCTGGTACAAATGAGACCCCAGATGATTTTGAAATCGATTGAGTCAACGCTTAAAAACTAAAAACTTAAAAAATAAAAATTAAGTGGTTTGCGTTTGAGTCAGTAAGTACTCTTCGTAATTACCTGTGAAATCGATAATACGATCTGATTTGATTTCTAAGATACGAGTTGCAATGGAGCTCACAAACTCTCTATCATGACTCACAAAGAAAAGTGTGCCCTTGTATTTATCGAGAGCTGTATTAAGGGACTCGATGGATTCCATGTCCATGTGATTGGTCGGTTCATCCATTAATAAGACATTAGATTTAGAAAGCATGAGCTTGCCGAATAGCATACGGCCTTGCTCGCCACCTGATAATACTTTCACTGATTTTTTAGTATCTTCACCTGAAAATAAAAGTCTTCCTAAGATACTGCGAATAGCCTGATCATCTTCTCCAGATTGCGCGCAGTCCTTCATCCAGTCAAAGAGGGTGACATCCTTTTCAAAATCAGTCGCATGATCTTGCGCAAAGTAACCGATTTTAGCTTTTTCAGCCCACTTGATTTCACCGTGATTCGCTTTTAAATCGTTTGCGAGAGCTCTTAAGAAAGTGGTTTTACCAATACCGTTTTCACCAATCACAGCAATACGTTCACCCGCTTCGACAAGTAAATTAAAGTTATTAAAGAGCACACGATCGAAACCGTGGCTTAAGTTTTTGATTTCAACCGCTTGGCGATGGAGTTTATCCCTATCGTCATAATCAAAACGGATATAAGGGTATTGACGACTCGATGCGACAAATTCTTCTACCTTAATCTTATCAATTTGTTTAGCGCGACTTGTCGCCTGACGAGCCTTAGAAGCATTCGCCGAGAAGCGTCTTACAAATTCTTGCAGTTCAGCAATTTGTTCTTTAGCCTTCTCGTTATCTTTTAATTTTTGAGCTCTCGCCATGGTGGATGCTTCCATGTAATTGTCATAATTACCCGGGTAGACGGTTAACTTTCCATAATCCATGTCCGCCATGTGTGTACAGACCTGATTTAAAAAGTGCCTATCGTGGGAAATGATAATCATGGTGGAGTTACGATTATTTAACGTATCCTCTAACCATTGAATGGTATGAATGTCTAAATTGTTCGTGGGTTCATCGAGTAGCAAAATGTCTGGATTTGAAAAAATCGCTTGTGCTAAAAGAACTCGTAACTTAAAGCCGGGGGCGACCGCACTCATGGGACCCTGGTGCTGCTCAATCGGAATACCTACGCCAATCAATAATTCACCCGCGCGCGCTTCAGCGGTGTAACCATCAAACTCAGCATACACACCTTCGAGTTCTGCGGCCTTCATGTAATCCTCTTCAGTCGCATCCGGATTCATGTAGATCGCATTCTTTTCCTCATTAGCCTTCCACATTTCTTCGTGACCCATCATGACCACATCTAATACACGCTGATCTTCATAGGCAAACTGATCTTGTTTAAGCCATGACATGCGCTCATTCTTGTCTAACGAGACATTCCCTGAAGTCGGCTCTAATACACCGGCTAAGATCTTCATGAAGGTGGATTTGCCACAACCATTGGCACCGATGAGACCATAGCGATTTCCATCGCCAAATTTAACGGATACGTTTTCGAATAAAGGTTTTGCACCAAACTGAGTGGTGATGTTATTACTAATGAGCACGCGCTTATTTCCTTAATGTTTTATTTGAATTGATTTTGTATGACGACTTCATCAAGAGGTAATTGACCACCACGAGGCATCGCATCTTTTATACCTTTACCCACACACACAAACATGGTGGGGGTGTGGTCAGAAGGTAAATTTAATAATTCACTTACCTTATCAAAGTCAAAGCCATCCATGGGGCAGGTTTCATAACCCATCGACTTGGCGGTGAGCATTAAATTCATAGCCGCCATACCGCATGAGCGCATCGCCTCATCGCGTTGTACTTCAGGTTTACCTTCATAATATTGCTGAATCGCCGGTACTAAATAATCTTGCACAGGTTGAGGTGCGTCCTTCCAATAACGAGAAGGATTTTTATTCCATGCCATAAGGTCTGCAACCAATACAATTAAAAGTGACGCTTCTTCAACCTGTGCTTGACCCCAGCTCACAGCTCGAATTTTTTGGCGTAAAGCCTTATCTGTGACGACCACAAATCGCCAGTTTTGAATATTAAAGGCGGTAGGGGACAGAATCGCGTGAGAGAGAAGCTCATGAATTTCTTTTTCAGTCATCACGTGATTAGGATCAAAATGCTTAATCGATCTTCTTTGTTGTATCGCTTCTTTGACTTGTATAGTTTATCTTTCTTAAAAATTAGTATTCTATTTTTTGAATGGTGAGATAGGTATCACCCATCGGCTTTTGCCAGGTCACTTCATCATTTAACTTTGCACCAATGAGTGCTTCAGCAAGCGGAGACAGGTAACTTACTTTACCCTGATGAATATCTGCCTCATCCTCACCGACAATCTCATAAGTCGTCAATTTGCCTTCCTCATCTTCGACCGTGACCTTAGCACCAAACAATACAGTTGAATGGTCTTCTTCTTTAGGGCTTGTGAGAATCGCTGACTCAATCCGCGCTGCATAATAACGCATATCGCGTTCTATCATGGCAATTTTTTGTTTGGTGATAGGGTCATCTTTCTTATTCTTTAATGCTCCACGCTCAATCTCTAACGCATCAATTTGTGCGTTAAGAAGTTTAAGACCATTAGGTGTGACGTAATTAGGCTCATCACTTAAGGGTCTTTCGGGAATATCAATCCCTGCGTGCTCTAAATCATTTTCTTTAACGAATGCGCGACTCATTTTATTTTTGAATATTTAGCCCAAACAGTTTGTCCGAATTTATTTTGATAGGCTTGAGGTGAATACCATAAGCTTCGTAAAAGTTTTTTCATAAAAAATCTTTTTGGCTCGGTAATGGTTATCTCTAATTGATAATTCTTAGGTTTGATTTTTTGAAAAAAAAGCACTGCTTCTTGGGTGTTGATAAACCACTTGTGTCGGTCAAGAGGTTTTGTTATTGGCAAACCATAATGACCAATCACCCCTTTTCCTCTTTTTATCTGTATTCTCGAATCTCTCCAGCTATTAGGTAAGGATATGAGTAAATGGCTTTTTGTAACCCTAAATAAATCATTTGCAATTGCATGGAGATTATCTAAATGCTCTAAGACCTCAATACAGATTGTTGTTTCAAATTCATTTTTTTTGAAGGGTAATTTATTAGAATTTTCAAGATTTATTTTTAGGTCATAATTACCTAAAAAATCAATACCAAAATACCTATCTTTACCAATCATATTTCTAAGAGGGGCATCTGCACAGCCGACATCAAGCAACACACCCCTTTTAAAAATATCTTTAAAATGGTGAAGTAGCCACTCTGTTCTATCTTTTCTTGTTCTAATAGGATGAATTGATATTAATTTCATTATTTAATTTTCTATTTAATGAATAAGTTATGAGAGGTTTTAAAACTATTCCCACTCTATGGTTGCAGGGGGTTTGCCTGAAACATCATAGACAACACGATTAATGCCGCGCACTTCATTGATAATACGATTCGATACCTTACCTAAAAGTGCATAGGGTAATTCTGCCCAGTGTGCCGTCATAAAATCTGATGTGACAACAGCTCTTAATGCAACGACATACTCATAAGTTCTGCCGTCACCCATGACACCAACTGATTTTACAGGTAAAAATACAGTAAAGGCTTGCGAAGTTTTCTCGTACCAACCTGAATTAATCAATTCTTCTATAAAAATGGCATCCGCACGTCGAAGTAGATCCGCGAATTCTTTTTTGACCTCTCCTAGGATACGCACACCCAACCCAGGACCCGGGAAGGGGTGACGGTATACCATGGCTCGAGGCAGACCTAATGCCACACCCAACTCACGCACCTCGTCCTTAAAGAGTTCGCGCAAAGGCTCTAATAGTTTTAAATTAAGTGTTTCTGGTAAGCCGCCTACGTTGTGGTGGCTTTTAATTGTATGCGCTTTTTTAGTTTTAGCGGATGCTGATTCAATGACATCAGGATAAATCGTGCCCTGGGCTAACCACTTGGCTTGAGGTAGTTTTTTGGCTTCACTTTGGAATACTTCTACAAATTCGCGGCCAATAATTTTTCGTTTTTGTTCGAGGTCAGTCACACCTTTTAAATCATTCAAGAATTTATCTGAGGCGTCTACATGAATGACTTTAACACCTAAATTATCGTGAAATGTTTTCATGACCTGTGTCGCTTCATTTAAACGGAGAAGACCATTGTCCACAAAGACACACGTGAGCTGATCGCCAATCGCACGATGAATAAGGGCTGCGGCAACAGATGAATCTACCCCTCCCGATAAACCTAATATCACTTCATCATCTTGAACAACATCTTGAATGTGCTTGATCGCTGTCTCAATGTAATTCGGCATCGTCCAGCTGGGTTTGCAATCACAAATTTGTGCCACAAATTGTTTGAGAATATTAAAGCCTTGTTTGGTGTGGGTCACTTCCGGATGGAATTGCACACCGTAGAAATTTTTTGTCTCATGCATCATGCCAGCGATGGGTGTGGACGCATTGCTCGCGATCACCTTAAATTGCGGTGGAAGCTCTGTGACCTTATCACCATGACTCATCCATACATCAAGAAGTCCATGACCCTCTGAATTCGTTTTGTCTTGAATATTGTTTAGAAGAGGGGAGTGGTTGTGCGCTCTAATCTCGGCGTAACCGAATTCACGCGTATGCGCATTTTCAACCTTACCACCGAGTTGCGCTGCCATGGTTTGCATGCCATAACAAATACCTAAGACTGGAATATCCAATTCAAAAACAATCGGAGGTGCGACAGGTGTATCTTCTTCATAAACTGAGTTAGGACCCCCTGACAAAATAATACCTTTGGGATTAAATGCCTTGATGTCTTCTTCACTCATATCGTGTGAATGGAGTTCTGAATACACATGCATCTCACGCACACGTCGCGCGATGAGCTGTGTGTACTGTGAACCGAAATCGAGAATGAGAATTTTATCCATAGGATTTAAAAAGCCTCCCAAGAGAGAGGCTTGTCTTTTATTACTTTTGAATTAATCGACACGGTAATTCGGTGCTTCTTTGGTGATCTGCACATCATGCACATGCGACTCACGCATGCCCGCACTTGTGATTTGCACAAAGTTAGCTTTATTGCGCATCTCATCAATCGTTCTAGCCCCCACATAGCCCATAGAAGCACGAAGGCCCCCCATGAGTTGATGGATCACATTAATGACACTTCCCTTGTAGGGCACACGACCTTCAATACCTTCAGGCACTAATTTATCTGCGTTGTTTTCAGAGTCTTGGAAGTAACGGTCAGAGGAGCCTTTTTGCATGGCACCAATAGAGCCCATGCCGCGATAGGACTTATAAGATCTTCCTTGGAAGAGTTCGACTTCACCGGGCGCTTCTTCGGTGCCTGCGAACATTGAACCAAGCATGACTGAATTTGCACCTGCTGCAATCGCTTTTGCAACGTCGCCAGAGAATCGAATACCACCATCACCAATGAATGGAATATTAAGCTTGTTTAGTGCTTCAGCCACATTGCTGATCGCTGAGATTTGAGGAATGCCAACACCCGCCACAATACGGGTGGTGCAAATAGAACCTGGACCGATACCGACTTTCACACCATCAGCTCCTGCATCTACAAGTGCTTTAGCAGCATCCGCTATTGCAATGTTGCCACCGATCACTTCAATGTTTGGAAAATGTTTTTTAACCCATGTCACGCGATCTAATACACCTTGCGCGTGACCGTGTGCGGTATCCACCACAATCACATCGACACCCGCGTGTGCTAATAATTCAACGCGCTCTTCTGTACCCTCACCGACACCCACTGCTGCACCTACACAGAGTCGACCCTTGTCGTCCTTACATGCATAGGGGTGGTCGGATGATTTTTGAATATCTTTGACCGTGATTAAACCTTTTAATGCATCATTCTTATCAACCACTAACACACGCTCTAGACGGTGATGATGAAGTAGGCGAATCACTTCCTCTTTGGATTCACCTTCTTTCACAGTGACCAATCGATCGCGCGGCGTCATGATGTTCTTAATGGGCTGATCGAGATTCGTTTCAAAGCGCAAATCTCGGTTGGTGACGATACCGACAATCTTGCCACCATCAATCACAGGTAGCCCTGAAATTTTATGGAGCTGAGTGAGGTTCAATACATCACGCACGGACATATTGGGTTCAATCGTAATAGGATCATTCACGACACCCGACTCAAAGCGCTTCACACGTGATACTTGTTGTGCTTGTTCTTGTGGGGTCATATTCTTATGGATAATACCGAGCCCGCCTTCTTGAGCGAGTGCAATTGCCAAACGTGATTCAGTCACTGTATCCATCGCAGCGGACACAATCGGAATATGAAGCTTAATTTTTTTCGTGAGTTGCGTGGTTAAATTAACTTCACGAGGGAGTACAGTAGAATGAGCTGGAACGAGGAGCACGTCATCGAAAGTGAGTGCTTGTTGTATTAAACGCATCTTTTGATCCTTTGCGCAAAACGAAATTATACAGAAAAAGTCTCGTTATGCCTAAGAATTGATTGGCTACGGGGCGGTGTCACCACCCTTTTTCATGACCTTACCCTCGGCCGCGCGCTGACGCCTAATCTCTTTAGGGTCTGCAATGAGGGGGCGATAGATTTCGATGCGATCGCGCTCACGCATCACATGATCGAGCTGTGTGAGTTTGCCGAAGATACCAATCTGGTTCTTGTCCAAGTCGATCTCAGGAAATTTTTTTATAATGCCTGACATTTGAATTGCCTCATGAGCAGTCGTGCCAGGCTTCACCTTGATCGGAATAATGAGCTGCTTCTTAGGGAGTGCGTAGGCGACTTCAATCAAGATTTCGTTTGGCATAGAGTTAACTTTTTATTTAAGTGATCTTGAATATATTTTATCAGCTTGTGCCACAAATCCATCGACAAAGGTATTCGCAATCTGACTAAAAATAGGGGAGATGAGTTTATCTAGAATAAAGTTTGAGAACTCGTAGTGCAGGTGAAACTCAATGCTGCACGCTTCCTCATTAATTTCAGTAAAGATCCAATAGCCTTCTAGTGCCTTAAAGGGCCCGTCGATCAATTTTAAATCAATGCGATTGGGATAGTCCTTAGTATTCTGTGTTGTGAAGCTCTGATTGACACCACTATATTTAATATGGATCGAGGCCCGTGTAATTTCATCATTCCTCTCTAAGACTTTTGAGCCACCACACCAAGGTAAAAATAAAGGGTAGTCTTCAATACGATCGACCAGGTGAAACATCTGATCTACCGTATGATTCACGATCACATTTTTTTTGACATCTGCCATGGGGTAAATTGATTTAGCGTAAAATGTTCAATTTTAAAGGATTAGCTAGGTTTCATGAGTATTGTTCAAAACAAAAAGGCCTTTCACGACTACTTCATCGAGGAAAAATATGAGGCAGGTATCGTATTAGAGGGCTGGGAGGTCAAAGCCATTCGGGACAATCGAACCAACCTCAAAGAGGCTTATGTCATTATTCAAAGAGGCGAGATTTACCTCATCGGCTGTCATATCACGCCCATGGGAGCTGCATCAACGCACATTCGTCCTGATGCTATCCGCACCCGAAAACTACTTTTACACAACGAAGAAATCGCAAAACTCATCGGAAAAGTCGAGCGCTCAGGCTACACCTTGGTACCCATTGATATGCACTTTAAGAATGGGCGCATCAAGATCCAAATAGGTTTGGCCAAGGGTAAGAAGCAGTACGACAAGCGCAACGCTGAAAAAGAGCGTGACTGGGAGCGGGACAAAGCAAAAATCATGCGGGCCGCTAACAAGAAGTAGTATAATGGCGACTTGCTTTGGGGCTGACCCGGTTTCGACGTGGGTTGCAAAGCAGGTGAGGGCATGTCGAGGCCTAGTACCCTCGTAAAACCACTAGAAACAAGTATAGTCGCAAACGACGAAACTTACGCTCTAGCTGCTTAATCCAGCTGGACGCTGCACCGAAGTGTCTCTCGGTCGGGTGGGCAACCACAGCAGCGTCATAAAGAGAGACTCGTTATTGGTTGGGTCACTTAATCAATAATTAAACCAAGGTGACTCGCGGCGAAGTTGCTTGCTCGTTGGTGATTGAACCGTTAAATAAAAACAACGATAGCTAAACATGTAGAACTCTCTGTAGAGTACTTACGGACGGGGGTTCGATTCCCCCCAGCTCCACCAATATTTTATGCTTCTAGATACTTCTTAAGCGCTAATTTTGTTTTGGCGTTTAATAGCGACCATACGCCTAACTTATCCTCTTGATTTAGGTTATCGCATCTCTCATGCGCTGACTTAATATGACCTTGCTTAATCTGATCCATGACCTCCTGAGCTATGAGCATTAAAGGATTATCTGACGCAACTCTTTGATCAGCTATCGGAAGATCTTCACCCGCATAGATATAAAGACCGATACCATGAAGCGAGATGGCCTTGGCTAGGCACCTCGCCTAAAAATGTGGAATGCCTTATATTTATTGGGTGTCGCACATGGAATTAATCTTTATTTTTTTTCGAAAAATTTAAGAAATAATAGAGTTTGAGTTAAAAAAATCCCCTTAAAAAATCTTTCATTAAAAGCCTTTAAAAGCTTAAACCTTGGTCGTAATGATAAAATTACTCCATGACTATTCTTGTGACAGGTGCCGCAGGTTTTATTGGATCTAATTTTGTATTAGATTGGTTTAGTCACTCAAAAGAAGATTTAGTCTCTTTAGATTTATTAACCTACGCTGGTAATTTAGAAAACTTATCCTCTTTAGAGAAAAACCCTCACCATCATTTTGTGCAGGGCAATATTGGGGATCGTGACCTCGTTTTAGAACTTCTAAAAAAATACCAAGTAAGAGCAATCATAAATTTCGCAGCTGAAAGCCATGTAGATCGATCAATTCATGAATCAAAAGATTTTATCGAGACCAATATTGTAGGTACCTACAGCTTACTTGAATCAGCGAGAGGTTATTGGAATGATTTAGATAAAAATTTAAAACAAGATTTTCGTTTTTTACATATATCTTCAGATGAAGTTTATGGATCACTTAATTCATCTGATCATCCATCAAAGGAAAAAGATCCTTATAAACCTAATAGCCCATACAGTGCGAGCAAGGCCGCGAGCGATCATTTAGTCCGCGCGTGGTTTCAGACTTATACATTGCCAGTTCTTACAGTTAACTCTGCCAATAATTATGGTCCATACCAATTCCCTGAAAAATTGATTCCTTTATGTATTTTGAATGCTTTACACGACAAACCCTTGCCCATTTATGGCGATGGCAAGCAGATTCGTGATTGGCTCTTCGTGAAAGACCATTGCGGCGCGATTCGTGAAATTTTAATAAATGGACAAATTGGAGAAACTTATAACGTCGGTGGATGGCATGAAAAAACAAATTTAGAAGTCGTTGAAACTCTATGCGCAATCTTAGATGAATTAAAACCAAAATCAGATGGCAAAAGTTATTCAGATCAAATCACTTTCGTTAAAGATCGCCCTGGTCACGATAAACGCTATGCGATTGACGCTTCAAAATTAAAAAGCGAAATTAACTGGTACCCCCAAGAAAGTTTTGAGACGGGACTTCGCAAAACAGTCCTATGGTATTTAGAAAATGAAACCTGGATGAATCATGTTGTTTCAGGTGAATATCAGGATTGGATTCAAAAGCAGTATTCATGAAAATCTTGCTTACAGGAAAAAATGGCCAGGTTGGGTTTGCATTGCACAAAAAATTAGTATCGTTAGGGGAGGTGATTGCGACTGGTCGTAAAGAGCTTAATCTAGAAAATACTGACGCAATTAGAGCATTCATTGAAAAAATTAAACCCGATATCATTATTAATGCTGGAGCTTATACAGATGTTGATAAGGCAGAGACAGAAATTGAACTAGCATATAAAATAAACACAGAAGCCCCTAGAGTTTTAGCAGAAAAAGCATCTCAACTTGATATCCCTATAATTCATTTTTCAACGGACTATGTATTTGACGGTTTAAAAAATGAACCCTATGTGGAAACTGATCAAGCAAATCCTCAATCCATTTATGGTAAGACAAAATGGCAAGGTGAAGAGGCTGTTCGTAATCACAAAAAACATATTATCTTAAGAACGAGCTGGGTATTTAGTATCCATGGACAGAATTTTTTAAAAACGATATTAAGACTTATTCAAGAAAAAACCTCATTAGATATTATAAGTGATCAAAGAGGGACGCCGACTTCAATTAATCCATTAACTGATACGACTTACAAGATTTTAAAAACTATTTTTAATAAACCTAGCTTTAAAGATTTTGGGACATATCACCTCGCTCTCGAGGGCGATACTAACTGGTATCAATATGCGTGTTTTATAACTGATGAAGCAATACGTTTGGGGTTAAAAACGAAAATGACATCAAAAGATATTAAATCGACCTCAAGTGATGCATATCCAACACTAGCAAAACGCCCTATGAATTCGAGACTTAGCTCCACAAAAATTAAAAAGGCCTTTATGCTAGAATTGCCTCACTGGAAAACGGAAGTAGCAGTAATGCTAAAACTCGTTGTAATCAATACATAATATGCATATTACAAGAAAAATTATTTAAATATGAAAGTTATGCCTTTAAGTATTCCAGATGTTCTTTTAATTGAACCTCACGTATTTGAGGACTCCCGCGGCTTTTTTTTTGAAAGCTTTAGAGAAGATATTTTTAGAAAAGAAACTTTATTAGATGTTTCATTCGTGCAAGATAATCATTCAAAGTCATCTCAGGGAGTGTTAAGGGGTCTTCATTATCAATTACCTCCGCATGCACAAGGTAAATTAACTCGCGTCATTCAAGGTGAAGTCTTAGATATAGCTGTTGATATTAGAAAATCATCCCCCACATGTGGGCAATATATTGCTGAAATTTTATCTAGTGATAACAAGAAGCAGCTTTACATTCCTGAAGGGTTTGCACATGGCTTCTTAACTTTATCCAAAACTTCAGAATATCTTTATAAAACAACAGATTTTTATCATCCCAAAAGTGAGCGTTGTATTATTTGGAACGATACTACTTTAAATATAGATTGGCCCAAAGATTTGAATATTCAACTTTCACCTAAAGATCTTTTGGGGCAAAGTTTTAAATCGAGTGAATTATTCGCATGTAAACAATAGATGAATTTTTATTAATTTATTTTTAATGCTAGGTTTTTTTAATATTGTGTTTATTATTGTTCATAATTGAACATTAATTGAGTTAATTCATTGAAAAAATGCATAAAGGTTATTGATGCTGATGTGCACTTTAAAGTGCTTCATTTACTTGAAGCAAAGCCTCAGCTTACTCAAAGAGAACTTTCAAAAGAATTGGGAATTAGTCTGGGTGCTGTTAACTTTTGCCTTAAGGCTCTAATCGAGATTGGCCACATTAAAACTAAAAACTTTAATCAACATCCCAGGAAATTGGCCTATATGTACTTATTGACCCCTCAAGGCCTTGCTGAAAAAATATGCCTTACTTCAGGTTTTTTAAAGCGAAAAATGGATGAGTACCATGCTTTAAAAAAAGAAATTCAATCCTTAAAGTCGAGCTTAAAGAATTAAGTTTATGGATCGATAGTATCTAATCTATAGCAAATTTGATATCAGGCAGAAGCAAATTTTAATGCGGAGATCAGGGTTAAATATCTTTGATTTGATGCTTTGAGTATTTAAGCGTAATTTTTTTTAGATAATTTAACTATTTTATATTGTTTAAAATGCTAAAAAAGATTTGAGAATTTAAATGAAAAAACAAATATTGGTTACAGGTTCAGCTGGATTTATTGGGTCCACACTTACACTTCGTCTGCTTGCCCGTGGTGATGATATTGTGGGGATAGATAACCACAACGATTACTACGACCCCGCTATCAAAGAGGCCCGTCTTTCACGTTTTTATGATCATTCAAAATATACGCACCTTCGCATAGATTTGTCTGATCGTGATGCTATAGATCAAGCATTTAAAATACATAGACCACAGTCTGTAGTGAATTTGGCTGCGCAAGCGGGAGTTCGATACTCTATTGATAATCCATACGCATACATCGATAGCAACATAGTTGGATTCGCCCATATATTAGAAGGATGTCGACACTACAAAGTTGATCACTTAGTTTATGCAAGTAGTTCAAGTGTCTATGGGGCTAATACAGCAATGCCTTTTTCAGTGCATGACAATGTGGATCATCCGCTGAGCTTATATGCCGCAAGTAAAAAAGCAAATGAGTTAATGGCACATACATACAGCCACCTTTACAATATCCCAACGACTGGATTGCGTTTCTTTACTGTATATGGCCCATGGGGGCGTCCTGATATGGCGCTATTTAAATTCACCAAATCAATCCTTGCTGGTGAGCCTATTCAAGTATTTAACTTTGGTAAGCACAGGCGAGATTTTACTTATGTGGACGATATAGTTGAGGGGATTATTCGTGTTCTCGATCGACCAGCACCTATCAACAAAGCGTGGGACAGCAAAACCCCTGACCCTGGAACCAGTGGTGCGCCATGGCGTGTTTACAATATTGGTAACAATAGCCCAGTCGAACTATTAGATTATATCGGTGCAATTGAAAAGGCATTGGGCAAGACTGCAAATAAAGAATTATTGCCACTTCAAGCCGGAGACGTTCCAGATACATATGCCGATGTTCAAGATCTTGTGGACGAATTTCATTATAAGCCAGCGACATCCGTGGAAGAGGGAATTGGCCGTTTCGTTAAGTGGTATAGAGATTACTATGGAGTTTGATCATGAAAATTACTAGCGATACCGTAGTCGCGGTAGTTGGTTTGGGTTATGTAGGACTACCTTTAGCGGTGGAGTTTGGAAAAAAATTCAAAACTATTGGTTACGATTTAGCTGAAACCAAGATTGATAACTATAGAAAATTTATCGATCCAACTGGTGAGGTTTCATCTAATGAATTAAGAGCATCGAAAAACCTAACTGTTTCAACTGACCCGGCGAGAATTAATGAGGCGGACTTTGTGATTGTCGCTGTTCCAACTCCAGTTGATGAGGCGCACGTACCAGACTTTAGCCCGCTTTTAAGTTCTTCAGCTACGGTTGGAAAGCACTTAAAAAAAGGGGCTATTGTTATATATGAGTCTACAGTGTATCCAGGGGCTACCGAGGATATTTGTATTCCGATATTAGAAAAAAACTCAGGGATGAGATGGAAAAAAGATTTTAATGTTGGATATTCACCAGAGCGAGTGAATCCTGGTGATCCAGAGCGCACAATTACCAAAATCGTGAAGGTGGTATCCGGGGACACTCCTGAAACACTTAATTCAGTTAGTGACTTATATTCTTCTGTGATTGAGGTAGGTGTTCATCGTGCGCCCTCAATTAAGGTCGCTGAGGCTGCTAAGGTTATCGAGAATACTCAACGGGATCTGAATATTGCTCTTGTAAATGAGTTGGCAATCATCTTTAATAAGATCGGAATTGATACCACAGATGTTCTTGAGGCAGCTGGAACAAAATGGAATTTTTTACCGTTTCGACCTGGTTTGGTGGGGGGGCACTGTATAGGTGTCGATCCCTATTATTTAACATACAAGGCAGAGATCCTAGGTTATCACCCACAGGTTATTTTGGCTGGAAGACGAATAAATGATGGTATGGCATCTTATGTTGCCCAGCAAATAATCAAAAATTTAATTGTTTCAAATAAGTCTGTCAATACAGCGAAAATTTCAGTTCTTGGACTGACATTTAAAGAAAATTGCGCGGATTTAAGAAATTCAAAAGTAGCAGACTTGGTCAAAGAATTAAAAAGTTTTGGATGTGATGTGATTTGCCATGATCCGATAGCAAATGCTGAAGAGGCGCTAAATGAGTATGGAATTAATCTGGTTAAATTTGAAGATTTGCCAGCGTCCGATGCAATAGTCTTAGCAGTTGCTCATCACGAATATCTTGAGATTGGACAGAGTGATTTACTTTTGAAACTGAACCATAATGGGATTTTTGTTGATATTAAATCAACATTTTCCAAAGATGAGTCAAATATTAGCTTCAAACACTGGAGGCTCTAGTTTATAGAGATTGTATTATGAGTATTTCGAGTAAAAAACGTGTATTGGTTACTGGCGGTGCTGGATTCCTTGGTTCTCATTTGTGCGAGCGCTTTTTAGAGGATGGTTGTGAAGTTATTTGCGTTGATAATTTCTTCACGGGAACCAGAGGTAACATTTTACATCTTTTGAGTAATCCAAATTTTGAATTATTGAGGCACGATATTACTTTTCCACTTTATGTTGAAGTTGATGAAATTTACAATTTGGCTTGCCCAGCATCTCCCATACATTATCAACATGATCCGGTTCAAACAACAAAGACTAGCGTACATGGTGCAATTAATATGCTTGGATTGGCTAAGAGAACTAAGGCTAAAATTTTTCAGGCGTCAACCAGTGAAGTGTATGGAGATCCAGAGATTCATCCGCAGCTTGAGAGTTACTGGGGACACGTTAATCCTATTGGAATAAGATCTTGCTATGACGAGGGGAAACGGTGTGCGGAAACATTGTTTTTTGACTACCATAGGCAGCACAATCTGAGAATTAAAGTTGCTCGTATTTTTAATACTTATGGACCTAGAATGCACCCTAATGATGGACGTGTAGTTTCAAACTTTATTATTCAAGCGCTCAAGGGAGAAGATATTACAGTCTACGGTGACGGCTCTCAAAGTCGATCATTCTGTTATGTTCAAGATTTGATAGATGGCTTTCTTAAATTAATGGATAGCCCAGATGAGATTACTGGGCCTGTCAATTTAGGCAATCCGATAGAATTTACAATATTGGAATTGGCTAATGAAGTGATACGAATGACAAATTCCACCTCGAAAATTATATTTGAGAAATTACCTTTAGATGACCCAAAGCAGAGAAGACCAAATATAAATCTAGCCCAAAAGAGTTTAGGTTGGAATCCTCAGATAAATTTAAAGGATGGACTCTTTAAAACAATTGAATACTTTAAGAACTTGAAAGGGTGACGCTATGATTAAAGAAAGAGATGGGTGCGTTGAGCTGCCGAACTTCCTTGATCCTAGTTTGCTTGAGGAATTGATTAAATTTACTAACAATAATTTAGAATCGCTTACAAAAAAAGAATTTAAAAATAAAGAAAATGAATTAATAAACAGAATTTTAAATAATGTTGAATTTCAAAAGCTAACTGAAAAGTATTCAGGTAAAAATTATTTTGTTCTAAGTCAGAATAAAACTACAAACATTAATACAAAGTCCTCAGTAATTAAAAGTGATACGGAGCTTCACTACGATAAGTGTTATCTTAATTGGGTAATTCCATTAATTTTGGAAAATAATAAAGAGCCTGGATTGATAATATTTCCAGACTCTAGAGAAAACGTATTTAAATTTATTGGACTTAAATTGACAGTAAAGTTACTTGGCTCACCTTTTGTATTAAGAAGCAAAATTTTTATGAGTCTTCTTGGGGGGCGCAAAATTGAATACCGCGTCAATCATGCATATATATTTGATGGTTATAAGAGCCTTCATGGTGTAGTAAGACATTTTGATGATGGTAATAGATGTGTAATAACCATTAATTTTAGAATGGAAGATTAATTTTATTTTTGAAACTTGTGCGTCATCAACCTATTCTTGTGCAATATAGTCAATGAGTATATTGGAAATTAGATCTTGAATATTCTAGTTGTTACGGGCATTTTCCCCCCAGATCATGGTGGTCCGGCAAGTTATGTGCCTTACATAGCTAATGCCTTAATCGAGAGGTCACATGATGTTAACATTATAACACTAAGCGAAAAACTTAAGTGCGAAAAAACTTACAACTTCTCATTAGAAAGAATTGAGAGAAACATTTTTTGGCCTTTAAGGGTTATTAAAACAATATTTAGGATTTATCTGGCAGCAAAAAAGGCAGATGTGGTTTATTTGAATGGCTTGGTTTTGGAAGGTATTTTAGCCTGTAAATTCTTATCTAATAAACCAGTTGTTATAAAGGTTGTTGGTGACCTCATATGGGAAAAAGCTAGAAATAAAGGTAAAACGTCCTTAAGTCTAGATCAATTTCAGCAATCAAAATTACCCATCAAATTATCGCTTCTAAGAGCATTGCAATCTTTTTATATGAGGTTTGCTGACTATTTAATAGTTCCTAGTAATTATCTTGGTAATTTAGTTAAGTTTTGGGGTGTAAAGTCAGATCGAATTTTTCTCGTTTATAACGCTGTTAAATCTCAGCCCGTATCTTTACAGTCGTCAACAACAAAAAAATTTGATTTAGTCACAGTCGCGCGACTTGTTCCTTGGAAGGGTGTTGCTGAGCTTATGGAAATTGCTGGCGAGTTAGGACTAAGTTTACTAATCGTTGGAGATGGTCCGCTGCGAAAAGAACTTGAGGCAACTGCTTCCGAAAATAAATGGAATGTAGTTTTTATGGGGAATATACCTCAGTCTAACGTTCCTGATTCGATAAGGCTTGCGAAGTTATTTGTATTAAACTCATCATATGAAGGTCTGCCACATATCGTTTTAGAGGCAAAATTAACTAACACGGCAGTTTTGGCGACATCTGCTGGAGGTACAGTTGAAACTATCAATCATGATTATGATGGTTGGCTAATACCTGTTGGGGATAAAGAACAGCTTAGAGATTCAATCAAAAAAATCATGGCCAATGATAAAAAATTAGCTGAAATTGCTCTTAATGGCCAGAAGCAGGTATCTAGGGATTTTAACCCAGAAAATCAGATTGAAAAAACAATAAATATATTGTGTTTGGCTATTCAAAAATACAAAAATAAAACGGTTAAAAGTTTGTGGGATTCAAAATGAAAGTTTTAATGCTAAGCAAAGATCCTGCGATTTTTTTTGAGTCATCTGAAAAATACATTGGAGATTCCAGATCTCGACATATCTTTTATTCTGAGCGTTTAAGGGAGAGATTTCCTGGTAGTGAAATAAAAATTATCACTTACACACCTAGAAAAGATCACTCAATCAAATCATTTCCAGCCGATGGATTGGTTATTTATGGCACCAATTCAATCCATAGAGCATTTTTCCTCATAGATGTTCTAAGGTTGTTACCTAGGGCTCTATCTAGTGGTTGGAGGCCAGATGTAATCACTGTGCAAACCCCTTGGGAGGAAGGTTTACTGGGATTGCTCTTATCTCGAATATTATGTACAAAATTTGTACCCCAACTTCACTTCAATTTTCTATCAGAGGATTGGTGTGCTGAAAATCCTCTGAATTTATTTAGAAGGAAAATAGCTTTCTTTGTTTTAAAGCACTCAACAAGAGTGCGTGTCGTATCTCAAGAGTTGAAAAAACGATTAATTAAACTGCAGCTTTTAAATTCTGATGACGTAATTGTAGCACCTGTTGGAGTGAGTTTTAGAGTAACTGGAGAGAATAAGAATGATCTTAAAGTGAGGATTGCAAGCAATCTTAAAAATAAAAAAATTATTCTCTTTGTTGGTAGATTCTGTGATCAGAAAAACTTAGAGCTTTGGGTTGATCTAGCAAAAAAAATATCAGAGATACGCCAGGATGTGATGTTTGTGATGGCGGGTGATGGTGAAAAAACAGCCCAAATAAAGTCTCTTGTTAGAGACTTTGGTATTTCAAATAGATTTATTTTTTTGGGAAACGTTTTACATACTGATCTTCCTTCTATATACGGTGCGGCTGATATCTTTCTGCTTACATCCCACTATGAGGGCTTTGGAAGAGTGGTCTTGGAGGCTATGCTATCAGGTCTTCCAGTTGTTTCAACTAGGTCTGTTGGGCCAGAAGATTTAATTAAAGATAAAAAGACTGGATTTTTGTTCGATAAGAATGAAAAGGCAGAGATGTTAGAGTGTCTTTTGAGTCTGCTGGGTGATGAGGCCACTTCAAAAAAAATTGGCGTAATGGCAAAAAAGGCAGTTTCAATTCAATTCTCAAGGAGGAGCCTGGCAGAACGGGTGATTGATAGCTGGGTGAAAGATTGAATCTACTAATTTACAACTTAAAGGTTGATTCTAATGATGATGTCCTAGGGTTTACCACCGTCTGGATAAATGGATTAGCAAAGAATTTTGATAATATTTATGTGATAACAATGTTCCTTGGTAAGTTAGCAGTTTCAGAAAACGTTACAGTTTATAGCCTAGGTCAGGAAAAAGAGTTTTCCAAACTGAGGAGGTTATTTAATTTTTATAAGATTTTTTTCTTTTTGATCAGCACAAAGCAGATAAATGTATGTTTATCCCACATGAATCAGCTTTTTGTTGTATTAAGTGCTCCATTCTTGAGGTTAAAGAGAATTCCAATTGTGCTTTGGTATGCCCATGGCCATGTTTCGGTGCTTTTGAAAATTGCGCATTACTTCTCAAACTTGATAGTTAGTTCAAGTGCTAGTGGATTTAGATTGAAAACGAATAAACTAAAAATCGTTGGCCAGGGAATCGATACCCACCGCTTCAGACCTGCCATATCTAAATCTAATGAGGGGGTTTATAGAATTTTAAGTGTTGGAAGAATTTCCAGTATTAAAAGACTTGAACTTCTTCTTCATGCTGTTGCTGACTTATCATCTCATACAGAAAATGGCCGAAGAATAGAGGTTGTTTTTATTGGAAGGCCGCTAACTCGAGTTGACTATGAATACAAAGAGTATTTAACGGCGCTTGCTCGGAATCTTGGGATTGAAAAAATAGTAAAATTTTCAGATTCATTACCGTTTCATCTGATTGATAGGGTATATAAGGATGCTGACCTATTTGTGAATACAAGTGGTACAGGAAGTATGGACAAAACAATTTTGGAGGCCATGGCTTCAGGGCTGCCTGTTATAACAAGCAATATTGCATTTCGAGAGTTGTTGAAAGATTTCCAAGAGCTCTGTTTTATTGATTGCGAAGATGTTTTATCCTTAAAACTTAAAATAAGTTATCACTTAGAAATGGATTATTTTCAAAAGATTGCTTTGGGGAAAGGTTTGCGAAGAATTGTCAAAAAAGATCACTCTTTTGATGGCCTATGTAGAAAAATTACTACAATTTTGAAAGATTTTTAATGAATAAATTTAAATTACTAAGAGATATTTTGCTTTCAGATGACAGAATAAGTCAAAAAGGAAAATTGTTAGACGTGGGATGTCGAGGATGTGAGTTAAAAGCTTACGTAGACGATCTCTTAGAGTACGAGGGTGTAGATCTTTTTCAGAACTCATCAGGTAGTGTTAAGCACGTTCTAGATGTGTCCCGAGGAATTCCTGTTGATGATGACTCATTCAATTATGTTGTGGCTCTTGATTTGCTTGAACATTTAGATGATTTTGACGCAGGATTAAAAGAGTTAATCCGAATATCAAATCATAAAGTTATTATAATGTTGCCAAATATAGCTCATTATTCATTCAGATTAAGGTTTCTATTAACTGCAAGGATCTCGGATAAGTATGACTTGTCATATAAACATGGTATAGATAGGCATCGTTGGGTTACTACTAAAAAAAAGTCGGATTTATATATGAAAGCATTATCTGATGATTTAAACATAAAAATTAATAATATTAATTTCCTTAATTCTAGGAAGAATCAAGTTGTAAGTTGGTTTGCAAGAGCTCTCGGCATATCATCTAATTTTTGGACATATGCAACTGTTTATGTTATTGAAAAGCGTAGCTAGAAGATAATTTTAGATGATATTCAAGAAAATCGGATATGTAACACTATCTCATTTTATTTCAAGTGTTGTACTTTTTACTGTTCAGGTTTTTCTTGCCCGCACACTTAAGTTGTCTGAATTTGGTGCTCTTGCAATTATTCAGGCCTGTGCAAATTTAATTGAAGGTTTGGTAATATCAAGAGCAAGTGATGTTGCCTTGCATTTAATCGGGAGTAATTGGAATAAAAGCCATTCCAAAGCAATCGGCTACATTAGAACCTTAGCAAAAGATGAATACATCTGGAATTTTTCTTTTTACTTCCTTCTCCTTATAGTAGCTTTTCCACTAGCTTCTTATCTAAATGTAAATTATTTATATTTTGTAATTATTGGTCTTTCTATCCCAGCTCATTCCGGTTATGGAGTCTCAAAAAGTATATTTATAATTGATGGCAAGTTGAAACAACTTGCTTTATTTGAAATCGGCTATAGCATTTTTTTTATTATTGTTGTGTTTGTTTTTGTTAAGTTATATGGAATTTTAGGTTTTCTTTGGGCTATAGTTTTTTCAGCATTTTTTAAAACTTTAATTTCAAAGTTAATTTCAGAAAAATACTACTCAAGTCTATTTCTAGATTCATCCGATAAATTGAAAGTAAAGAGTTTTCTTTCTTCGTATAGTATTTTTAGAAGATCATTTGAAAATATTTCCACTCAGCTAGATGTTGTTTTATTGGCATCTATAACTTCACATGAAGCTGTGGCTATTTATAAAGTGGCAAAATCTATGGCAAATATCCCTCTCAAATTCGCTGCTCCATTTTGGTTTGTTATTAGGCCGGATATTTTAGATGCTATGCGTAATTCTGATTTTTATAAATTGAAAAAATTGATTTTAAAGCCTGCTAAATTTTTTGCTATTTTATTAATCCCATCATTGTTATTTCTTTACGCTATATCAGATTATTTAATCTTCAAAATATTTGGCCCCGACTATTTACCTTCATTTATACCTTTTTTAATTCTTTTTGTTGGGACTTGGATAGGCTCAGCTGTTACAGGATGGTTTGGTTTTGTTGCTGTTATTTCAGAGAAAAGGAAGACTGTAGCAATGCTTATTTTTTTATCGAGCGCTCTGCTTTTAATATCAATATATTTTTCAAAGGGTAATTTGATTCTACTCGCTTCGTTGTCCTCTCTGTCGGCAATCTTAGTAAGTAGTTTTATTTGGTGTTTGTTAATAACAGACAGGATTTTATCGAATAATGAATAGGTTTAATAGAACGATTTCAAGGTTTATAAATTTTGACATGATTAAATCACATTTAATCATTATTTATTTAGCAACATATTTATTTTTGCCTTATGCACCTTCCAAGTTTTTTACAATTGCACCACATACTATTATTCTGTTTATTTTTTTAATTTTAAGTTTGATTAGTATCAACAAACTGAGCTTAATAAATATCAGAGATAACATGCCACTGAAAAATCAGCTGGCACTATTTTTTATTTTATTTTTTATATCTGCACTAGTAGTTAATAATCAATTTTTATCAGTCGAAATTCTGCGGGCCTACCTTTTTAACTTTGCATGTTTTATTTTTATTTTTTTTTGCGGAATCAACTGTTATGAATTAATAGATAGGCATCTCATTAATTTATGTATTTGGTTTTCGATTTTGTCTGGAATATTAATATTGTTTCAGGTCTTTACAAGTTATAACTTATACATTTCATATTATTTGACGGGTTCTGAAAAGTTTAATTTTGGTTTAGGGTTTGGGAACTCACCAAACATTGAGGGAGTTTTACTGGTGTGGTCAATATTGATCGTGTCTTTAGGCTCTTACAGTAAGCGCATTGAAAAAAATAAAATATTAATTGTTTATTCGGCAATAATTTTAGGCGCTTTAGGTATTTTCTATACTCTATCCAGAGCTGCCATCTTATCCCTACTAATTAGCTATTTGGTCTTTTTTTTAAAGATTCTTATGGAAAGTAAAAAAGTATTCGGCCTCAACATTAAATTAGTATTAGGTCTGATTTTTCTTTGTTTTGTATTAGTCATGCCATCAAGATTGACTCACGTCATAGATTTAAAGGTTAATGGTAATTTAAATAATCAAAGCTATAGCCATTTTGAGAAGACTCCAAAGGATTTCGATTTGTTTAAGCCGATATTTAATGACTTTTCTGTAAACACTAGATTGTTTGGTCTGTATGTTACAAAACAAATTTTAAGCAAAAAACTTCTATGGGGATGTGGTTTGGGTTACTTTCCTAAAGAATATGAGAAGATTTATAGTGATTTTCCAAAATCTGTAACGCAACGCCTAGATTATAGATCCCAAATGACTCCCCACAATTCTTTTATTCAGATGCTTGTTGAAATAGGTTTCATTCCATCAGCAGTATTTTTCTATATATATTTTATTGCTTTGTATCGGGGACTAAAATCCAATCTAGATTCAGGATACTTTAAATACTCGTTAGGTCTACTTGGAGTTTCCATTTGGATGTTTTCTCATGATTTATTTAGCGATAGATTTTTCTGGATCGTTTTTGGTTTGATGTTCTTATTTTATTATTCAAGTAAGGGTAAAAAAATATGAAAATATTTCACGTTATTACTACAATTAATAGGGGAGGCGCAGAAAATCACCTTTTGGACCTTGCATTACATCAAAAGGAAAATGGGCATGATGTCTTTGTTATTTATTTAAAAGGCAACAGTTATTGGAAAAAAAAGCTTGAAGAAGCCAACGTCAAAATATTTAATTTAGAATTACTTTTCTATGGGGATCCTTTACCCATTTTAAAAATTAGATCACTGTTAAAAAAAATCAAGCCCGATTTAATTCATGCTCATATGCCACCTGCTGAAGTATATTCATATCTATCTTTGGCTTTCTGTTCGTCTCCCCCGTATTTTATTATTACTAAGCATAATGACGAGCGATTTTATGATGGGCCATTTTCAAAAGTCATTTCAAAAATAATTGCCTCGAAATCAAAAAAAATTATTGCAATATCGAATGCAGTCGACTCTTATTTTAGATCAGTTTTTAATAGTGAATCGATTCAAATAAAAACTATTCACTATTGCCTTGACACAACTCTCTATCAAAGCGTTAGTAATTCTGAAGTGCTAAATTTTCGAAAGTCATTTTTTGTTAGTCCCGATGTAATTTTATTTGGTACGATAGCGAGATTTGTATCTCAAAAATCTTTAGACACTTTATTAAAAGCATATGCTTTGTATAAAAATCAAAGCACTTTCCCATCAAAACTTATGATAGTTGGAGAAGGTCCTCTTGAGGATTTTCTCAAAAAGATGGCATTGAACCTCGGTATTTATCAAGACGTAATATGGACGGGGTTTCGAGATGATATTCCTATTGTCATGAACTCATTTGATGTTTTTATGCTCACTTCAAAATATGAAGGTTTTGGGTTAGTTCTTCTTGAAGCGATGGCAGCCTCTAAACCCATAATTGCTACCTCTGTGAGTGCAATTCCAGAAATAGTAGTTCAAAATATGACAGGCTTCCTTTCTGAAGCAGGTGACATCGATGCAATTTCCTCAGTTATGAAGAGATTAGAGGCTAAAAAATTAAGATTGAAAATTGGTGCCGCTGGATATTTGAGGGTGTTAAAGTCATTTAGTCTTAATAAAATGGTTCAAGAAACACAGTCTTTTTATGAAGAAGTCTTAAAAGAAATATAACGTCAGCGAGATGAAAGGGTGCTAACTTATGTGTGGTCTTGCTGGTTTTTTAACCTTAGAACACTTTTCGGAGAATCCTGAGACAATATTGGCTGGAATGGCCGATGCCATTTCGCATCGTGGCCCTAATGATTCTGGAATATGGTATTCCGAGACTGAAAGCATATATTTCGCACATCGAAGACTTTCGATTCAAGATGTTACGTCAGCCGGCCATCAGCCGATGATTTCGAAATCTTCTAGATATGTGATTGTATTTAATGGAGAAATATATAATCACTTAGAGCTAAGAGATAGACTATCTTTTACATCTTGGATTGGGCATTCAGACACAGAAACTCTTTTGGTTTGTTTTGAGGAGTGGGGAATTGAGAAAACACTTGCCGAAATAAGCGGGATGTTTGCTATTGCGCTATGGGATAGAACTACAAAAAAACTATTATTGGCTAGAGATAGGTTTGGTGAGAAACCCATCTATTACGGGAAAACATCTTCGTCATTTTTTTTTGGGTCAGAGCTTAAAGCGCTTAGAAAATTTCCTTTTTGGCATGCCGAGGAAAACGTAGATGCTCTGAGTTTTCTATTACGTTATGCGTATATCCCTTCTCCGCTAACTATCTATAAAAATGTCTTTAAGCTTCCAGCAGGCTCTTATATTGAAGTGTCTTTAAAAGACTTCTCTGAAAAGGAGCCTACAATCTGGTGGAATTTCGCAAAAATATCCTCCGATATTATGCAATATGAACACATCAGTAGTGACAATGAAGCTATTGTTGAATTTGGTAATGTTCTAACCCAATCGGTCAAAAGACAAATGATATCTGATGTTCCAATAGGTGCTCTTTTATCAGGAGGCATTGACTCATCATTAATCACATCCATTATGCAGTCTGTATCGAAAACTCCGATACGTACTTATACAATAGGGTTTTCTGAGGCCAAGTATGACGAGTCAGCTCACGCAAGAGCAATTGCCGATCACCTAGGTACATTTCATTCGGAGATTAATGTTAAAGCACAGGATGCCATTAATATTATTCCCAAGCTCAGTGATATTTACGATGAGCCTTTTGCGGATTCATCCCAAATACCTTCTTTTTTGGTTAGTCAATTTACAAGTGATCATGTAAAGGTTTGTTTGTCAGGCGATGGGGCTGATGAAATCTTTGGAGGATACAACCGCTATCTCATAGCCCCAAAAATATGGAGTATTGTCTCCATTTTTCCGCTATCAATGAGAAAGCAAATTAGACGTGCTTTAATAAAAATACCTGCACAAAAATTTGAAATAATTTCAAAAATTCTCTCTAGAATGAGAAGCAATAAACTTTACACGCATAATTTTGGTGAGAAATTTATTAAGGTTGCAGACTCGCTTAATGCGAGTAACTTTGATGAGTTTTATTCTAGTTTTTTATCCCAGTGGCAAGGTCAATTGCCGCTTGTTAACTATTCTACCCCCAAAGCTCTTCTAAATGACTTTGATAATTGGCCCTTCCCAGGGAGCTATGTGCAACGGATGATGACCATTGATGCAATGACGTATTTGACAGACGATATTCTCGTTAAAATGGATAGAGCATCAATGTCTGTTGGCTTGGAGGTTCGGGCTCCATTTTTAAATGAAAAAGTTGTAGAGTTTGCATTAACTCGGGGTCAAGATAAAAAAATGAGGTCTGGTCAAGGGAAGTGGATACTCAAGCAACTTTTAAGAAAATATATTCCTAGCGCGTTGCTGGACAGACCTAAACAAGGCTTTGGTGTCCCTATTGAGTATTGGTTAAGGGGACCGCTTAAAGATTGGGCAGAGGATCTTTTGTCTGAGAAGAAATTAACAGCTAAGGGCATTTTAGATCCTAAGCCAATTAGAGCTATGTGGTTAAGCCACTTGAATGGAAATAACTATCAGTATCCTCTTTGGAATGTACTTATGTATCAGTCATGGAGCGATAAATGGCACTAAAAGTTTGTCAGCTTTGCGCTGTTGACTTCACAATAAAACATTTTTTGACGCCTTTGATCGATGGCATGGTTAAGGAAGGTTGGCATGTGACCTCTATCTGTCTTGATGGATACTATGTTAAAGATCTCAGGCTAAAAGGATACAGAATTATTACTACGAAAATTTCAAGGAATTATAATTTTTTTTCGCATTTAATTTCAGTCTATAGACTATACAAGATTTTTAAAGAGGAACAATTTGATGTTCTTCATGTTCACACCCCTGTTGCTGCATTAATAGGTAGACTTGCTGGTAGGCTGGCTGGAATTTCAGTGATTATTTACACAGCACACGGATTTTATTTTCATGATGAAATGGGAAAAGCTAAAAGGTATTTTTTTATCTTCTTGGAAAAGCTTGCTAGTAGGTTTCATGATCTTCTTTTTGTTCAGAGTGCTGAGGATGCTAAGCTAGCAAAAATATTTAATCTTGCAAATAAAAATCATATTTTAGAAATAGGGAATGGGGTAAACCTTGATGTATTTCGGCCTTTGACTGCTCAAGAATATTCTCACAGCAAGGCTCAATTAAAAATATCTAAAGAAGCTAAAGTTGTTGGAATTGTCGGCAGATTAGTAAAGGAAAAAGGGTATCTTGAGTTTTTTTCAGCAATTCAATCTATTTATCATAAAATTCCCGATTTTCATGTTGTGATAGTAGGGTCATTTTCAGCTGAGGAGAGAGGGCGGGCGGTTTCAGAAGAATTAATGCAACTAAAAAAATTAATGGGAGACCGACTTCATTTTCTTGGATATAGAGATGGCATGAGAATAATTCTTGGAGTTATGGATATCTTTTGTCTTCCGTCTCATCGGGAAGGTTTGCCTAGGAGCATTATTGAAGCCATGGCAATGGGAATTCCAGTGATCGCGACAAATATTCGGGGTTGTAGGGAGTTAGTCGTTCCCAACGTTACGGGAATGTTAGTTCCTTCAAAGGACTCAAAAAGTTTAGCTCAAGCAATCTATAAATTAATTTATGATAAACAGGCTTTACGAGATTATGGTAAGTCCAGCATTCTTTTAGCAAATGAAAAATATAACGAAGATTTCGTTGTTAATATGCAGATTAAGAAAATTAAGTTTTTATTAAAAAAGTGATATCTTAGAGCCTTATATTGCAAAAGTTTTTTTATAAATACTATCCGAAGTAGATTATTAATTTTTTTATGAAAAGAATTTTTGATTTATTTTTTTGTTTGCTATTAATTTTTATCTTTTCGATATTTATTTTAATAATTTCTTTTTTAATTAAAATAACATCAGATGGCCCTATTTTGTATTGGTCAGATCGTATAGGTAAAAATAATTATATTTTTAGAATGCCAAAATTTAGAACAATGCATTTATCTTCCCCGACTGTTGCAACTCATTTATTAAAAAATCCCCGACAATATCTGACCCCAATAGGTGCTTTTTTACGTAAAACAAGTTTAGATGAAATTCCACAATTTTGGAGCATTTTAAAAGGTGATATGAGTTTTGTTGGGCCGAGACCAGCTCTTTTTAATCAATATAATTTAATTCAATTAAGAACTTCTATGGGTGTACATCATTTAAGGCCAGGTTTAACTGGCTGGGCACAAATAAATGGCCGAGATGATTTGTCAATTAATAAAAAAGTACATTTTGATGTAGAGTATTTGAAAAAGAAATCTTTAATCTTTGATTTGAAAATTTTGTACTTAACTTTCATGAAAATCATTCGAAGAGAAGGTATTCGGCATTAATATAATTATATTAATGTAACAAGAAAATAGTGAAAAATATAAAAATACTTTTAGCTTTCTTGCATGATTTTTTAGCCGTTATTTTTTCTTGGTTTCTAGCTTATAGTCTACGGTTTAATTTTCTGATTCCAGATGAGCATTTGCATGTTTTATTTAGAGCCCTACCACTTATTTTGTTAGGTTCCGCATTCAGTTTTTATTTCGTTGGCTTGTATCGAGGTGTTTGGCGTTTTGCAAGCATTACCGACCTCAAAAGAATTATAGGCTCTGCTTTTCTAGCCAGCTTTGTTTCAATTGCATTTATCTTTATGGTTAAAGAAATTGGAATGATTCCAAGATCTGTTTTAGTGGTTCATCCACTTCTTTTGATTTTAATGATGGGCGGGAGCCGTTTTATTTATAGGGCTATCAAGGAACATCAGCTCTATGGTCTTAAGGCTAGTTTTGGTGTGCCCGTCATTATTATTGGTTCTGGACAAGCCGCTATTATGCTCGCTAAGGAGCTTAATTTTAATAAAGATTGGCGAGTGGTTGGCATTCTTAATGATGATGAAACCATGCATGGACGCGAGCTTGCTGGTACCCGAATACTGGGTTCGATTAATCAATTATCTAAATTTAAAGAAAGATTTAATATTCATAAAGTGATTATTGCTTCAGCTGAACTTACGCATCATCTGCGAAGAGAAATTATTAAAATGGCAGCAGATTTAAATATTGAGGTTTTAACAATTCCTCTTATGGGCGACCTTGTCAGTGGTCGATTAAATGTCTCTCAGATGCGTCCTGTAGAAATTGAAGATCTTTTGGGTCGAGATAAAGTGGAGTTAGATAATTCCGGATTAAAAAAATTAATAAAAAATAAAACAGTGTTGATTTCAGGAGCGGGCGGCTCTATTGGATCAGAACTTTGTCGTCAAATTAAAAGATTTAGTCCCGAAATAATTATTTGTTTAGATATCTCTGAAATTGCACTGTACAACCTAGAACAAGAATTTTTCAATTTAAAATTTAAAAATAATATATTTGTAGTGGCAGACGTTAAAAATAAAGAACGACTTAAGGAGATATTTAATCAATTCAAACCCGAAATTATTTTTCATGCCGCAGCTTATAAACACGTACCCCTTATGGAGACTTATAACGTTTCTGAAGCTTTAATTAATAATGCTATAGGCACGTATCATTTAGCTCAAATTGCAAAAGATTTTAAAGTTAAAAAATTTATTTTAGTTTCCACTGACAAGGCTGTGAACCCCACTAATGTAATGGGGGCAAGTAAGCATCTTGCAGAGACCATTTGCCGAGGCCTTCAATTAAGATCAAAAACAGATTTTGTGATTACTCGGTTTGGTAATGTCTTAGGCAGTAGCGGAAGCGTCATACCTAAATTTCGTGAGCAAATTGCAGCAGGTGGACCTGTGACTGTGACGCATCCAGACATGACACGTTTTTTTATGTCTATCCCTGAAGCTGCTCAATTAGTGATGCAGGCTTCATTGATGGGTAAAGGGGGTCAGATTTTCGTATTAGATATGGGTGACTCTATAAAGATTACTGACCTCGCAAAAGATATGATTAAGTTATCAGGATTTGATGAGATTGATATTAAGATTAAATTTACAGGTCTAAGACCTGGTGAAAAACTCTATGAAGAGCTTTTAAGTGAGGGTGAGGCTGTAATGCCAACGCCCCATCCTAAACTCAAGATTGCTTCCTCAGAAAATATTTCCGAAAAGACAGTCAAAGATTTAATTAAATGGGTTTTAAGCACAACAAGCAAAACTGAAGTTCAAATTAAAAAAGAATTAAAGCGCTGGGTTAAGGGTTACTCTATTAAAGACAAGAGAAAAGGTTCCACAAATGCCTAATTCATTGCTTTAAACGGTTTCAGTTTTTTCTAGACGTTTCTTTTTTTGTTTGGTCATGAACTGAGGTTTAGTGCCGATATGTTCAATACCTCTTTCTTTAGCTAAGATCACCTGTTTTTGTCTCTCACTAAGTGCCTTTAATTTTTCAGGCGTATGCTGATCATAACAATGAGGGCATGAAATACCAGGTGTGTACTTATCACTTTTCATGTCATCAACCGATAAAGGATAACGGCATGCGTAACATTGATCATATTCACCCACTTGAAGACCATGCTTAATCGCAACCCTTTGGTCAAATACAAAGCATTCGCCTTGCCATAAGCTTTCATCAGGCTTCACTTCTTCTAAGTACTTAAGAATGCCACCCTCGAGGTGATACACCTCATCAAAACCTTCACTCATCATGTAGGAGGATGCTTTTTCACAGCGAATGCCACCGGTACAGAACATCGCTACCTTCTTATGTTTCTTAGGATTAAAGTGTTTTTTAATATACTCAGGAAATTCTCGGAAGGTATTGGTTTTTGGATTGATTGCATTCTTAAATGTGCCGATCGCATATTCGTAATCATTACGTGTATCGATTAATACTACTTCAGGATCTGAAATAATTTGATTCCAGTCTTGTGGCTTGACGTACTTACCTACGACTTTAGTGGGCGATACACCAGGCACACCTAAAGTTACAATCTCTTTCTTGAGCTTCACCTTCATGCGGTAGAAGGGGTGCTTATCCGACCAAGACTCCTTATGACCAAGACCTTTAAAATTACCTTCAAAGAGCGGATCTGTTTTTAGATACTGAAGAAGTTCTAGGATAGATTTTTCTGAACCTGCTACAGTGCCATTAATTCCTTCATTGGCTAGGAGGAGGGTGCCCTTAATCTCATTCGATACACAAAACTGGAGCAAAGGTTCGCGTAAACTTTCAAACTTAGGCAGGCTAACAAAGTGGTACATCGCGGTGGTGAGGTAAGTGTGTTGCATGAGCTTTGTTCTTTATTAAACCTTCTAAAAATGTTATTTTATCAGTCTTTTCAACGTTTTTTTAAATCTTACCGGAGTCTATACAATGGCAATTGAACAAACCTTATCGATTATTAAACCTGATGCTGTTAAAAAGAATGTGATTGGTCAAATCTATGCACGCTTTGAGAATGCAGGCTTAAAAATTATCAAAGCTAAAATGACGCACCTCACACAACAAGAAGCTGAGGGCTTTTATGCGGTGCATAAAGATCGCCCTTTCTTTAAAGACCTCGTGAGCTTTATGATTTCAGGCCCTGTCATGATCCAGGCTTTGGAAGGTGAGAATGCGGTTTTAAAACACCGTGATCTCATGGGTGCGACTAATCCTAAAGAAGCGGCGCCTGGTACCATTCGTGCTGACTTTGCAGAGAGTATTGATGCGAATGCCGTGCATGGTTCTGATTCAATCAACAACGCTAAAATCGAAATCAAATACTTCTTCGGTTAAGTTTTTATCATGACCAACTTGCTCGATTTGGACTATGAGCACCTTGTTTCTTTTGTTAGAAACTTCGGTGAAAAGCCCTATCGAGCCAAGCAGTTAATGCATTGGATTTACCAAGAAAATCTCATTAATTTTAATAAGATGACTGATATTTCTAAAGTATTTCGTGAATTATTAAAAGATAAAACCACTATCCAATTACCAAGTGTTATGAATGACGCCATTTCAGATGATGGTACGCGTAAATGGTTATTCGATGTAGGTGGCAATAATGGGATTGAGACCGTTTTTATTCCCAAAGACGATCGAGGTACTCTATGTATTTCTTCACAAGTCGGATGCGCACTTGAATGTACATTTTGTTCGACCGGTCGACAAGGATTTAATCGTAACTTAACGACGGCCGAAATTATTGGGCAGTTGTGGTTAGCTCAATTTTATATTCGCCAACAAGAAGGCTATAACGTGTTACCTAATACAGAACGTATTATCAGCAATGTAGTCATGATGGGTATGGGTGAACCTTTGGCTAATTACGATAACGTGGTATGTGCGATGAAGTTGATGTTAGATGACAGAGCCTATGGCCTGAGTCGTCGTCGTGTCACGCTTTCTACCAGCGGTCTAGTTAACGCCATGGATCGCTTAAAAGAGGACTGTCCTGTGGCATTAGCGGTATCGCTTCATGCATCAAACGATAAATTAAGGGACGAAATCGTACCCATTAATAAAAAATTTCCGATTCACGAACTTATGGCAGGATGCCAGCGCTACTTAGAAAAAGCACCGCGGGATTTTGTGACGTTTGAATATGTCATGTTAGATGGCATTAATGATTCGATAGAAGATGCCAAGGCTTTACTGCATATTGTTAAAGATGTGCCATGTAAATTTAATTTAATACCTTTTAATCCGTTTCCGAATAGCGGATATAAGTGTTCATCCAATGAACAAATTAGACGATTTAGAGAGGTGCTCATGAATCAGGATTATATTGTGACGGTTAGAAAAACACGAGGGGACGATATCGACGCTGCCTGTGGCCAGCTTGCGGGGCAGGTGAGTGACAAAACAAAACGAAGTTTAAAAAGAATTAAAATAGCCTTATAAATTAGGACATTTTCATGCTAACTTTTTCATTAGCATCACTCAAGAAAATATACTGTAAGAATAAATTAAAATTTTTGGAGCTCGCTTTCTTAAGCCTTTTTTTAGCATTCCTTCCAATCTTGGAAGCGCCTAAGAATATATTTCTTGCGGCCTATTTAATCACCGCTTTATATCGTCAATCTCAATCACTTTTAACAAAATGGACTATTTGGGACTGGGTATTTTTATCCCTCATTGCCTCTTCATTCTTGAGTTCATTATTTCCATTCATAGCAACTGGTTCTGAATGGAAGGGATTCAGGGGTATGCTACTTTGGGTTATCTTTGGCTGGACGCTTTACAGGTCTGAATATAATGAAAAGGAAAAAAAATACCTATTCATTTTTGCTATTCTCATGACGATCCCACCATTAATCTTTGGATTAGTGCAATATTTAATTTTACATACAAAAGACTCCCTTCAGCTTCACTCTGTGGGTCACGTGAATCACTCAGCTATATATATCTGTATGATGACTGGTGCTGCGGCATCACTGCTTATAAGTCAACTGCAAACAGCGCAAAAGAAATATGTCTTTATAACCAGTCTTCTTTTTATTTTTCTTATCTCTTCCGTGATTATCAGTCAAAGTCGCGGGGCTTTTGGCATTCTATTTTTATTAGCTTTTGCTCTATTTTTATTGAGTAAGCTTTCAATCAAAATTAAAACGATCTTTTTAATTTTACTTTCGATTTTTTTGATCACCATTGTTTTTATAAAACCTGTTTCCGTTATTGAAAGACAAATTAATTTTCAAAATAATCATGATATTCTCTCGTCGCGAGATATAGTTTGGAGAACAAGTCTTGAGATTGCAAAACTCAATCCTTTATTGGGTATTGGTAATGGTAATTGGAAACATATTAGAATCGATCAATTAAAATATTTTATAGAATCTAGAGGTGAAATATTTGTTGCAAAAAAAATTTCTTTAGACTACGGCCATCCTCATAATATTTATCTATCCAATTTGGTGGATCGAGGTATTTTAGGCTTCATAACATTTTTAAGTTTCATGTTTATCTGGTTGATTACATTGGTTAAATCTTATAAAAAACTTAATCAAGATTCAAAAGCAATGCTATTCATCATGGGCTCATTTTCAGCGTGGGTCACCATTTTTGGCATCGGTTTTGTGAATACCACTTTCCATCATGAGAATGCTTTATTGGCTTTATTTTTCTTGGGCTTTCACTTGAACTATTTAAGACAAAAAAATCAATTGAAGCTTTTTAAGTAATCATTAGCATGAAAAAATCTCTTACAAATCAAGTGATGGTGGGGTCAGTCCCTGTGGGTGGTGGGTCCCCGATTGTGGTCCAGTCCATGACCAATACCGACACGGCAGACGTTCAAAAAACCACAGACCAGGTTTTTGAGTTATGGAAGGCAGGCTCTGAAATCGTCAGGGTCACAGTCAATAACGAGGCCTCTGCAGATGCGATTCCAAGGATTGTCGAAGAGCTTCACAAGAGAAATTGCTTTGTGCCTATCGTGGGAGACTTTCACTTTAATGGGCATAAGTTATTACAGGCTTACCCCGAGTGCGCCAAGCTATTAGCAAAGTACCGTATCAATCCTGGCAATGTGGGCCGTGGTAGCCGCCGTGACGAGCAGTTTGAGGCGATGATAGATATCGCTAAAACCTATGACAAGCCGGTGCGCATTGGGGTCAACTGGGGAAGCTTGGATCAGGTCAAATTAGCCACCATGATGGACGAGAATGCGAAATTAAAGAATCCATTGTCATCTGATGCATTGATGCGAGAGGCTTTAATCCAGTCTGCATTAGAATCTGCAGAGCAGGCGGTCTCTTGGGGGTTACCCAAAAATAAAATTATCATCTCGTGCAAGGTGAGCCATGTCCAAGATTTAGTGCTTATTTATCAAGAGCTTGCGAAAAGAACTTCATACCCGCTCCACCTTGGTTTGACCGAGGCCGGCATGGAGTCGAAGGGCATTGTGGCGTCCACCGCTGCTTTAGCGATTCTTTTACAACAAGGGATTGGCGACACCATCCGGGTTTCTTTAACGCCAACGCCTGATGAATCGCGCACCAATGAAGTGGTGGTCGCACAAGAGATACTACAGACCATGGGAATTCGATCCTTTACACCACTTGTGACTGCGTGCCCTGGCTGTGGTAGAACGACCTCGACTTATTTTCAAGAATTAGCATTAGAAATTCAAACCTTTTTACGCGAGTCGATGCCCCAGTGGAAGGATGTGTACCCGGGTGTTGAGAATATGTCGGTCGCTGTGATGGGATGTGTGGTCAATGGCCCTGGAGAGTCTAAGCTCGCCAATATTGGGATTAGCCTTCCCGGTACCGGTGAGATTCCAGTCGCCCCTGTATTTGTCGATGGTGAAAAGACCGTCACCCTAAAGGGTGACACGATTGCTAAAGAATTTAAGGCGATTGTCATGAACTATGTGGAATCACACTATTCAAAGTTAAAATAGTAAACATGAGAAAAAAATTACAAAGCATAAAAGGGTTTTATGACGTCTTGCCCGACAAGACCCCACTCTGGCACTTTGTCGAGGACAAGGTACGTGAAGTGTTAAGTCTTTACGCCTACGAAAAAATAAACCTTCCCATCGTTGAACCCACATCACTTTTTGTGGATAGTGTGGGCACACACACTGATATCGTTGAAAAGGAAATGTACTCGTGGGTAGACCCTCTAAACGAGGATCAATTAACACTCCGCCCTGAGGGGACTGCGGGATGCGTGAGAGCCGTCATTGAACACAACCTCACCTACAACGGCCCCATTCGCCTGTGGTATCAGGGCCCAATGTTTAGGCACGAGAATGTGCAAAAGGGACGTCAACGACAATTTAATCAAGTGGGTGTTGAAGCATTTGGTTTTGATGATGCAAACATTGATGCCGAACAAATCTTATTATTGGCAAGACTCTGGAAAACCCTCGGTATCAAGGATGTGGAGCTTCAGATCAATTCAATAGGCGACCCTGAAGACCGATTGACCTACAGAACTGAACTTATTCGTTACTTTGAGAATCATCAAGACGTCCTAGATGATGACGCGAAACGACGACTCCATCAGAACCCATTGCGGATTCTGGATAGTAAGAATCCTGCCATGCAGAAGATGATTGAAGCAGCACCTAAGCTATCGGATTATTTGAATACTGAAGCAAAAGCGCATTTTGATTCAGTCTGGGGCTATTTAAAAGAGGCAGGCATTCCCTTCAAACTCAACCATCGTCTAGTGAGAGGCCTTGACTACTACAATCGCACGGTATACGAGTGGGTGACGAACCGTTTAGGCAGTCAGGGCACCGTTGCGGGTGGTGGACGCTATGATTATTTAATCGAACGATTGGGCGGTGACAAGACGCCTGCGTGCGGATTCGGTATCGGCTTGGAGCGCATCATCCTGCTTTTAGAGGAGATGAGTGTTGTTCTCCAAAACGAACCCAATATTTACTTAGTAAACCTAGGTGACGCTGCTGAAAAGTATGCGCTTAAGCTATCTGAAACACTTCGTAGTCACGGACTAAAGGTCGTTTTAAATTCAGGGGGTAGTAGCTTCAAGTCGCAAATGAAGCGTGCCGATAAGAGCGGTGCGGCCT
>Ga0194123_10000919_pt1 | contig 49216 bp, 45 predicted proteins | sample TA2MahsurfametaG_5_FD_155479 | JGI IMG/M metagenome (GOLD analysis project Ga0194123, IMG submission 155479) | Freshwater microbial communities from Lake Tanganyika, Tanzania - TA2015023 Mahale A surface | ecosystem: Environmental > Aquatic > Freshwater > Lake | place: Tanzania: Lake Tanganyika... | reverse complement strand
GTTTAAGATGTATCTTGTTGAAAAGGATAAACTAAATAAAGAAACAACAGAGTTTTATAAACAAGATATATGGAGAAAAATGAAATTTCGTCAATATAGTTATGGTAAGAAAAGTATAGATACATTTTTGAATAAAATTAAAGAAACTTTTGGTGAAAATATTCTTATTGGTTATGGAAATTGGAGTAGAAGCAGTCAAATGAAATATTTTATGCCTACTATGAATAAAGGATTGAGAAAACTGATACATAAAAAATATGATACAATCACGATAAATGAATGTAATACAAGTAAGAAATGTTGTGATTGTAATAATGATTTGGAGTATTACAAAGATAATGAGGGTAAGAAAGTGTTTCGTCTGTTAAAGTGTTCTAACTGCGTGAGTTGCGAAAACAAAAAAATCGTATTTAGGACAAGAGATGCAAACTCTTCAATAAACATAATGAAATTAGCATGTTGCTGGATTAAATCTCAGGAGAGGCCATTATGTTTTAAAATTTCGTCTTTCACCTCTTCAAGTATAAAAACAAAAGAGGAAAAAGTTAGACCATCGTAGGTGAAATTCCTACTATTGATTTTACATTTTTGTATTTTTTTTCGTTGTTAATTCGGCGTTTTAAATGTGCAAAGGTGTAAAACTCTTAATAACATAACCTGTGTCCATATCCCATAATTTTATAGTAGTTGCAGTCGAACTTGCAAATAATCTCTTATCTTTTAACATTGCATAAGATGTTATTAAATCATAAGACCCAAATAATGTACAAATAAATTGTCGATTACTATCATAAAAAGATATAGATTCATTTTCTCCATTTACCTCAATTATCATAATTTTCGAATATTACTATATTATCACAACATAAAGAATCTGTATTTCTAATTATTTCAATTATTTTAAATATAATATCTTCTGGCAAATTTTTTAAGCATATTTTTACGTCATCTTCGATATCAAATTTTTTCCAGTGTATTTTTCTTAATTCTTTTTCACAAAAAAAATTTATCAACCTACCACTTTTAGTATGATATAATTTAAAAACATTATTATATTCCTTTGTAAAAAAATATTTATTTGTTGGAGAAAAATAAAGCCGCAAAAATCCACCTCCCTTATCAAACGACTTTATCAAACTATTTTTTTCTATATTCCAAATATTGAAATTATTACTATACCCAGAAACAGAAATATATTTTTCATCCTGTGATATATTCAAAAATATTATCGGAAACTCATTATAAAATTCTTTCAAAATCCTATAACTTTGTGTATCCCATATCTTTATCGATGTATCTACACTCCCAGTAATAAATTTACTTCCTCCTTCTAAAAATTCAATAGCATGTACTGAAGATTCATGTGCAGAAATCACTTCTTTTAATTTATTTTGTTCAACATCAAATATTTTTATGTAGCCGACTGAAGAACCTCCTAAAATATATTTTTTAGAAAATGCAATTGAAATAATACCAATATTATTTTCAAATCTTCTATATGTCTCTCCAGAAAATATATCCCAAATATGTATCTCCCCAATATTTGTATTCAATGTACAAATAAAATTTTCACATGATTTAATTGTAAAATTACCAATATTGTTAGCAAATTCAAGATAATCTTCAATAATAGATTCCATTATTGAAATAAAAACAAATTATTTTTAGATTAATTTTTCTATACCCTCCTCAAATTTTACATTTATCTTCCACCCCAAATCCTTCAACTTCTGATTACTAATATAATACCTCTTATCATTAAAAGGCCTATCCGGTATATATTCCATCCAATCCTTCAATTTCTCTCCAGGTTTGATTTTATTCAACAAAATTTTTGCTACATCTAAAATTGAATACTCCATACCCTCATCACTCCCAATATTATAAATATCTCCAATCTTACCTCTTTCTAAAATTATTTTAAATGCATCCGATACATCATCAACATACAAAAATGAACGCAAATTATCACCATTACCCTGAATAGTTAATTTTTTGTCACACTTCAATAATTTTATAAATTTTGGTATCAACTTCTCTGGATACTGATTAGGTCCAAAAACATTATTTCCTCTAGTAATAATAATCGGCATCTTATACGAAAAATAATAAGACTTCGCTATCAACTCCGCTCCAGCCTTAGTCGCTGCATAAGGATTTGTTGGACATAAAACAGAATGTTCATTTTTCATATTATCAGTTAACATTGATTCTCCATATACTTCATCAGTCGAAACATGCACAAATAATTTTATATTTTGTTTTCTAGTTGCCTCCAATAAATTATGTGTTCCTAAAATATTATCATTTGTATAAGTTAAAGAATCATTAAAAGAATTATCGACGTGACTTTGCGCTGCAAAATGTACAACATGTGTCGGCTTTTCATTAAAAACAATATTTTCAATTAAATCATAATTTTTTAAATCAGCTTTTATAAATTTATATCTAGCACTTTCTCTCATCTCCTTTGAAACATTATTGATATTGGAACAATAATTCAAATTATCAATATTAATTATTCTTATTTTATCTAACTTTGTAGAAATATAATTAATAAAATTACTACCTATAAATCCACATCCACCAGTAATGAGCAATATTGTATTTTCCTCATTTATTATGTTTAACTCTGGCTTTGGATATTTCTTCAAACAATCTATAACCGCATCTCTTATATTTTTAACATCAGGAAATAAATCAGTCAATCTCTTTGTTTCCATATAATTATTAGAACGTCCACATTCCAAAATATTATCTTGCTCTGCAACTGACATATTTTTCCAACTGAAATTTGGGTCAACAATCTCCCTATATAATTCCAAAATCTCATTATGTGAAATATATCCTGGGTTTGTCAAATTAATTGTTCCAACAATATTTTGCTCCATCATTTTTAAAACATATGGTAATAACTCTGGCAAAACAGTCATTGAATTTGGATTTGAACAAACCTTCTCATAAGATGTAATTTTTGTTATAAAATTCCTAATTATCTTTTCTTCGTTAATTGGCATCCTAATTCTTAAATTTAAAACCTTAAAACTCTTCATCAACCTATCAGTAAAACCCTTCACAATTGAATAGGATGAACCAAAAAAATTTGGTTTTGATTCCTCAGTAAATCCTTTCTCTAATGTATGCTCATTATCATACTCAAAAATACACCCAGTTCCCAAATATGTAAAATGTATTCCTTTTTCTTGACAAATAATTGCCAATTCTAAAGGAGAAAATAAATTATCCCTCACATTCTCATACAACTTTCCTGGCTGCTCCAAATAATCAATTGTTGGATAATATTCATCCCCAATCGTTCCATGCGTTCTTCCAATAAATGAAACAACATGAGTTGGATTTATTAATTCTATTTCTGCCTTAACATCATCAATATTATCAACTCTGGATTTACCTAAAACAAATTCTTTATTAAGAATTTTAATAAATTGACTTCCAATCCAACCATATCCTCCGTAAATTAATATTTTCATTTTATAATAATTATAATGAATTCTTTAATATTTGATGCCAATCAAAAAATCTTTTCTGCATCCTCGGATTATTTGGATTGCAATCCCACCGAATCCAAACTCTCTGGATTATTTTTGCAGCCCTGTTTTCTCGAAATCTCCGTATTTTCACCAACTCATCTGAATTAAATCTATTATATGATATTAAATTCCAATCCCAATTCTTATCCAAATTCTCCAAAACAAATTCAGCAGTTAAATTTTTATTTCTAGATAAACTAACATAATCCCATGGCATCTCTGGATTTTTTTTTATAATATCAATTGTAACATTATATGATATTAAATCCCAATCCCAAGGTTTATTTAAATCAACAATTTCAAAATCTAAATGTGGATTAAATGATAAATAATAGTAATCATTATTTCTTGGACAAAACAATTTTTTCCATTTTATATTCTCATTTTTATATAAACTTTTCCAACAGAATTGTAACATTTGATTCTCCTCAATAAATTCATATGTTATATTTGGATTACTAGAAAATCCTTCATAATCCCATTTAATTTCTGGATGTGATTTCACAAACTCCAAAGTCAAACTCGGATTCTTACAAAATTTCTTCCAATCCCAATTATAAACCAAATTATCTAATATTGTCTGATATGTTATATTTTTATTCATAGATATTATACAAAAATCCCAATATTTTATTGGATATTTTTTCACAATATCAATCGTAAATTTTTTACTTTCCATTATATGAAACCAATGATTATAATCATCTGGATTGGCATATAATACCAAAACATCTATACTTATATTTGGATTACAAACCAAACCATAAAAATCCCATCTCAAATCATTTTTTAACAAAAAATCTTCAGTTATTATTGGATTCTTACTCAAAAAAAACATATCATAAAACCCATTTAAATTTTTTCTAACAATATCAAAAGTTAAATATGGATGTCCAGAAACATCGTACAAATTTAATCTATTTAATTCATATAGTTTTATTGAATGATTCTTACTAAAATATGACTTTACCCATGGTTTATCTGGCATTGATTTAATAATATCCATTGTAATACATGGATTATATGATAAAGATTTCCAATCCCATCCAACATTTGGTAATGCAATTAATAATTTTAATAAGTGATTATTTTCTTCCATTATTTTTTAACCATGTTTTTATTTTAAATCGATTTCCATTGTCATAAATCCAATTTTCACATCCTCCCTCAATCCCAGATTCATATTTTCGCCACCAAATTGTTTTATCCTTTGAATACGCCAAAAAACACACCTTTGGCAATCTCTCCCCCATGAATTTCCCAACATACACATAACATAACCCATTTTCTCCCAATATTTCCTGGATTTTACTTAAATTATTACTTTGATTCTTAAAATCATATTTTTCTATTGGTCCTTCGTACTTAAATATTGTTCCCTCATGTATTGGATTAATTATTTTTAATTGTGGAGTTATATAAATATACCTTCCAGTAACACTTAACATTAAAAAGTGATAGTAATTATAAATGATATATTTTTAAATATCCTTGAGTTAGTATGGCTTCATTTGATTCATGCAAAGCTCTTGTAGATTCTCTTATTAGAGAAATTACCCCTTATTTCGCAGCAATAAGCTACGATAATGACATTGAAATTAATTTCTCTGGTCCAATCACAATAAAGGCTATCGAGCCAATGATTGGTTTAAAACCAAATCAAATGACAATCAATATTCCAGAAGGAATTCGTTACTTTATACCAATAATTAATGCAATTTTTTCCAGGAATTTTGGGATTGAAATAAAGCAAAAAATCAGAAATGAACGCAAAAAAATAATAGAGTACCAAGTTACAGTTGAAGGACATCAGGCATCTATTTTTATTTCGTTGTCATCTGAATTCGATAGAAACATAAAATATACTGACTTCTGTGGCTGTGGAATTACACTCCTTCATATCAGAAATTCAGAAGCCAGAATGATTGTCAAAAATCCTCCACGATTACTTCTATCTGGTGGGTACCCTTTACCTGAATTTAATATTTTTAAATTATTAAAGGAGTTTGGTGCTGTTGGAGACAATGATTTTTTTCTTAAAAAAGAAATATTCAATATCTCCAAAAAACTCAGCTTGAAATATGGAGACATCAAAATTAGAGAAAATGTTAATACTCCTGTTGTAGTTCTTACAGAAGATCCTATCTATATGGCAGTCACACCTTGTATTGTAAATGCTGAATGTGGTCATTGTATTGGAGTAAAACCTTATCTTGAAATGAAGGAAAAACATGAAGGAACAGTTAAATGCCCCCACTGTCGCATAAACATGAAATTGTTATTGTGTAATCAAAATGGATGCATTCATTCTACTTACATGCCGGTTGTGAAAGAATTTCTTAACATTCATCCTGAACAGGTATCTTACTTTACATTGGAAAATTATAAAAAATTATAGAAGTAAATCAAATTCATCGTTTTCTTCAAATCCATTCCAAAAAGAAGGAATTTTTCCTTTCTTTTGATAACGTAGAATTGAAACGTTTAACCGTTTATTACACTCTGGACAAAAGTAATATTCACATAATACGTCTTCTTTGTGTTTTTCAACCAAAAAAGTTTGATGTTCCTTTGTCAAGTAATGGCCACATTTTAATCCAATGCTATCATCATCTCCTATGTCAAGTTCAAAATTTGTAATGTAACCTTTTGTCCTAAGTTTAAGGTAGCGGTTGAATGCTGTAATCAACTTGGGAATTCTTATAGGCCTTCTACTTGCATTGAAGTCCAAAATGATGTCATCATAATAAAACTCGAATTGGTTATCAACCATATCCAGTAACATAGAGACAGAGTGAAATGCACCAGGAATATTAATATATTTATCATGATTGGCTGATTCATGATTTGATATTCCTTTTTGAATGTCAATTGTTTTGTCAGAGATGAATGTACACCCTCTACTTGAATCACACTCTTTTAGAGAATAGTGCTGAAAAACAAAATCTAAAGACGGCATGTTTTTTGCAGATACTCTTAAACAAGAACCAGGGTACTTTGCTGTTGGATTTGAAATCTCATCAACTAGTACATCTGCTGGATAATATTGAAAAACAATATGTCTCATGAGTTGTGAAATTTTTTCAATTTCATCTTTATTACAAAAAACAGCAATATCCCAATCGGGAATACCAACTTGTTTGGAAGAAAGTAGCCACGCAAAAATTGACCCATGAATTTGCAAAAAAAAATTGTAAGCATTAGAAACCAATTTTAAATGAGTCAACAATGGATTAAGTTTCCTCAAATCTTCGCGAAGAATCTTTGATTTTTTTTCCTGCAAGTTCTCATGCGACGCACTCGCTAACTTTCTCTCTAACTCTGCAATTCTAGCCTTATAGGCCTCATTCTCATCACGTAAAACATGCAACTCTTCAACGGCCGAAACCATTGTAGAAAGAACAGAAACAACTTCAATAGACGTTTTGCTCATCTTAAAAAGGTAAATTATAATAAATTTTACTATCAATTTTTATAAAAATTGAAATAATTTTTTATAAACAAAATGGAATCTAAAAATGAACTTGTCTCAAATTAATGAGTACTTTGAGATAGAAAAAGAACTTCTCAAAAAGAAGAATACCAACTATTATATTGTAAAAATTTGCAATTTCATTTTAAAAGCAAATACCGAATTTAAATTAAGAGGTTATTACACTTTATTTATTATTCTTGAATATGAAATTGAAAAAATTAATGAAAATATATTAAATATTGTATTAGAAGATATTCTTGAAATAGATTGCACAAATGGAATATTTTCTTTTATTCAATTCAATCTTTTAAATAGTTTTACAAAAACAATTAAACTTCAAAGTTTACTTTTTCAAAAAAATAATACCCCAAAAGTTCTATATTTTCTTAGACATTCCTCATTAGATGAAACAGTAATAACAGGTATTGATATTATTTTTACAAAATATGTTTTATGGACCAATATTATTTTTGAATCAGAAATTGAATATCTCACAAATATAGTTGCTGAATTGTTTTTAACAAATGAAAATAAAAATTACTCAATTGCATTAGATGCTCTTGAAAAAATTTCAAATATGCAACCGGAATTATTGTCAAATATTATTGAAAAATTTGTAATAGGATTTTACAATTGTTCTATTGAATTACTTCCAAAATTCGGAAAAATGCTGAAAAAATTAATTATATTTCACGAAGATAAAATATTATCTGAAATGTTAAAAAATATAATGAATTATACTCCGGTATGTTTATGTTTTGTTAGACCACCAAATGAAAAATATGATATAACCTATATGCGTCAAATAATCTATTCGATTTAGTAAAAATTATAAATATATTTTCTTCAATACCAAAATGAAAACTATATTAGTAACAGGTGGAACCGGTTTTCTTGGAAGTCACCTTTGTGAAAAATTATTAGAATTAGGTAATTATGTTATTTGTCTTGACAACAATTTTACCGGTTCTTTAGATAACATTGCTCATCTCCGTTCAAATCCTAACTTTGAATTTATCCGTCATGATGTAACTAAAGAAATTTTTATCGAAGTTGACCAAATATACCACCTAGCTTGTCCAGCATCTCCAAAAAATTACCAATACAACTCAATCAAAACAATCAAAACAAATATTCTTGGAACCCTAAACATGTTAGGTTTAGCGAAACGTACAAAAGCAAGAATTCTTCTAACATCCACTTCTGAAGTTTATGGTGACCCACAAATATCTCCCCAAGTCGAAGAATACTGGGGTAACGTTAATCCAATAGGAATTCGAAGCTGCTATGACGAAGGAAAACGTCTTGCCGAAACTCTAATGATGGAATACCACCGCAATTGTGGAGTTGACACCAGAATAGTCAGAATATTCAACACTTACGGACCCAGACTTCAAAAAGATGATGGAAGAGTTGTAAGCAATTTTATTGTTCAAGCTCTTCAAAATAAACCAATTACAGTCTATGGTGACGGAAGTCAAACAAGAAGCTTCTGCTATGTTGATGACCAAATCAATGGATTAATAAAATTAATGGATTCTGATTATAATTTGCCTGTTAACATCGGTAATCCACATGAAATAACTGTTAAAGAAATTGCAGAAATTATTGTAAAATTAACTAATTCAAAATCAGAAATAGTTTATGAAGAATTACCAAAAGATGACCCAACAAAAAGAAAACCAGATATTACAAAAGCTAGAACTATTTTAGGGTGGGAACCTAAAGTAGGACTTGAAGAAGGTCTAACAAAAACAATTGAATATTTTAAAGTTGCTAGAATGTAGCAAAATACTCCATACACTTTATATAATCGTTATTTTTATCATAATTTTCCATCTCAATTTTTTCATTGAATAAAATTGAATGAACATAAAATGTATCATTATCAAAACAAACAAAATTAAAATTATTAGTTACATCTAAAAAATAAGAAATTTCACTACTTATCAAAAATACTCCTAACCTTATCTCATTAAATACAACAAATTCACACTTTAATTTTCCACTAATCAAATTTCTCGATATAAACTTTAAAAAATAAATAGCTTTTTCCTCATTTTCTCCAATAAATTGTTTTAATTTATTTGTTAAATCTATTTTTAATAAAAAACATGCTAAATTAAATTCACGATTATCAATTATTATTAAATTACTTGACGAATCGACCTCAAAATCGAAACCTAAAAATTCAAAATATTGTTTTTTCGAACCCCGGAAAAACATTTTAGATGTAATTGTTAATATTCTTTAACCCTTTTTTTTTAGCTCATCCACTTCAATATCTCAAATTGTAGTGCCAATGTCAAAGGAAATCTTATCGCAAAATTTAAAAATAATGACGAATAACCCCGATAAAATCCACGAATACCTTCTTTCCTATAAATTTCTTGCACAATATTTTTTAATGAATGTTCTTCATTATTTAATAAATGATGCGTATGTTTTGCTCTTAAAACATCAAATGGACTACACAATAATGTTGCTGGAAAATTTAAAACACTTCCTATAAAAAAATTATGTCCAAAATGTGTATGGTCATCACCATGTAAATGTTTTTTTGCAATAAAATATCCTCCCAATATCCCTCCAGTGTATGTAGCGTTTCTTAAAGCCATTGGCACCATTAACGGTCCAAAATTCTTTTTAACAATCGATAAGTAATCTATATTATTATTTTGAACATTCATTTGTCTAAAAGCTTGCATCGCTAAAATTGGCCCCAAAAATGCTCCATCAACTAATCCAGCACAAAAGGCACTTATTGGTTTTGTATAAATATCATCTGAAAAATTAAATTTATGAAATGCATAATATTTAATAGCCATTTGTGGAGCAATACTACTCAATCCAATTAAACCTCCTCTAAATAAAATTTTACTACCATTATTATTTACATCCCTTAATACCTGACTAAATGTTCGATTATTTTGCATATGTTGTTTAAAATAATCAATCGGTAATGTTGTTGTAAAACCGATAGCACCTGCTAAACCTCCAGAAACGATTGCTTTTATATCTTCTGACATAAGATATAAAAATAAATTAAATTTTCTTTATGCTATAAAGGAATTGTTGTAAAATATGTCTCAAAATATTTATCTATAAACATATCTATCCCATAATTCGAAAAAAAATACCGATTATGATAATCATAAAAACTTGCTCTTTTTCCTATTCTAGAACTTCCATAAACCAACAAATAAGTATCCACAAAAATATGAAAATAATAAACATATATATTTGCATTTACTAATATCAATCCAGTGTACAATGGAATTATATTTATTAAAATAAAATCGATTGAATTTGCATAAAATACTGTAAATCCAGCTGTAATCAAAATATCATGTCTTTTTTTATGTATTTCAAAAAGATATTTGTGAATATTTTTATGAATTACATATAAAATACAATCATATACATAATAATTAAAAAATAAATCAAAAATAAATTTTATAAATTTAAACTCATTTGTATATATTGTAAAATTAAAAAATAATAATAATATTCCTGGATATACGATAAAAATATTTATTGAAATTTGTTTAATTGTAGCACTTAGAAGATTAATCAAATTATTCTTTCTAAATTTTTTTATATCATTTTGCAATGAATTATATGAAGCTAAAAAATAAGCTGTTAAAAAAAATAAATAAATATTTAATGCTATCATGTTATATATTCAAAAATACTTTTTATATTCATTTATGAATATCTTTATTTACTGGGAAGGTAAAATACCATTCTATATCCAAAAATGTATTAATAGAATGAAAGATATTTTTAAAGAAAATCTAATATTACTAGACAATAATTCAATAAAAAAATATGTTCCCAAATTTCCAAAATATTTTGATAAAATTAAACATATTGCTTTAAAAGTTGATTATTTAAGAATTGCATTATTATATCATAATCCAGGAATATATCTTGATGCAGATTGTATTGTATTTCCTGGATTTCTGGAATTTTTGAAATTTCAATCAGAAAAAGAATTTATTGGATTAGGAAAAGAAAATATCATTGACAATAATTCATTTTTAATCTCAACAAAAAAAGAATCAGAAGTTCTAAAAAATATTCTGGAAGAACAAGAAAAAATTATAATTAAAAAAAAAGGTAAACTTGAATGGACTAATATTGGAGGAAATCTAATTAAACAAATTTCAAAAAAATATCCAGAAAAATGTTTAACATTAGATAAAAGTCCTCTGGCTTTTTTTGGATGGAAAAATTCAGAAATATTTATTTCATTAGATGAAAATATCATAAAAAAATATTTAGAAAAATGTAAAAAATATAATGGTGTTATGTTATACAATAAAGTTATGAAAAAACATTTTATGAAATCTATTCCAGAAAATTGCCTACTCTGGTTTATTTTCGAAAAAAATTAAATTATATTCATTAATGAAAATACTTATTACAGGAGGAACTGGATTTATAGGTTCACATACAGTTGTAGAATTATTAAAAAAAGATTATGAATGTGTTATCGTAGATAATTTAAGTAATTCTGATATTTCTGTAGTTGATAAAATAAAAAATATTACTGGAAAAACAATTGACTTTTTTCAAATTGATTTACTTAACATAAAATCACTAGAAGAAGTTTTTAAAAAACATAATTTTGACGCAGTTATCCACTTTGCTGGATTAAAAGCAGTTGGTGAATCAATTGATAAACCATTATTATATTATGAAACTAATTTATTATCAACAATAAATGTTTTAAAATTAATGGAAATATATAATATAAAAAAATTTATTTTTTCATCTTCTGCAACTGTGTATGGGAATAGTCCTTCACCAATGACTGAAAATAGTAAAACAGGCGATGGTATTACAAATCCCTATGGAATGACGAAATACATGATTGAAAAAATTCTAGAAGATTATATAAAAAAAGATAAACATTTAAGAATAATAAGCTTAAGATATTTCAATCCAGTTGGTGCACATTCAAGTGGATTAATTGGTGAAAATCCAAAAGATAATCCTAATAATTTAATGCCATATGTCGCAAGAGTTGCTGTTCAAAATAATACTTCACATTATTATGAAAAAAAATATAATCAAGTTAATATATTTGGAAATGATTATAATACAAAAGATGGAACTGGGTTAAGAGATTATCTTCATGTTGTTGATTTGGCAGAAGCACATGTAAAAGCATATGAAAATATAAAAATTGGCTATGATTTTGTTAATTTAGGAACTGGAAAAGGAACGACAGTCTTAGAATTGATAAAATGTTTTGAAAAAGTAAATAAAATTAATATTCCATATAAAATTGTAGAAAGACGGCCTGGAGATTTGGAAGAAGTTTATTGTTCACCAAAAAAGGCAAAAAAATTATTAAACTGGGAAGCTAAAAAAACCCTCGAAGATATGTGCCAAGATGTCTGGAATTTCCAACAAAAAAATATGCCAGAACTAATAATTTACAAATAAAAAATGATTTAAAATTTTGTTATTGTATCAATAATAAAATGCTTTTAGAAGATTTATTATCTGCTCCAAAGTCTGGATATTCAGGCTATTTCATTGGAAAAAATAATGAGGAATTAGATTCCTGGATTGGTAAACAATTTTCAAGGTCAAGTGATATAAAAAATTTAAAAAAGAAGAAGTTAATCCAGGGTATTTTAGAAAAATTCAAGAATTATTTTGAGTCACTTCTGGAAGAAAAACATTCATTCCAATTCTTTGTCTCCGACGAAGAATCAAAATTTTATGAATTAGATAAAAATCAAATAAAAATTATTCAAAAATACCACAAAAAAGATGAATTCTTATTTGATGAAGAACAAACAAATATTGATTACTGGAAAGATTTTTATTTTAATGATAAATTTTATTCCGTTTACGAGGTAAAAGATTCATATCAACATTATTATTTTACAAAAACTAAATTTGAAGAAAGAGATAGATTAAAACCAGATTTTATTCGAGAATATTTAACTAAATTTCCTGCTGATTTATTTATTGGAGATGATAAAAATAAATTACTGGAAGGATATAAACCTGTTAGTAAAGAATGTCAAGGTAAAAATAAACATGACCAATTATTAAATGCAATTCAAGAATTTCAACAAATTAAAGAAAATGAATATTTGGATAAAATATTGGTTGAAATGGTAAAAAATCCAGATAAATTTTTATTTGGAAATGAAATTGTTAAAGGAATTCAAAATTATGAAATAAAAGAAATATTTTGTTTCCCAGAATTCAAAGAAAAACTCGAATTCAAATTACCAAAAGAACTTTTCAACTTCACCTGGCATATATATCCAAAAAGTGAATCAAAACTTGAAGAATATCGCGGTATTTTTGCAATCAAATATTACTAAAAACATTATCAAATTTTTTGAGTATTTTTTCATATAAATCTTTATTCTTAGTACATATTCCTAATCCAGCTGAATGTTTAAAATGTAATTTATAACTTCCAACAATCTCTTTAAAAAAATCTTTTACTCCATAATCCAAAATCGCCACATCATGAAATAAAATTATTCCATCTTCTTTTACAAATCTTGCCCAATTATTATAATCATTTTTAACTGCTTCATATGTATGATACCCATCAATATGTAAAATATCAATTTTTTTCGACCATGATTTAGAAATTTCTGTGAAATCACCCTTAATAATTTGAATGTTTGTTAATTCATTATTTTTAATATTATTCAAAACATTTATAAATGTATTTCTTTCACCTGTTTGTTCATCACCTTCAAATAAATCAATACCATAAACAATTCCATTATTTTTTTCCATCAAACTTTTTGCAAACACAAATGTACTGTATCCAAAATCTACTCCTAAATCAACAACAACGTCTGGATTAATTTCATTCACCAACCATTCCACAAATATACGATGTCCTTTCCAGGCAGAAGTAATATTTTCTATCCAATCTGGTTCATTCTTTTGAATTATCTTATTTATAACTGGAAAAAATGCCAACTCTTCCAATATCTTTTTCTTTTCCTGCCTAATAATAGGTAATCTCTTACTCCACCAATCTTGAGAAATAGCCTGTTTAATAATTTGATATGATTTTTCAAAATCATTCATATCTAATTGCACATACGCTTCTGGATTTATATAATCTGCAACATTTGGACAACCATAATAAAACACTAATGTTTCACATAAAATTGGTTCCCAAATCTTTTCTGTTATAAAATTTCTTTCATAATTGTTTTCAACCATAAAATAATATTTATATGGAATAATCCCTTTACTTTTATCAACATATGGTGTTAATGGTCCTCTATAATTTTTAAATTGATGTTGATTATCTGCATTAAAAATATCTATTTCAATATCATTTTTTTGTTCCAAAAACTTCAAAAAATCAATTCTTGCAATATGCCCTTCATCATAATATTTTGAACTACAAATTGAAGCGATTTTATCTTTTTTATTTGAATATGTTAATTTTTCTAGTTCAGGGGCTGTTAATTCTAATTGCCAGAATGCATTATTATAAATATTTTGCTTTCTTCCTCTTACTGCTAAAAAATTCTTTTCATCTGGCTCAGCCCACTCACCCCAAGTTTTAACCCCCCATAAATGTTCCTCTTTTAAAACCCATGGCTCCATCTGAAATATTATTGTCCTCTTTGGGTCAAAATAACTATTATCTGATGGTCTATTAACTATTACCCAATAATCAATATTATGATTTTCCCAAGTTATTTCAATATCTTTCCATCTAAATCCTTCTTCACACATATTTGACCATTCTTTGCATAACTGATATGAAGAACACCAATTACACATCATTTTTACTCTTATTTTATTATTCTCCTCTTTTGCATACAATTCTCTCGGGTATAAATGATGATAATGATTTGTTTGAGAATGATGTAAACAATAATAATTTATATTAGGATTATCTGAAAAAATCCACCATTCAGCTTCATATCTATCTTTGTTAGTTATCTTCTTCAAATTTTTAATATGCTTTGAATTTGCCCACCAAAAATTACCACTAAAATGTGGATGTGGCTCTGGCATATAATTACAACCGACTGTATCATATTTTTCCAATAATTTCAAACAATCTTTATATTTCTCTACCAAAAAGTATAACATCATATTCTTCCAATCCTCAATATTTTCCAATGTTTTTCCATATGACGCTCCCTTCGTATGTAAATACAATATCTTACTATCTGGATTTCTTTCTGCAAATGAATGCATCAAATTTATTGTCGGATTCTCATAAACAGATGTATCACTTCCCAAATTTATTATTTTAATCTTATCATTCTTTGTATTTTTTACAGTTAATCCAATATTAAATATAAAAATATACTCCAAATGACTAATCAATCCAGTATTTACAATTAATGTTATCAATTGTTCCAATATTAGTGTATCTTTTAGAGTACAAGAATGCATTATACAATAATTTTTTGTTGAATTTCTTATATTTTCAAACAAAGTAACCTCTTCAAAATCAGCAGTATAATTTTTTTTATCACTCTTTAAATATTTTTCATAAACATCTTTTCTTATATATATTCCATCTTTTTCTGAAAAATAAGGTGATGGTTTCAACAAAATTATATTATTCTTAAAAAAGCCTAACGTGTTAAAAGCAACACAATTTTTATCCTTTTTTGCAATCTCCAAATATTCTTCAACACTCTTTCCTCCATGGTAATACAAATCATAATCACTTTGGTCCATACCCAGTACAAAAACAAACTCATTATCTTCTTTCTTCTCAAACTTCCCATGTATAAATACCTCATTAAATACATTAATATCACCAAATGGAACAACTGGATACTTTCCATCGTTATTTTTTGTATTTTCAGAAATAGACGCATATACATCTCCATGAGGTTCTGAACAATTATCAGTTACATGAATTAAATTTTTACAAACATTTGACAAAATTCCATTATTGTTTCCATATTTCAATTGGTAAAAATATGAAACATTATTACTCTTCAAAATTGTATCTATTTCATCATTAGATTCAAAACCAATACTCTCAAAGCCATCCAACTTCTCAAACTTTATCTTCTTATCAAACAAAACAATCGACTTATTACCCAACACTTCTTGATTAGCCCTTACAAAATATAAAATTCTTTCATCATCATATAAAAATGCAATAATCTTATTATTCTTTAAAAATGACTTTTTAACATAAAAATTACAATTATCCAATGGAGATAACTTTTCTACAACCATACTATTCTTAAAATATCCTAATGTATTAAAAGAAACACAACCCTCAGTATTTTCAGCAATCATCAACATATCAAATAAATCAGTTGCATTCCTATAACAAATATCATTCCCTATAAAATCCTGATTATAATAACATTCATATTTATCCAATAACTCTCTCTCAGTTATATTCAAATTAAACGATTCATATAAATTCTGTATATCAGTATCAATTTGTTTTCCATTCTCATTCCAATCTGCATATGCAACCAATGGTCTTGTCTCCCAACACTCCAAAATATTATATGCCTTAAAAATATAATCTATTCCATGTTTAATTCCATTCTCTGCAATAAATTTAACCAATTTTTCAGCTCCCTTCTTATTAATAGTATAACAATGAATTCCCCCCAAATACAATGACATATCCAATTTATCAACCTTTATATTATCAAAATCACCATTATCATAAATATCTTTAACTCTTTCTCTGACATCAGTCATCATATGATATCCTAGCAACAACATCTCCTTTTCCTTAAATTGATTCTCCAATTTTTCCACAACCTCTTTAAATTTATCACAAACAGTCATATCATCCTCAATTACCATATAATAATCATTCTCCTTATCATTCAATAATGAAATCCATAAATTATAATGAGTTATAGCACATCCAATTACTCCTCTTCTACTCCCAAAATCATTTCCACGAAACATCTTACATATATTTCTAGTTGGAATCAAAGTCTTCCCATCAACACCTTCAACTATTTCATAATTCTTTATATTTGCATCTTTAAGAACCTTTACTATTTTTTCCCTTCTGTCAGTTCTTCTCTTCAAATTAATTACTTTAACATTACTCTTCACTGGCTCACTTGAAAACTGATTCTCATTATTCAATTCATACGCATTCGGCTTACTCTTATCATTTCTTTCTGAAGTTAATCTTCCAATATGCTTACAACATATTCTGTTGAAAAATGCAGACTTATATCCTTCATTTGTAAATCTTTTTGCATAATCCATCTCAAAAAATTGATTATCACTATCAAAATTACCCAATTTCAAAATAACATCTGTTACCACAATGGAAGGACGAAAACTATAATTTGGCCAATAATGACAATTTGCATACCCAAAATATCCATCCTTATAATCCTGAATTACAACCTCATCATTATATTTTGCATGACTCATCAATTTATAATCCTCAATTACCTCTCCATAATTTCTATTAAACAAAATCTGAGCAACATTCTTATCCTTTAACTCATTCAAATACTTAACAGAGTCAGTTATATAATTCATTTTCTTGTGAAACAAAAAATCATCCTCCATATGAATCCAATACTTTGGCTTCAACTTCTTTAACTTGTCCCAAATTATATTCATACTCTTTCGATGACCCTTTTCTTCATCATTTTTTAAATAATAATCAATCCAAGGATACTTATCCTTCATCAACTTTCTATCTTCCTTCGATGAATTATCATCCACACAAAACCAATAATCAATCTTTGAAATATCCTGCCAAGTATTCAATATAGAATTCATAGTCTGCTGAAATAAATCAAAACGCTTACATGTTGTAAATGTAATCATAACATAAGGATTTTTCTGTTTATTCTTAAAAAATTGCTCCCTATACTTCGTCAAATTCTCCTTCTCCTTATTAAATAAAATATTCCAAACATCATATGCATCCTTACCCAATTCCTCATTCCTCTTACAAATCAAATCATCCACCAATTGAAAATAATTTGAAATATCCTTATCATGATGCACCTGATTCTGATAATACTTAAAATTCTGAAAAGTATTATTCAACCTCTGTCCATCTACAATATTATTTGTAAATATCTTTTTGCAACATTCATATCCAGATTGCTTATCATCAATATAATAAGCAGAAATTGAATTGTTAAATTCAATAAAATCATTATAAAGTATTTTGTTTATAAATAACTTATCTTTTGGGTTCTTATCATAGTCTTTGTATTTGTTATAAAGTAAATTAACAAGAACATGAAATTCTTTTTTTCTAAAATATTCTGTTGCCTGTGCAATACCTTCAATTCTTTCTCGGTCATATTCAATCGATTTTATAAAATATTTCAATGAATTTATATCATCACCTTGCATATGACATAATTCTCCTAACATCATACAACTATAATACTTCTCCTGATTCCAAGTTTCCAATTCCAAAACTTTTTTATACCATCTAATCGCATCTTTGTGAGTAGTTGGACCATAATCTTTATAACTTTGTGCACAATAAAATGCATACCGATTTGTTAAACCTCTATCATTCTCTTCTTCAAATGCCTTTTCAAGAATTCTCGCATCTTTTAAATATTTCTCTGGATCCTTACTTCTTGAACCAGAATGTCCACACTCTACATAATATTTCCCTGGAAGTGTCGTCTGAGAAAAACCCTCACCAATTGGACACAAAAACTCATGCAAAACTCCCTTAAAACAAAAACGCTTCCTATTATTTATCAACAAAGGTCTCGCATATCCTACATCTGAACCAAAATGCAATAAATATGAATCAGCCCTTATTTCATCTGGTAAATTAAAATCACCATGTAAACGGTCATCTGCATCAAAAATCATCAATGCATCCGTTTTATTATATGCAACTTCAAGTGCTTTTGAACGATTAAAACCGAAATTCTTCCACTCATGTTGAAAAATCTCTCCTGGAATATTCTTCGCTTTAAAATAATTACGAATAACATCCTGTGTTCCATCCGTTGAACCAGTATCCGAAATTACATAATAATCAAATGTAATAAAACTTAAAAGATTGTCAAAAGTACCGGTGATACAATGTGCCTCATTTTTGACAATCATGTTTAAACAGATTGTATATTTTCTTCCATTTTTTGATTTCATCTTTTCTAATTAAATTCTAAAAGTTTTAAGCTAAGAATGGCCATGAAAAATTATTATAACGCCAATCTTCATACTTCGGTAATTCATACCATATAATTTTTTCATGTTTTATTTCTTGCTTACTAACCAAAATCAAATAAAAATTATCAAAATATTTATGCAACAAAAAAATTAAATAATAATATAAATTATCATCAACATTATCAATCTCTAATCTCACAAAATATACATAATCTAACTTATTAAACCTATCAATCCTATCTTTTATCCTTTCCTTCATAAAAAATATCTCTTCATAACTCGATATCTCATGACTAAATTTTATCCCATATAAATTTTCCAATATAAAACTCCCAGAATCAATACCAAACACTTTATGATTTTCTGAAAATTTTTTTATATTCAACTTTTCATAATCTTCAAACTTATTCTCCAAAACATTTATTAACTTTTTCAAAGAAATATTACACCAATCAAAAGGATAAGCCTTTTTTCTAATATTCCTTTTTCTTAACTGATAAGCAACAGCACAATTACATCCCAGACTAATAAATTGAGGATAAAATATTGTTACAGATATAAAATATTTTAATTTGTCACAAATAAATTTTTGTCTTATTCCTATTTTATAATTAGTCAATTTTGAAGTCTTTTTCCAAAAATCATCATGATGACAACTTATAATAATTATTTTCCTATATCCAGAAACATTAACATTCTTTATAATATTTTCATTCAACGTACTCATATTTATCACACATTCAAAATTATTTTTTACAATATTACACTCACCATAATTTACCAAATTATTATCAACTTTTTTTGTATAAAACTGATTATTATAATCACAATCAACATTTATTGATTCTGAATTTGTATAATGAATTATTTTCTTTGTATTTTTATTTATCAAACCATATAAATAAGATTCCCCACCAATACAAACTAAATCAGTTGTTATATTATCAGAAACAAACCTCCTTATTTTTTTTGATAAGATAATATGATTTTGTTGAAATGATTTTGAAGAAATAAAAACAATATTATCATTAAAATTTTGCGGTAAGAAAATCTTATGTTCTGAATAAACTCTTCCAAAACAATCCATTATGGCAAACTTATTTAATTTACCATATTTCTTTATCTGGGGAACAGCTATATCAGAATTATTATAAAATAATTTACTTAAAAACATTTTACATTTTATATACTTTTATCTTTAAGTAAAAAAGTGATAGATTTTTTTACAATATCATATATAAATATCAAATATGGAAATCATTAAAAATATTCGATACGGAAAATTAACAGATAACACTTGTGTTATTTGTTTAGAAGATATCCGTGAAAAAAAAATAAAAAACCTATGTTGTAACCATAAATTACACAAAAAATGTTTTAAACTTTTTATTAACTCTCCAAGTTGTAACAAACAATGTCCAACTTGTCGGGCAGATATTTCTGGAGATATTCCAATACCACAACCACAAGAATCAATTAGAAGAATTGCTTCTTTTATGGAATTATTGAGAGAACCTATGCCGGCAATTCAACACAAATGTAGTAATTGCAATAAAAATGTAAATGTTTCAGAAGAAAGTTGTCAGGCAATTAAATCACCATGTGGTTGTTATTTTCATTTTGATTGTATCAAAAATATTGATATAATCCAATGCAACAAATGCAACATTACTATTGAAAGAAAAATGATGAATTCCATTTCATATCTTTATTTTGAAACCGGATATTTAACTTGGATAGGCCCAATTTTAATTTGCAAACAAAGAGGATGTCATTCCAGATGTAATCCAAAAAGATTTGGATATTGTGCTGAACATAATAAAAGTTTAGCATCAAATAAAGCAGTAATATTAACTTTACAATATTTTGTAAAATTCGTAAAATTGCAAAATAATAAACAAGAATATTTTAATAAAGTTCTTAATTTTATGTATGTCAATTATGAACATGTTGATGAATGGTTAATGGACTTTAATGAAATTCACCGAAGAATTGTTAGTGAAATCTAATTCATAATATTTGTAAATAGAGAAGGATTATTAAGTACTTTTTCAATTGCTGAGGAATTTTTATCAAAAACAAAGTTATTTGTATTAATGAATCTTCCTGTTGTTAATACTGGTCTTTGAGTATAACCTTTTGTCTTCAATAAACCATTTAAATCTTTTAATAAGTCTTTCCATTTACAATTACCGTAATTGTTTCTTATCAATTTTAACAAACAATAGGTTAATGCACCAGTTGCTTTATTATCTTCAAATGCATCTGCACTTGTTTGGTTATCTTTACAACCACTTATGAGAAAAATATCACCATTTGTTTTTTTATAATTTTTAAATTCATACATTGTTTGTTTAAGCGTCCACTGTGTAGAATCATATTTTTGCATATTTGCCCCAGAATTAGCATAACTATAATCTTCTATTCTGTAACGCAAATCACATCCTGTTCCACTGTGACAACAATCTAAAATAACATATAAAGTAACACCAACCGGAATATTTAAAATTGAACGTAAAGTATCATCAGTTATAAATCCAGATGTTTGAAAATCAATTGGACAAATACAAGAATCAAAACCAGATTCTTCATCTCCATTTCTATCTCTTTGCAAAACTCCATGTCCAGAAAAGTGAAACCATAACTCATCTCCTGGTTTTGCATCTTTAACTAAATTTTGTAATCCAGCTATTATATTAGATTTTGTAGGCATTGTATCTGGATTATCATCTGATAATTTACTAAAATTAGAACAATTTCTACCATTTTTAAGAAATTGTTGCATATTGTTAATATCATTTATACATCCTCTTAATTCATTTGGAGTACCAATATAATTAATTCCAACGAGAAATACTTTTTTCATATATTTATCAAAGATAAAAAATATATTATATTATAATGGGTCATTCTGGACACCATGCATCTGGTAATCAACAATCAAATTCAAAAAAACCAGAAACAAAAGAGAAAAATAAAAAAGATTTTATAATAACAGTTGTTATAATTTCATGGATAGTTTGTGGATTAATTGGATTAATTTGGTTTTGGATATGCTCAAATAGTGGTCCTAATGGAACAACATCTTTATTGGCACTTGGAAGCGATGAATTTGCTTTTATTTTAGGATTATTTTATTTAATTTTAGCATGTGTATTTGGACCATTTTTGTTTTTATATATGTTATATAATAGATTTAGCTGTGGAAATGAAAACAACAATAATAAAAAAGTTGGTGGAATGATGAAAAATATATCAAAATTTTCTAAGCTTAAATCATGTATAGAGAAGAATTTGGACCATTTAAAACGCAAAGTTTAGGATTACAAATAGTTATTTCAATCTGGGTTATTTTAGGTGTCATTGCTTTCATTGTCTCACTTTTCTGCTTCGGAAAAAGTGGCTCTCCACTCGATAAAATCGTTGGATTATTATTAGCAATATTTTTCGGACCATTCTATTTCATTTACCATTATTTTTACAAAAGTTATTGTCGATGAAAAATCTTTTATAATTTATATGCAAAAATATTTTCCATATAAAAAAAACGTTGATTTTAACAAACTAAAAATGTCTGCAAACTCATCTTACAGCATAACAAAACCAGAAGACGCAAAACAAATAGAAAATATTATTAACAATTACGGAAATAAACTTGTTATTCTTGATGGAACCGCAAACGTAGGTGGTGATACAATAAACTTCGGATTGAATGATAATGTTTTTAAAATAATTTCTGTCGAAAAAAACGAAGAAACATTTAATAATCTAATAAATAACATAGAAGTTTATGGACTGAAGAAAAAAGTTTATCCATTAAATGCCGATATAACAAAAGTTCTGGATATCTGTACAAGTATTCCAATTGATATTTTATTTTTGGATGCACCATGGGGTGGTCCCAGTTACAAATTTAAAAATTTTCTGGATTTAGAATTATCTGGAATTAAATTATATGATGTTATTAAAAAAGCTGCTAAATGCGGAAATATTAAAAACGTAATTATGAAAGTACCATTTAATTACAATACAAAGGCATTATTAAAAGAAACTAATTTGAAAAAAATAACAATTGATAAAATTGAATCTGGGAAAAATTATTATTTGGTTATTTGTGCAAAATTATTCTAATATAAAATATGATTCTAAAATTGTCTGGCAATTTTATTTTTAGTGGAAAAACACTAAAAACAAAACTTCTTAAAATTGATAATGTGAAAATTACCCCAGAAAAATTTAAAAGATACGTTCCAAATATTATCCAATCTGGTGTCTCTGGAATACTCAAATATGAGACTGGAATTTTTGATATTAAAATAAATAAAATTATGGAAAGAAATAATGAATTATTAATATTTATTGATAATAAATTAAACTTTCCAAAATCTTTCGATTGTGTAATAACTCTTGAAAAAAACAAAATTGAACCAGAAAAAAAAATTTCTCAACCTACAAATATCTCAAAACCTATAAGTGATAAAAGAAAAATTGCAAAAGATGTTGGTATCAATATCTCTGATATTGGTAAAGAAGAAACAAAAACACATGAAATATTATTTATTGATGACATATTAAAAAAAAAGACTGAAATACAAAATATTATTTCTCAACCAGTTTTCACACCTCCTAAAATCAAAGGTTGTGGATGCGGCGGTGGAATTAAAAACCCTTACATCTACACAAACGTTGAATCTGGATATTCAGCGAAATCATTTCCAAGTACATACGTACAACGATACAAATATGGTCCTCAAGGAAATAAATCACAAACAACTCCTCAAGTTAGCCCATTTGTTTAAGCTTTGCTTTCATATATTGAATTTCCTTCTCCTGTCCAGTTATAATCTCATTCAATAATGACTCTACATCATTATTCTTTTCTTTTAATTTTTCACTCATTAATATAGCCATTGAATGATGTGGTATCATTCCCAATAAATATTGCTTCTGGTTAACATATAATTGCAAACGAATCGCAGTTAAACTAGCAACAATAAAAATTAATCCCAATAATATTATCGTAAAATTCTTATCCAATATTCCCATAAATAAAAACATCCATCCTGTCATCAATAGGGCCATATAAAAATCATTTACACTCCATCGAACATCTGACCATTTACTGGCCCAAACATTCATTGTGGAAAGTAAACCAGCAATTATCATGATTACAAACATTTGAAAATAGTCCATCATAATATATCTATATAAATTAGTATTTCAGATATAAATGCACTAATTATCATAATATAACATCTAAATATTGAATATAAAACAGATATATCGTATTTTTTTAATTCTTCATAATGTAATAAATTTTCAAATGATAAAAATGTGTATATATTGAAAAAAATAACTAAAAGTAATAGTTTGTTCAAATATCTTTGTCTAGTTAATATAAAAAATAATATTGATTTTATCATACAACAAAAATAAAACAATAATTCATCTTTTATTCCATGAATTTTATATTCTGAATTTATTGCATCATCATCAAATAATCTTAAATAAGTAAAAAATATATTTCCTATACCAATTCCTATTAAACCAAATATTCTTGAATATTTTGTAAATACATCCAAATTATTGGCGTACATTTTTTTAGTGAAAAAATCAGTAAAAAAATAAATCAATTTTATATAAATATGTATTTCGTTTATATATTATCTGAAATCGGGGGAAATAGAACTTATATTGGATATACAGTTAATTTACAAAGAAGATTAAGACAGCATAATGGTGAAATCGTCGGTGGAGCAAAAGCAACAAGAGGGAGGAAATGGGAGTTCGCAGGGTATTTAACCGGTTTTCCAGATTCAATAACTGCATTGCAGTGCGAATGGAAACTTAAACACCCTTTCGGTAGAAAAAAGAAATTATCTGGAATAAAAGGGAAAATTGAAAGTCTAAAATATATATTTACTTTGGAACAATTAACATCAAATTCATTTGTAAAAAATTGTGATTTAAAATTACAACTGTATTTTAAAGAAGAATATTTGCCATTTGAAATGCCAGAAAATATAGAAATTTTACCTCTTGTTATCCAAGAGAAATCTTCAATACAAATATTAGATATACTTGAAAACAATATCGTAAAGGATGACAGTTAATACACCCTGAAATATTGCGAAAATAATCATAACTACAACAATTTTTAACCAGTCTTTTTTATTTGGTTTGGTAATTTTAATAATAGATTAATTTTCTGGGACTCTTCCATGTGTGAAATGTATCAAATTTTCTACTAAATTCAAAGAAATAAAAACTATGAATGATATTATGAAAATAATTCCTTCTCTATGATAAAATGGATATATCATAATATTTGAGAGATATTTATATTTACAATATCATTTTCTCGAAATTTCAAATATATATCATTTCCAAATTCTACTTTATTTTTATCTTCATGAATTGCCAATATAAAACTTTGCTTCAAAATTTCGGAATTTATCATATCTTCTTCTAATCTAAAAATTATCTCAATGATAAAATACTCATATCCATCAGCATCAACATCATGGTCAAAATAAAGGTTCTCGAATTTTAATTTTAATTTACATATTTTACTTGTTTTTTGTAAAATATATATCAAATATTCTTTGAATTTATTTTGATTTGACATAACTAATTTACATAAATTAGAACTTAATTCAATATCATTTTTGTTATGAAAATAAGGATAAATTTTAAGTAAAATTTTAGTTGAAACACTATTATATAAATTATTTGTAGAAACATATGCACCCATTTACCATTTTATTGAAATTATTTTTATAATTTTTCCAAAAAAGTTTTTAATAAATTTATTCCATAACTACTTACTCTATCATTATTATAAACAACACTTGCAATATCCATATGAATCCATGGAACAGACTTATTCACAAAATAATCAATAAATGCCCCTCCAACTAATGCTCCTGCCTTACATTTTGGAGACCAATTCTTTATTTCAGCTACACTACTTGTAAGAGATTTCACATAATTTTCTCTTAAAACTAAATAATCAACAAACTCAGTTGTCTCTTCACCAGCTTCTATTAATTTTGATATATATTTTTCTGCCTTTTTATTACTCATTATAATACTACTAGTACTACAAGTTATTTGATATACATTTCCTGTTAATGTAGCAATATCCAATAACAATGGATTCTTTAATTTCTTACTAAACAAAAATTTATTAAAATATTCTATTGCATCAGCTATAATTAATCTACCTTCTGCATCTGTGTCTGTTATTTCAACCGTTTTTTTACTTAATGTTGTAACAACTGTGCTTGGTTTTGTTGCAGTATTATCTATATAATTTTCAACAATTGGTAACAAAAGATTAAAATTTTTATTTTGTTTATAGACTTGGCTTAAAACACCTATTAAAATAGCACCTCCAGCCATATCTGTTTTCATGTCAACCATATCTCTTGTTTTAATATCCATACCTCCACTATCAAAAACAACACATTTACCTATCAAAAAAATATCATCATAAGATTTATCTGGATTTTTTGGAAAAATATGAAGAAAATAACCTTTATGCGATGAACCGCGATTTACAGCACTTGCTAAGGGAAATACTTTATTATATTTCTTTAGTGTAAATTTTTTATATGTATATTCTTTCGGAATTTTTGAAAGAAAATGTTTTAACAATGTTTCTTGAATCTTATTTGGATGTAAAACAATTCGTTTATAATCTTCAACTTCTTTTAAAAAATCAGAATATTCCGATATAATTTTTATAGGTTTTAAATAATTGAAAACTACATCATTCAATTTTAATAATAGAATCAACTTTTGTTTATCATTAATGTTTTTAAAATTTACTTTTATTGAATTTATTTCTTGTAATAAGACCTCAATTTTTTTAATAGTTTCAGTTAATTCATAATTTGATAATTTTTTTATATTTATCGAAATTTTATGGGAATGTATTTCCAAATTTGATTTTTTATTTTCGTTTGTAAAATTTACTTCCATATTACCTTTATTAATATTTTTAATTATGATTTATTTGTAAAATTAAATTGTGAATTTATATTATATTATGGGAAGATTTAAGACTGCCTTGCTAGTTCTTAGCCTCTCGTTGGTAGCAGCAATACCTTTTGGATTGCAATCAAAAGAGAATGATCTAGCTCAAGTATTACCTCAAAATGGTGTTGATGAAAAAGTGATTGATGAAGTAGAATTACCAGAAATTACTAATGAAAAACCATTAGTACAAAACCTTGAAGAATCTGGCGAAACATTTACAGGACCCCCCTCCGAAGATGTAAGTAGAAAACTTTTAGAAATAAAACCAATAAATACTCTAAATACTGATGAAGAAGCAGATGAAGATTTGGAAGAAGAAGAAAATTTAGATAATGAAGACTCTGAGAATGAACTTTCAGAAACCAAGGCTAATTCAAGAAACCTTCTTTCTGTTGAATCTGAAGAAGCTGATTTGGAAGGAGAAGAAAGCAACATGTCAACAAATTCAAGAAAACTTTTGGGAAGAGGAAGAAGATTGAAAAGAGCTGTAAGAAGAGTCGCTCATCATGTTAAAAAAATTTTCCATGGTCGTCGTGGAAATGGTGGTGGTCGTGGTAGTTCTCCAGCACCTGCTTCAAGGTCAAGAGGTAATTCTGTTTCTAAAAACAAAGGAAATCACAAAGGAAAAAATATTAAACGAAATGGAAAAAAACATAATAAAAGACGTAGAAATGGAAAAAAACATAATAAAAGACGTCGTATATGCAAAGGTAAAAAATGTTTGAAAAGAAGAAGATGTAGAGGAAAAAAATGTATTAGAAGACGCAGATGCAAAGGTAAAAAATGTAAAAGAAGTAGAGGTGGGTTTGGAACTGTAGCAGGAACTGCAAGTGTTATTGCAGCAGCAAACAATATTCATCCAGATTTTGCAAAATTATCTACAGCAACTAAAGCAGCTATTGAAGCAAATGATAATAAATTAAATGTGTGGTTAAATACAGATGTCGGAAAAGATGCAACTGATTTCTGCGTTTCATTAGGAATTTTAAATAAGCCCAGAATTTTTAAGGCATGTTTGGAAGATATGATGGTTTTACGTGATAAGAAGATAGCAAAAGAAGCTGCATTAACTGCTGAAGAATTTTTAGCAAAAGATTCAGTTTCAAAGAGTAAAAGATTTTGTACAGCTTCTGGAGACCCACATTTTACAAATTATGATGGTGCTTATTTCCATTTACAAGAGCCAGGTGTTTATACGCTCGCTAAAACATCTGGATTTGAAGTCCAGGAAAGAATGAGAAAAAATGGTCCAAATAGACCAGGAGTACCATCATGTTTAACTGGAGCTTCAGTTAGATTCGGAGATGTTCGAATTGAAGCAGATGTTAGTAATTATAATAGTATTTATGTAAATGGCGCAGCTGTTTCATTACCCAGAGATTATACTATCAACTTTGGTGGAGTCAAAATTAGATATGGAACCCAAACAGTAGAATGGAAAGGAGAAAGATCCAGAGCAACTGGATTAAAAATTAGTGGAAGAAATGGTTTTGCTGTTATGATACAAGGAGGTTATTGTGGTGTTGTTGAAGTAAATGTTCCAGAAAATTATTTTGGAAAGATGTCTGGTATTTGCGGAAATGCAGATGGAAGAAGAGATTCTGGAGATTTCAGAGCACCAGATGGTGGAGTAATGAATGTCAGATATGGTGCCAGAAGCTGGGAAATGTCTGGATATGGTGGCCCAAGTGCTCCTCTTTCTCGTTGGCAACTTGTCTGGAAGCCAACAGGTCCTGATTGTTTCTTTACTTCTGGATGTGAGCCAGATAGTCCAGCTGTAGCTGCTGCAAGAGCCAAGGAGGCTGAAAGAATTCGAAAGATTGAGGATGAAAAGAAGAAGGCTGAGGAAGCTGCACGCAGGGCTGAAAGAGAAGCAAGAAGAGCAAAGAGAAGAGCAGAAAGAGAAAAGAGAAAAGCTGAGAGAAAGAAGAAAGAAGAGGAAGCCAGAAAGAAAGAAGAAGAGGCTAAAAGACTTGCAGAAGCTGCAAAGAAGGCAGAAGAAGATGCAAGACAAAGAGAAAGAGAAGCAAAACAGAAAGAACAAGCTAGAATTGCGGAAGATGCTAGACAAAGAGAAAGAGAAGCTGCAAGAAAAGCGGAAGAAGCTGCGAAAACTCAAACTTCATCAAGTAGTTCAAGTAGTTTTACTTTTGATAAAACAATTGTAAAAAGAACTGATAATGGTCAGATTATTACTGCAATTAAATCTGGACATGAATTATCTCAGAAAAAATTGGATGAATTAAGCAGAAGTGTATTAAAGATTTTGGAAGATGCAAAAGCACGTGAAATTTCTGAGTTAAGAACTTCTCTGGATTCAGTTGAATCATCAAAAACAAATGTTAATGATATTTATAAAAAATATCTTAGCAAACTAAGCAATGTTAAGGTGTTAAAAGCTAAAATCGATTTGCTTAAGAAAACAATTAAACAACATTATGAACAAATGAAATCTGATTCAGAATATCTTAAGAAATTAGAATTAATCAAACCAAGATTCCTTAAAACACTTGATAATTATAATTCTAAGGCAAATAAAGTAAGATTATTATTAAAACAACACATTCTCGAAGGTACAGATAAAAATAATATGTTAGGATTATTAGGTGAAGTTGATTCAAAAACACAATCATCAACTGATAAATTATCAAAAGCTTTTCTTGAACATTATGAAAAATACAAGAATATGATTAATAAAGAAAAATCTACTTATGATTCTGAAGTTAGTCAACTTTCAGCAGAAACAACCATATATGAAAAAGAAAGAAGAGAACGTAAGGATTTACATTTACAATATAAAAAAGGTTTGGAAGTATTAGAAAAATTAAAGAGTACTTATTCCTTATCAAGCCAGGACGCAAAAGATTTTGATATATTAGGTAAAATTATTAAAATATTATTTAAAAATCCAGCAAGAATCAATCAATTTATAAAAGGAAATGTTAATGAAGGGTGTGCAACAACATTATTACAATCACATGTCGCAAATAATTTAATTTAGAAAACAACCCTTTTCAATACTCCCATTCTTATTGTTGGAGCTTGTTCTGGATTTCCCGTTTGATATCCACTTTCTGAATATTCATAGAGATATTCAGTAATTAATCCTATTTTACTTTTTTTGTTAATAAATAGGCGAAGATTTCCATTATCTTCAAGATTAACAAATTCTAGGTATTTTGTGTCCACTTTTCCACAACAATCTGTTATTGTTCTTAATGTACCGAAATGAAATTTCTCAACTTCCCCTTTGTCATTCAAAACCTTTCTTGTAAAAACTGGACCATATTCATTTTCATCGTAAAATTCTATTATATTCCTTTGTTCTATATAAGTTTTAATTATATCTGTTGAACCTTTTACAGGTACAGAATATCTGAATGTTTTTGCAAAGAATGAACCTGCGTAATTTGAGTATGAACTCATTTATAGTTTTAATGAAGAAAAAAAATAAATATTTATAATATACTAAATGTGTTTAAATTTTGGAGCATCTGTAACAATGTCGGTAATTGGTTTTGTTGTTGCCGCATATGTTTTATTAAAAATGAATGCTTTGATTGCTTTTGGAATATTTTATTTTACTTTAATGGAGGTAATTCAGGCTATTGGGTACAAGGTAATAGACCAATGTGATAATCCAGTAAATAAGGCAATGGCATATTTGAATTATGCTCATATTTCATTCCAGCCATTTGTTTATACATTATTTATATATGCAATATTAAAGTATCATAATTTAACGAAATTTTCAAATATAAATATAATATTAATTTTAGCGTTTATAGCATCTGTATTTTTATTTATTAGATTATTTGGTAAAAATAAAAGTTTTACATGTAATTTGTGTGGACCAAGACCGTGTGTATATAGTGGTAAACATCATTTGAGAATTGAGACACCATTAAGAACTGAGCCAGAATACTATACTCCAAATCTATTTATACATTTCTTTTTCTTTTTTGTACCAGCTATATTTTTGGGTCCTTATGGTATTGCAATAGCAATATTTATATTTGTTTCGTTTACAATATTGGTTAAATCATTGAATATTCCTGCGGTAGAAGGTAGTACAACATGGTGTTTTGCATCAATTGCGCAGTTTATTATTGTATTAATTTTTGCGGGGGTGTTTTCTAAAAAAAAGTGAAATAAAAACAATTTGACTAAAAGGTAATAAATAAATGAATAGTCTAAGAGACTTACAATCACAAATGTTAAATACTACAAAAAGAATAAAATTCACATTTGATGAACAAGATTGTAACAAAACTTTTTTTACAATTATTGATGAAATGAGAATTCAATACGATGAAAAAAAAGTGGATTTAAAGAAACTAAGCGGATTGATTAACAATCAGGTAATGTTCTTTTTTTTGAATAATAAAACAAATTTTGAAATAAAAAATGATTTATTGAATTGGTTTTTTAATGAAATTGAGAATATTGATTTGGCAGATAAATCAAATAGGAAAGTTGTTTTTTTTGTTTTTGTGCTATGTAAGAATTTTTCTAAAAAAACAATTTTGAAAAGAAATTATGAAATTTTAAAAAAATCTTTAGAAATAGCTGAGAAGGAAGAAAAGAAGTTATTCCAGATTGATATGAAATTGGAGGAGATTTTTCCAAATTTATATCTGACTCATTTTTATTCGAATCAGTATCAAAATGAGGCGAAAAAGGCTGTTTTAAAAATAAAAGATTTTGATTTTTTGTATGATTTTGCATTAAAACATATTGAGTCTTTCATATATGTTACTCTTTCTGAATTGCTTATTAAAATATTTATTAATCGAGAAGTGAATAGTGAGAAACTAAAGAATTTGTTGAAAGATGAGATTGGAAATAATTTGAAGTTTTATGAAAATAAATTTAATGATATTCATATTTGTCTTCATTTGATAAATACACAAATTTTTCAACATGAACAAATTTTTTCTATTTGGGATAACAAAAAATTTAATTATGATTTTTCTGAATTATCTGTGAGAAATTCATTTTATGAATGTATCATAGATTACAATGATGAAAATGAATATGTTAAATTTGGTAAAATATACTGTGATTCATCAAAAAATATGTCAATTGAAGAAGGATTTTTAATTGCACACACATCAGCAGAAGTAAAAAAAGATTTCAAAAAAATAATTAATATTATGAAAATTTATGAATCTTTTATACAAACAAATAGAGATTTTGAATTATTGCTTTTGATGGTTGAAAAAATGGATGGAAATTTTCTAGCTGAGTTTATTATCCATTTTAATGAGTTAGTAAGTATTAAATTTGATAACAATATGGAAAAACAATTTGATATTGTGTTAAAAAAAAATATTGAAAATATGTCTAATATTGAAAAAATATATTTTATTGATTGTATTAAAAGACATGAAATAAATATTGAAACTATACAAGGTTTTTTTATGGCATATCCTTTCTTAAAAGAAAATCTCAATCAATTCAATTGGAATGAAAGTAAAACAGTTTTTAAAATTCGTTTATTCATAGAAATCAATAATTATATCAGTAAAAAAGAAAAAACAGATTTGGTTTTTAATTTACAAAACGTATGTATAAAAGATATGTATGATTTGATAAAAGACACAATTTACTGGGGAGATTATTTTTATATTTCTTACAGAAAAAATATGAATTCTTGTATATTATCAATTATTTTAAATGGAAAAAAATATAGATTTAATTTCTTTGATTTTCCAACTGATGAAAATATGAAGTTATTAAATTTAGATGCAAATTATTGTAAAAATGATGGTTCAGCATTGTGGTACAGTTTTTATTGTATTTTAAAAAATACTGAACAAATTGATGATTATGAAAATAAATTTAAAATGTATAAAAGTATTTTTACAAGTATATTGGATTTTTCAAGAAAACATGTAAGTAAAAGTGGATATTTAAATTTTATTAGTGAAATTTTAATGAGTCTTGTTTCATATTTTCGTGAGAATCAACCAATGTTTTCTCAAAAATTGTTTAAATTTTTCTTAAAAGATGAAAATTCAAAATATTATGAAGAAATATTGAAAATAAATTTTCCATTTTTACAAATTGTTATTGAAGAAATAAAGTCAGAAACTGGAATTGTTAATGAAATAATGAATATTTGGAAAAATTTTGAACTAGAAATAGAAAAATCTTTGATATGGAAAACTAAAATGAAAGAAAATATTGAGATGAGGAAAGAATTCTTATATTTTGTTTTAGGAAAAGTTTTATCTGAAAATCAACATACACTTCATTATTGTGATATTTGCAGTAATTTTAGGATTGCAAAAGATATGATTACTGTTGTACCTTGTGGACAAATTTTTTGTAGGCATTGTGTTTTCAATCATTTAAAAATTACGCAAAAGAAATCATTAAAAAAATGTTTAATTTGTAGATGTGATTTGCAATCACAAGTTTGTGTAAATACTATTAGAAAAGATTCAAATGAACTTTTTGAATTTTTTCAAAATATGATATCAAATGATGATATCATTGCTAGAATTTCATGCAAAACAAATCCGATATCTGTAACTGATATAAGTAATATGTTGGAAATTTAATTATTATAAATATTATGTATTATGGAAAAATATATTCTTTACCAAACTTATTTATTTTTTATAAACCATTTTTACCAATTTTAATGAATAAACTGAGGAAAAAAATATTTGCTGATTTTAAAATAAAAGAAGCAAATAATGAAAGATTAAGAAAATATGTTCAACAAAATACTCAAAGGGAAATGGTAATTGAAGTATTATCATTTTCATCATTTTATAGTGCATCTTCTGATACTTCAAGTGAATCATTTCAAACAATATCTTCACAAGATTCTTCTTGGGTAGATATGAAAAAATTATTATAATTTATCATCTGGAACATCTAATCTTATCTCTTCAACTATATTTTTTACTTTTTCTTCAACTGGTTCTTCTTTACTTACTGACGAACTTAATATCGTAGATATTAATTTATTTGATAAAAAGTTATTTGCTTCTTGTTCCAGATTTTTGTCTTTTTTATTATTAAAATTAACAAAATTTCCTGTTACAGAAAATCCTTTACTAATTCTTCGTTGAAATTTTGATTCATCCGGATTATTAATTTCATCTAATACTTTCTCAACCTCTGTTTTTTCTTTGGAACTCAATATTGGAGGAGGTGAGGGAGGACCAATACCAGATTCTGCTGTTTTAAATTTATCAAACACTCCGACTATTGGAGGCAAATTAATTTGAATACCAGATTTTTTAACTTGTTCTTTCAATACACCAATTATTTCTGGAGGAATTGGTGGACTTTGTTCAACTAATTTTTCATACTCAATTTTAGCGTATTTCATAAAATCAACAACATTGTCTCTATCATCTGGGTCTTTTTGAAGTTCTGTTTTTACATTATGATAATACTTTCCCCAAGACATACTTGATACTCGATGACCTTCTAATAACTCTGAAACTTTTAAAAATGTTTGGATAGTTGCGATAATTCCAGCTATAATATTTAAAAATCCAACAATAAGAGAATAATGTCCTTGAAAATCTTGTGGAACTCTTTCCTGTGCAAAATTTGCTGCTCCAGTAATTGTGGAAAGAATAATTACTGGAATCTGAAATTGAGCATTTTTTTTGGCATATTTCAGCCGCGCTTGCTCATGCATCCATCTATATGTTGCTCCATGGTCTGACCATTCTTCTAAAAGATGTTCATCCGTTTTCTTCCAATTTTTATTTTTAGAAAGGTCTCTCGAACTCATATAATATTATATATTTTTAATTACTAATCTTTTCTCTGATATATACTAAAACATCCAAATACTTCTTTTCCAACTTCTTAAATGCCATCTCATTTATTTCTAACTTATCTCTCGTCGATTTTTCCACCAATTTAAACTCATTACTCATTTCATCTATATCAACATCCTGTTTTGTTATTACTTTCTGAATTGACTCAAATCTTTTCTCATAAAATGAACGAACATTTTTTAAATGTTCATTAATTACCTCTTTAATTTCATCAAATGATTCAATTGAACTACTATTAATATTTAATTGTAATTCATCTTGCTGAAAATCATTATTTATTTTTCTTACAAGTTCCATCAAATCATATTCAAAAACTTCCTGGATTATTTCTAAAAATTTTGAATCTGATAAAATTTCATGTGCTGTTAATTCTAACATAAGATTCGGTCTTTCTAAATGATTTTTTCCTAAAATATTGTTTAATTCTTGAAAATTGAAATGTGATTTTTGGAATTTATTTTTTTTATTTTGAATTATCTTTTTAATTTCATCTATTTCTTTAATAATCATATAATAAGCAAATATTTATTTTGTTTTTTCTAAAAAATTAAACGCACAATTTATTTTTTCTTAAGATATTATAAGCATATGGAAAATTTATTATCTTTTTTTACTGGAATTGGAATGATTAAAAAAACTTCTGAGTTATCTTCATTTTTAAGAGACTCATTAATAAATAAAACCAAAAAAGAAAACGCATATGGATATATACCTCCAAATGTGACCGAATCTATTTATAGTAAATTACAAAATGATAAAGAATTTATCAGAATTCAAGCATTACTGGAAAAACTAAAAATGAACAAATGGACAACAAATTTAGCCTATAATCTAAAATACTCAGATGATGTTGCCGAAAATGTAGAAAAAACAACTAAAATACTTAAAGAACAAATTGATGCACTTAAAATTGGTGATGTTAAAGACCAAGATGCGATTGATAACGCTGCCAGAACTGCTATTGAAATGATAAACCGAGTCACATCTAAAATTGAAATGCAATATGAAGCCTTTTTATGTCAATGTTCTTATTTAAGTCGTATGGCTTATACCCAAGCAGACGTTTTTTGCAGAATGACCGAATTTTTAGATTTGACTCCAAACGCATTTAATAATTACATGAGAGTTATCGAAAAAGTTTACAGTAATGACATTACTCCACTTAATTACCAATGCTCATATGACTCACTCTGGCTTTCAACAATTTTTAATCCAGCAATATTTAAGGGTGGTGCAAATGAACCTAAAGAAGAACCAGAACCAAAACCTTCTAAATATATTGATTTGTTTTTTGAACCTGAATTTCCTAAAATTTTCAAAGGTACAGACTATCCAGAAATTGGCGTTACTGAAAACCAACTTATTGCAGACAAAAAAGTTGATGTAGTAGGATATTTCGTTCAAAATAATAATAAACTAAACGCATACGTTTATCTTCATCATAATAAAAAAAGTAAATTTAACTCTAAGAAAACATTATTTGTCGCATTTAAAGGTACTTCCAGCATAAATGACCTAATAAATGATTTGAAATCAATGAACACAAAACCAATTATGTTATTATCACATGCAATTGCCAACAGAATTGGAAAAGATGTTTCTGCTCAAGCTGGAGGAGGATTTATTGATATCCTTAGTGGAACTCCTTTTGAAAATACAGTTTATGATATATCAGAACGTCTTCGTCTTTTACTTAAAAAAAATAATTATAAAAGTTATAACGTTAAACAAAATGATTTAACTGGAGGAGGAGAAAATAACAACGGAAATTATGAACCAATTGAACAAATAGTTATTACTGGACATTCTCTTGGTGGTGCTCTAGCAACATTATATGGATATGCTTTACGTTGCTCAAAAATTATTATAGATATACCAATTCATGTTGTTACTTTTGGTGAACCAAATGTTATAAATGGTAAAGCCAGACAATACATAAATAAAGAGTTAAATATTAGCAAAACTATATCAGATTTACTTTCTGGAGAAGCTAATAATGACCCTCCTCCATCAGAAAATAATACTGTACCTATTTCAGAAAATATACCACCTTATCCAGAAGATGAGCCTAAGCCAGCAAATTTGCCAGAGCCGGGTGCTGATTATGTACCCTTTACATATGACAGAATTGATAATAATGGTGATTTTATAACTATTATTCCACCAAATTTAAAACACGCTGGTTATACAATTTTGAAAAAGGAATTTGGAAATACTTACGCTAAAAATTATAGAACTGATAAAATAAGTAAATTAAGAAGTTTTTGTGGATTAACTGGAGAAGCAACCAGAAGTGATGATTACTTATCAGAAGATAAATATGTAAAATTATTTGAAAATTGGAAAGATTTTTTTGTGAAAGGTCTGGATTGTGCACCAAATATTAATAATGTTGCAAATCCCTATCCAGGGTATCCAATGACCCCAATTCCTTATCCTGGACAAGAAGAACCTGAACAAAAAAAGAACGTAAATACAAATGGAAACAGCTGCTATAAAAATATGGACAAAGAAAAGTATAAATCTAAATTTAGAATTAGATTAGGGACTGATAAAGACCAACAAGCTCCTATATTTTATAATGCTTTGCCAGATGCAAAAGAAGAAGCGAAAACTATTTTTGAAAAAATGGAAAAAGTTGCAATTCCAGCTTCAGTTTTAGCTGAAGCAAATCAAGTTGCAGCTAAAAATTCAGTAATTGCAGCTACTGCAGAAGAAGAATCAAAATCAGGAGGTGCAAGAATAGATTATAATACTTTAACGAAGAGTAAAATGCCGAATGCTATAACTTACAATTGTTATAAAATTATGTCTCTGGGATTTTGTCATGCAACGTACATGGGTGTAACATATGCTACAGTATTAAGATTACCAAAAGTTGGCTCTTATTTAACTTCAGGAAAAGGAACAAATTTGCAAAATTTTACTAAAAAAGAACCTAAAACAAACTACGTTCTTATTAAATTTAAAGGTGGAATAAAATTAAAAGAAAAACCAGATTTATTAAGTTATAGACCATACAGTTTTAATGAATATTATAACGGAAAATGCTTACATCCTCCAAAAGAAAAAGAAGAAAGAAGTAAACCAAGAATCAAAGGAATCAGTGAAAAATCCCTCAGAAAATTTGCTAAAAATAATAGTCCTCCTGCAAATAATACAGTTAAAAAGAATTGTCCAACAATTCAAAATGATTTACAAATGTCAAGATGCATTATCTGCTAAAAATATATTTCCAATAATTTTTCTTTACCTTTATAACATTCTTCACATACAAATATTTTTTTTAAACTTTTAATATTTTTATGTTCATGTATTGGACATTTTTCTCCTTCATATAATCTAAATTTATCAATATATTTCCGACACATTGGACAAAAAATCCAATCTTTCTTTTCATAACAATTATTACATATCCAATGACCACATGGTTCGAATATTTGTAATTTATTTACTGAATCATAACAAATTAAACAGTCAAATAATTTATCACATTTAACTAATTTTGTAACATGAATTATTTTTTTAAATTTCAATGATGAAAATAGGAATATTTGATATAAAAAATAAAATGTAAAATAGTAAATATTTTTTTGAAATATTTGAATATCATCTATCAAGATAAATATAATTAAACTTTTTAAGGAAAATATATTAAAATTTTTATTGTTAGAATAAATTAAAAATTGAACAAAAAATAAAACTAGGCTCATACATGAAAATAAACTTAATAAAAATAAAATAGAAATTATAAAATTTTCATGAATGTTTATATTTTCATAGTGAATATTCACCCAATTTATTAAAATAATATACATCCACTCTATGCAAATACTGTTTATTACTCCTATTGTATTCTTTTTTAAAAATAATATTATACTCATAATATTTTGAAATAAAAATCCAAATAATAATGTTGTATAAACAAATCTTACTATTTCAGAATTTATATTATTTTTTAATTTTAAATATAATTCTAATTGATTCATTTTCAAAATAATATTGAATGAAAAAAATAAATAAAAAACACAAATTAACTTCTTTTTCTCCCATTTTATATTTTTATCTGAATTACCCCACACAATATAAAAATAAACTAAATTAAAAATTCCATTTATATAAAAATTTTTATCAATTATAAAATACTGATTGTATGAACCATATAAAAATCCAATAGTAAATGGTGCAATCATTATTAACTCCGTTAATAATTTTTCCGAATTAGGTGTATTACTTAAATTATTCAATTTTGATATTTTGTAAATCAATATAACCTCAAATGCCAATAATGATGCCCCAATAAACCAATACAAAAATGAAACGATATCCCAATTATTTATTTCTTTGCTATAAAATATATTTATCCTATTTAAATCATCATTATATTCTGAAAAATATTCCATAGATTTATCATAATACAAAACATGCAATGATTTTTTTAATTGATAATTAATTGTTGAAAATATTACTGGAATAATAAATTGAATAAATAATAAATAAATATTATATCTGAAATAACGTATTTTAATATTTTTATCAATAGAATTATTTAAAATTGTTGTACAATAATTTAAAAAAATAATTGATAAAATACTAATTAAAAATAAAAATATGTAAGAAGAAATAACTAAAACAAAAATTGACCTTCCATTTTCATTACAATTTGTTAATACTGAATTTTTTATATTTTTTGGTATTATTCCACAAAAAATTTTATCTTTTTTCAAATTTAAAACATTTTCTGGATTTATTAGTAAATATTCCTGATTAAATAAATTATATATGTTTGTTAATATAATTGCAGACAATAACGTCTTTTGCATTTTAATCTGGTTATTACTTTTTTTTTAAATAAAAAATTGAATTTTTTTTCACCAATTATCCAATAATAAAAAGCATGTTTTTTCAGCAGTTCAACCCAAAAATTTTAACAGATATTTTTGATAAAATTTATCAACCAAAAAATGAGATTGATTCTTTTGCAAAAAGATTAGAATCAATAAAAAGGTTTTATTTTTATTTACATAAACAAGAATCTCAACAATTGTTAAAAAATTTTTTAATTGAAAAATTAAAAATTGATGAAAAATGTATTCAGAAGATAGAAATTGCGAGGAATAATATATTAAGAGGTGAAAATTTGGAAAATGTTAAAAAGCAATTAGATTTTGTATTTGAGGATAGGTACGTTTCAGATTTGTTGGATAGATTAAATAATCCTGTAATATTTTGTTTAGATAGAAAAATTCAGCAATTATATAATGTAAAAATATTTGGAACAGAAGTAAGAACTACATTTTTATTGAATAAAAAAGATTTGGAAGAATTAAAATTTGAGGAAGTTATGCATCCTATTTTTAATAATAAGTGTAAGTTGTATTACAATGAAGAGGTTATTGAATTTATTGTAAAAAAATATGGTGAAAATAAATTTATAAAAAGAAAGGAAGCTATAAAAAATAAAAATGTTGAAAAAGAAATAACTAAAAAAGAGAGGAAACTGAAAGTTTTAGATTTATTAGCAAGAAATGGGTTATATTTTGATTTAGAAAATGAAAATATTGTATCATACTTGGAAGGTAATGTTAGATATAATCCAGAGTTAATTATAAGAAGTTCGATTGATATTTTAAATGAAAAAAATGAGATATTAAATAGAAAGTTTTTATTGAAAAATGAGTTAGAAAAAAAAGGATTAGAATATGATGAATATAAAAAGGAATATTATAATTATGTGAATTTTGGAATTGGAAATTTACATGAATTATGTGAATAAAATATTATCTATAAAATAATATGTATAAATTTGATATAAAGAAATTTATTGAATACTTTAAATTTGATTTTAAAGCATCAATTAAAGCAAAAGTATTTTTCATTGTGACAAATATTATTCTAGCTGTAATTATATTTTTGATATTTTTTATTGTTGCTAAAATTGTTTCAAATAAAGTAAAATATATTGGTTCTAAAAAAGATAAAAGTTCCGAGGAAATAGCTGCAACAAAATTATATCATCATTTCATTGCCAAATTTATATTTTATATTATTTTACTTATTGGTTTTATAATTGCTGCAGTAAAATTGGGATTTAATTTAAATACTTTATTAGTTGTATTAGGTTCAATTGGTATTGCTTTTGCATTATGTTTACAAAATGTTTTATCACAATTTGTTTCTGGCATAGTTATATTAACCTTTAACTATTTTAATTTAAATGACTATATTCAATTAAATAATGACCAAGGCTATGTTAGTGAATTTAATTTATTAAATACAACTTTGACTGATAGTAATGGTTTAAAAATAGTTATCCCAAATAATTCAATTATATCTGGGGCTTTTACAAATTATTCTACAAATAAAGAAGTTTACGCTGCTATTGATTTTACTGTATCAAATAATGATAATATTAATTATAAATCTCTAATTGAAAAAGTAAAAAGAGTAATTGCAAGTTCTGAATATGCGTCTGATAAAACAACCGCAAATGCATTTATAACAGATATGGCAACATCTGGTACAAAATTAAGAGCAAAGGTAAAAACATCTAATCCAAATTATTGGAAATGCATGTCAGATATTCGATTAAGAGTAAGAGATTTATTATCGAAAGAAAATGTATTAATGTTGGATAACAATTATTCGGCAGCAAAAGGATTTTAATTTAGATATTCTCCCACGCTAATTATTTCTTGATATAATTTTTCGTATTCTTCTCCAGATAAATTATTCAATTTTTCAAGTTTTTCAACAACAGTCCCTTCATAAAAAATATCTTCTTTTATGAGGTCCATTATCTTTTTATTTTTTGATATTTCATTAAAAACTAATTCATATCTTTTATAATCATCTGGTATTGTTTTCGCATCTGTCAAAATAAGTAATTTTCTAATATCTGCATCTGGATAATTTTGAATAACCTCATTTAATTTTAATTCTGCCTCTTGACATAATTTATCTATACAATAATTTCTGAATATAGTTTCGTCTGGAATAAAATTATTATGAAACCAAATAACACTGTAACCCAAATAAATATTTGAAAGTATATCAGCCATGTTTCCAGATATGGTTTGCATTGATTTAATTTTTCCTCCTAAAAGTGCAACAAAATTAGTCAAATTTGCAAACTTTATTGTAAGTGTTTCCAACCTATTTTCTGAAGTTAATAAATTTTCTCCCAGAGATTTAAAATATAATGAAGTTGAATGTTTAACTATTTTATCTAATTCCTCATTAAACTTTTCCATATTGTTATCTTGAAGTGTATTAAATATATCATAAATATGTGGATGAGATTTATTCAATCCTTGTCCAAATATCATAAGTGAACGAGTAAGAGTATTACTGCCTTCAACTGTTATTCCAACTGGAGCAGATTTATAAAACTGATTTAAAAAATTATTTGGACCCAAACATATAGCACTTCCTGCATATATATCCATTGCATTCATTAATACTTGTCTGGCTCTTTCAGTTGTTTGTTGCTTCATTATTGCAGAAATAACTGAAGGTTTTGCTCCAGAATCTAAAATATGATTAGTATGATGAATTCCGGCATTAATAATCCAGGTATTATAAATGGAATCAAGGAATTTGTTTCTGACACCTTCCATTTTAGCAATTGGAATTTTAAATTGCTTACGATGATTTATGTAATGAAAAATACCGTATGTTGAAACTTTTGCGGTGGCATTCGCTGAAGCTGGCAAAGAAATTGCTCTTCCAACAGATAAGCATTCCATAAGCATTTTCCATCCTTCTCCAGCCATGGGTTCACCGCCAATGATATTATCCAGAGTAATTTCGAAGGTTCCTTTAAGTGTTCCATTTGGAAATCCAGCATCATTTGGATTGTGAAAAGTTTCTTGTTTTAATCCAGGATGACCGCGTTCAATTAATGCCAGAGTAATTCCTGGCTTTCCTTTTTTAAGCAAATTATCTGGGTCTTCCAGACGAAATGCAACACCAATTAAATTTGAAATAGGAGCCAATGTAATATAGCGCTTATTAATTGTTACTTCTATTTTTGGTTTTCCATTAATTAATTTAAGAATACCTTTGTCAATACTTCCAGTCGCATCTGAACCATTATTAGGACCAGTAAGACCAAAACATGGTATTTTTATACCTTGAGCTAAAAGAGGTAAATATTCACATTTTTGTTGTTCTGTTCCATAGTGTTGAAGAAGTTCTCCAGGACCAAGAGAATTAGGGACCATTGCACAAACACCAAGTGAAGGATTGAAAGATGCTATTTTTGTAAGAATTCTGGATTGAAAATTATTAGATATTTTACTTCCCCCATATTTGGGGTCTATTATAATACCAAAATATCCATTTTCCCCCAATAGTTGCATTGTTTTGTAAATATTTTGAGAAGGAAATACGGGTTCTTGGCCGATTTCTCGTAAAATATTTGGAGTCGTTTTATTTAATAAATGACTCTCAAATTTCGTAGGGTAGTACTCACACTTTTGCAACATTTTTTTCGGAACAAATCCAGAAAAAATATTTCTGTCAATGTGAACACCACCCGATTTAAGGGCAATTAATTCTGTATCAGAAATCTTTGGTATTATGGATTTAATTTTCTTAAAAATAAATCCATAGGGATAAGATGATAAAAATATTTTTCCCATAATTATAGAAATTATTTTATTTTATTTTTGTAACTATCATGTCTTCTTCAACTGGATTATAAAGTCCAAATTCATCTAAAAATTCAAATGATTTATCTTTATTTTCATTTACTATCTTTAATACTTGTTTTTCTGTTTCATCAATTAATTGATTAATCATTTCTCCAGAGTTAATTCCTGAATCATTTAAATTTTGTTCACAATACAATTCAGTTTCAATTACTTCATCATCAACTTGGGGAGGTGTTTTCTTAATTTTAACCATATTTTTTACTTCTTCAAATGTTGCATTAATATTTTGTTCTGGAGTATAAGTAACTTCTATCCTTAAATTATTAAGAAAAATTAAATTTATCTGCTTACATATTTTTTCATAAACTGTTCTTGATTGTTTTATAGTCTTATCATATTCAGTTGTAAAAACAATATGGCTTATATAATCATCAAGATTTGAAGTAAAATCTTCATATTTCCGAATATATTTCAATTTTAATTCATTCTTTTCTCTAAATTTTTCAAAATAATCATCCATGATATTTCGTTTTGAAACAATTATATTATGAAAAACATCTCTCCTTTGTTGAGTTTTCCAACCTTCCTTCGTAAATACCTCAACTTTCGTAAAATTCCTAGTCTTTACAAAAAGATTTCTATTCTGAGGAATATCATTATTAAAATGTATTATTCTTATCAAATTAGCTAAACCAATATCAGGATTCATAATCATTTTTCTCATAAATTTATCTGTAACATGGTCCAAATATTCATCTCCAAATTCATTGATATTTTTTTGGTCATAAAAGTCAATATAATTTTTTTCAATATTTATTATTTTACCATCCTCTACACAATACCTTGGTAAAGTTTTAGCAATATAATAAATTTTTTCCTTCATTTCGATATTATCTAATTTTAATTTTTCAATTCTTTTCAATCTTTCTTGAATCATATGTTGTTCAAATCTTAAATTTCTTGAACAAAGTTGACTAACATGTTTTTTTAAATAAATTAATGATTGAAAAGATTTGTTGCAATAGTCACATTCGTATTTTTTGACATTGACATTTGGTATATTTTCACCAATAATTTCACAAATTAAATCTTCACCTAATTTGGGAAAATTTTTAGATATATAATTTTTTAGTTTTGTTTTATCTTGTGTCTTAAGATTTTTAATATTTTTTTCATCTATACATGTCTTTTTACGATTAAGATGTCGAATATAATTACTTTTTCTATCAAAAGATTTATAACATTTAGTACATATATAATTTGTAATCATTTGTTTAATTTAATTATTGATTTTTTTTTAAATCTTTTTCACGCTTCATATAAATTTAAATAATATTCATTCAATTATGAAATTTTGCATCTTTCTTCCAACAACGTTTTTTATAGATAAAAAATCATATTTATATCGTATTGGTCACTTATACGATATAAATAAGAGAATAGAAAATTATGTAGATGGTTTAAAAGCATTAAATGTTGCTCTTAAAGAAGTTGAAGACTCTGGATGGAATCCAGACGTTTATTTAATGGATAACTCCGCCGCATTTGATGAACTTCCAGATGAACTTAAACAAGCAATTAACGAAATCAAAAACATTACCTATATCGATAATACAATTTTCCACATATATGGTAAAATTAATAAAGGTTCTGGATTAATTGAACAATATAAAGAAGTTAAACATATTTTTAAAAAGTACGATGTTGTTATTCATTTTGAACCTAGGCAAAAACTTCTGGAATCAACATTCTTCAAAAAAGTAATAGCTAATCCAGAGAGAAATTTTTTCAAAATGTACAAAAATGTTTATTTTAACACAGGATTATTCTCGATTGATGCAAAAATCTGGATGAAATACGTAAATTTTGCAAATGCTAAAAACCTGGCTGATAACTTTATTTCAATTGAACACCACTTATTCAATTTTTTTAAAAATAATAATTATAAATTTGAACAAACTAATCTCGGACTATTATGGGTAAGACCTGGACAACAAGATATCAAATGTTGATATCAAAATTAATTTTCTTGAATTTCTGGGTTTTCAAGTTCGTCATAATCGTCTTTACATTTTTTTGGAATGATAACCGCAAAATTATAGTCTTTGATAACAATTTTAAGGACACCAAGTTTTGTAAGATGAGAGATTTTCATGCTATCCCAGGAATAATTTACTGGATTAATTGCTCTGATATATTTATCAAGCATCAAACGAGGACCTTTTATTAATTCACATTTGTGAAGTCCAAGCATTAATTTGAAATTTCTGTTGTAATAATCACATTGTTCCTGGCTTAAATTTCCACCAAAAAACATTCCAATCTTATCAAACTGATTTCCACATTTGCACATACCTGTATTCTTCAAAGAATCCAGATAACAATTTCCATGCATCATGCAACATTCTCTTTTGGATTCATGTTCAAAAATGACATTGTTACATGCACATTTTATTTCCTGGATATTTGACTCTGGAATCCAAATATTCTTACCCTCATTAATTAACCGTACTTTTGTCTTCCTGGAACATGTCATATTCTTCAAAACAGTAATATATTGACCATTTAGTAGTGAATTGTTCTTCATTCCAATAATGGTGCAACATTGTTCTGGCTTAAATTTTTGCTCTGGAAAATGAATATGCACGATTGCTTTTTTTTCATTATTTTGTATTTCAAATTTAAGTAAATTGTTTTCAATGCCGTATAAAAGATTTTCAATATCTCTTATACCATCACCATTTGTATCTTTGTTTATTCTTTCTGTTTCTGGATTAGAAATTTTATTATCAAAACAATTTTTCCATTCCAAAGCTTTTTCATAAAGATACAAAATCAAGTTTGATTCCAGATTCGATAAATCTGTTTCTGGAAGAATTAGATTGTGCTTGAAATCTATAAGAGTTCCACCATAGCGCAAGGGAAATAGGCATAAAGGAAAAAACATTTAATATTCTCCTTTTAAGCGTATAATAAAATAGTTTTTAATTAGCATCAATTTTTCAATTATCTTCATCTTCTGGAATAAAGTCATCAGTATTTTCATCTATTCCAGCTTTAATTTCTTTTGTAAGTAATTCAGCAGATTTTAAAGCTAATTTATGATTATGGTTATTTATCATAATAAGTTCGGCTTGTTTAAATAATTCTTTATATAATCTGCGACATTTACATATAATTCTATTTTTTATAGATTCATCGTAATTATTCAAACTAGTTCTAATATAATCATCTAACATTTTCGAGAAAGTTTCATAACTTGTTTTTATAAATGTACTTAATAAGTTTTTCTCTACTTGTTCATCAAAATAATCATCCATGATATCCTTTTTGGTAGTTATCATATTCTGGATAGCAGTTCTTTTATCCTGTTTTTCCCATTTTTCCCCATTAAATACCTCAACATATGGTTCTTTACGGTTGATGTATTGAATATTTTGATTTTCTGGCTGTTCTTTATTAAAATGCACATGTTCAATTAATTTGATAATACCAGCTTCTGGTCTTGACATTAAATTTTTTAGTAAATCTTTGCTAATAAAATCGAGTTGTTCTTTACCAAAAGCATTAATTGCATTTTTATTATCAATATTACGATTATCTACATAAATTATATTTTGCGTATTACTAGTATTATTTATGGTATTGTTTTGTATGTTTTGAATATTATGTATATTTTTTGACTCACTAGATTGTAGAATATTGTTATTTTTTTTAGATAATTTTGTTTCTATCATATCACATTTCATTAAAGGAATGAATTTGCAAGTCTGATAATGTTTATTCAAAGTTTTTCGATTTTTCAGTTTTTTCTGACAGTATTTGCATTTTATGGTATTGGTGACGTCATCGACTTGAGGTAAAAAATCAGCGATGGTATTCGCGTATTGAGCCGGTTTTGAATACGATGATGGTAATGATTGCTCAACTTTTTGTTTGTTTTTGTTTTCTAATACCATTTTTAAGCTATTAGACTTTTCATTTATTCCAGGCGAGGAATCATATCGAGAGCTCGATATAGGAAATTCAGAGTGCCATTTATTAGCACAAAAAGAGACGGGATTTGGGGTATGGTAATACATACCATATTTATGGTCGTCGTTTTTTTCGATACAGGAGTACTTCCTTTCAAGGTGTCTGGTGTACATACCTTTATGAGTAAACTCTTTTCGACATTTTTCACAAGAATATATTGGCATTACTAAATTATCATGACAAAAAAGTTTTAAATTATTGTAAAAAATCAAAAAATCGTAAAAAATTTTCGTGCAAAATCGGTGCAAAATCGGTGCAAAATCGGTGCAAAATAATTTTATGGTAATGGTCCATTTTTCGAGTTTTTTCGATTTATGGTATTCAACATACCATGCGGAGCCGTCGCCGTACTTGGAAAAACCCCCGGGAGAAAATGGTCATTTTCATGAAGTTTGGGGGGAAAATTTTTTTTTCGAAAGAGTTGAGGGTCCGATTTATAAAAACTTTTTTGTTTTTTTGTAATTTCGTAGACAAGAATCTGAAAAAAAAATTTTGCAAATTTGACTAAAACTAATCAGACAAACAGAAAACATTTTCTAAAAACTCGATATAAAATTAATTTATCAGACTTTTCTGTTTTCATTTTTAACTTACAAAACATCAAAAACTCATTTTTTTTGATTTTTGGTGTTTTTTTATGTTTTTTAGAGGTTCAAATGTGCACTTTTGCGTTGAAAAATTATTTTTATACACCATACCTATACCATATGACTTAGTTTTTTATATTTCTTAAATACCATATAAAATATTATCGTATACCATATAAAATTTATAAATAACAATAAAAAAGTAAAATTAACTAAAATAGAGTAGACCCCTTATGAACATTGTTCTTTTTTTTTCTTATGGTATAATTTAAGTTCTTAGAAAAAATAGAAAATTATGGTAATGTATGGTATTAAAAAAGCTTTTTTACTTTTGGGATTTTTTGTATATATACCATAATTTATTACCATACATAACATAAAAACTCAACTATTGAGAATAACATTCCATTTGAAAATGGTATTATGCTAATACGTTTTAAACGTTGGATTTTTTTATAAAAAAACGAGCATGCTAATAACATACCATATCGAATTGATGTTTATGATATTAAGTACACCATAATTTGAAGAAAAAAGAGTAATTATATCATTTTAATACCATAATGGAATAGTCAATAATTCATTTTTAGTACACCAACCCCCATTTTATGGTAATACCTAAAAAATGGTAAGGCTCAAGCAACATGAGAAGCAAAAAAATATGGTAATGAAATGCTAATCGATATAAAAATTACAAAACGCTCATTACCATTTTATACCATGTTTTTTGTCACTTACTAATATCGAGTGGTATTATGGTATTGTTTTTTACTCCTTATCGCACCCTTTTCAGATGGTAATTCAAAAATCATTTTCGATATTCTAACTTTATGATATTATCAATACCATAAAAAACATTATGAGTTCTATATCGAGCATTTTTATTACCATAGACTCTAAAAATGTGCTCGATATATCC
>Ga0194123_10000911_pt1 | contig 49438 bp, 58 predicted proteins | sample TA2MahsurfametaG_5_FD_155479 | JGI IMG/M metagenome (GOLD analysis project Ga0194123, IMG submission 155479) | Freshwater microbial communities from Lake Tanganyika, Tanzania - TA2015023 Mahale A surface | ecosystem: Environmental > Aquatic > Freshwater > Lake | place: Tanzania: Lake Tanganyika... | reverse complement strand
ATGTAACCAAAAACCTCTTTGCAAAGAAGCTATGGCTTACATCATCCCCATTCCGCCACCGGGCATGCCGCCGCCGCCTGCTGGCGCGGCACCCGGCTTCTCGGGTTTGTCGGCGACGAGACACTCGATGGTGATCACCAAAGCGGCGATCGACGCGGCGTTCTGCAACGCGGCACGAGTCACCTTGGCGGGGTCGATGATGCCGGCCTTGACCAGGTCGACATATTCGCCGGTTGCGGCGTTGAGACCGGTGCTGCCCTTGGCCGCCTCGACCTGCTGCACCGCGACGGCACCTTCGATGCCGGCGTTGTCGGCGATCGCTCGGGCGGGAGCCGTCAACGAGTCATAGACGCTGCGTGCGCCCGTTGCCTCGTCGCCGTCAAGACCCTTGATCACCTTGAGCACGCTCTCGCGGCTGCGCACCAAAGCGGTGCCACCACCGGCAACCACGCCCTCTTCAATCGCGGCGCGGGTCGCCGAAACGGCGTCTTCGATGCGGTGCTTCTTCTCTTTGAGTTCGACCTCGGTTGCGGCGCCGACCTTGATCACTGCGACACCGCCGGCGAGTTTGGCCAGTCGTTCTTGCAGTTTTTCGCGATCCCAGTCGGAGTCGGTGTTGTCGATTTCGGTCTTGATCTGGCTGATTCGGCCTTTGACCTCGTTTTTGTCGCCCGCACCGTCGACGATCGTCGTCGTCTCTTTGGTGATGATGATGCGCTTGGCGCGACCCAGCAGGTCGAGCGTCACGTTTTCGAGCTTCAAGCCCACCTCTTCGCTGATCACCTGACCGCCGGTCAAAACCGCCATGTCTTGCAGCATCGCCTTGCGACGATCGCCGAAACCAGGGGCCTTGACAGCCGTCGAATTGAACGTGCCGCGAATCTTGTTGACCACCAAAGTTGCGAGAGCCTCGCCCTCGACATCTTCGGCGATGATCACGAGTTGCTTGCCGGTCTTCATCACGCCTTCGAGCACCGGCAACATCGATTGCACCGTCGTGATCTTCGATGAATAGAACAAGATGTAGGCGTCCTCAAGAACGGCCTCTTGGCGGTCTTGGTCGGTGACGAAATATGGCGAGAGATAGCCCTTGTCGAACTGCATGCCCTCGGTGAAATCGAGTTCGATGCCGAAAGTGTTCGACTCTTCCACGGTGACAACGCCGTCTTTGCCGACTTTGTCGATCGCGTCGGCGATTACTTTGCCGATCGTCGCATCGCCCGCCGAAATCGTGGCGACGCTGGCGATGTCGCTCTTGTCGTCGACTTCTTTGGCCTGGCTCTTGAGCGACTCGACGACCGCGGCCACCGCCTTCTCGATGCCGCGCTTCAGCGCCATCGGGTTGGCACCAGCGGCGACATTGCGCATGCCGTGGGTGACCATGGCTTGGGCGAGAACGGTTGCGGTCGTGGTTCCGTCACCGGCGACATCGTTCGTCTTGGTCGCGACTTCTTTGACCAACTGGGCGCCCATGTTTTCGAACGGATCTTCGAGTTCGACCTCTTTGGCCACCGAAACACCGTCGTTGGTGATCGTCGGCGCGCCGAACTTCTTGTCGAGCACCACGTTTCGACCTTTTGGTCCGAGAGTGACTTTGACCGCGTCGGCCAAACTGTTGACACCGGCCTCGAGTGCGCGGCGTGCTTCTTCGTTGAACTTAAGAATCTTTGTCATTTTGTGTCCCTGTGATTATTTTGAAACGATCGCCAACACGTCGCGGCTGGTGAGAATCAAAAGATCGTCACCCTTGTGTGAAACTTCGGTGCCACCGTATTTCGAATACAGAACCACATCGCCAACTTTGATGTCGAGCGGCGTGTGCTTGCCGGTGTCGTCGCTCCAGCGGCCCGGGCCGACGGCGACAACGGTGCCCTCTTGCGGCTTTTCTTTGGCGGTGTCTGGAATCACGAGGCCAGAGGCGGTCGTCTTTTCGGCTTCGTTCGGCTTGACCACAATCCGGTCATCAAGTGGCTTTAGGTTCATGTTGGTTCCTTGTTCGCTTTCGGTTGTTTTCTTGATTTCGCGCCACCGAGATGCGGTTAGCACTCGAGTAGGGCGAGTGCCAAGGCTATTGACTAACGCCTATTTTTCCAACCCAAATCGCTCGGTCGAGCCGTCTGGCGTTTCGGCCAAACCCGAAATCTGAACACCCACCTGGCTCAGTTGCTGACCCAAAAGTCGCACCGAAAGACCCACCACCGTGTCGCGCTCGCCGCGCACTTCGGCCACCAATTTCGCCCCCAAACCCTGCACGGCATACGCGCCGGCCTTGCCCAACGACTCGCCGGTTCCGATGTACCAGTCGACCAACTCGGGCGACAAAACTCGCAACACAACTTCGGCCGTGTCGCAACCATCGGCACCCGCGTTCTGGTGGCGCACGCTCACCGCCGTGTGAACATAATGCGACTTGCCAGATAATTTTTGGATCATCCTGCGCGCCTCGTTCAAATCGCGCGGTTGGCCGAAGATTTCACCGTCCAACGCCACGGTCGTGTCGGCGGCGATCACCAAACACGCCCGATCGTGTCGCGACGCGACCGCATCTGCCTTGGCGGCCGCGATACGGCGAACATAGGTGATCGGGTCTTCACCAACTTGTGGTGTCTCGTCGATCTCGGGTGGATCGACCAGAAACTTAAAGTTCAGTTTCTCGAGAATCTCGCGCCGCCGAGGCGAACGCGAGGCTAAAACTATTTCTGTCGGCATCGTGACTGCTAATTTCGCGCCAAATTTTTTATCCGCCGCTCATGTGGGTCAGCGTCGCGTCATCGGGGGCGACGAGATCATCGAGGTTCTCGAGAAAACCGTGCGGCAAAACGATGTTCACCGGGCCGTTGCTGTGACCGCGCACGAATCGCTCGCCACCTTCGACGATGCTCGCCTCGGGGTCGCATTGCGCGATCAACCGTCGCAACTCGTCGATGCTCGACACCTCGCCGAACTGCCGGCGCAACTCCCCGCCCACGGGATATCCCGTCAAATACCAACCCGCGTGTTTGCGAAACTCGCGAATGCCGCGCGTCGGCGGAAAGTGCGCCTCGAGGGCGATCGCGTGACGCAACATCACATCGGTGACCCGACCCAACTTCGGTGTGGCGGGTATCGGCTCGTTGTCGAAAATCGCGATCATGTCGCGAAACAGCCACGGCTTGCCCAGGCATCCGCGACCGATCACGACGCCGTCACAGTTCGTTTGACGCATCATCAACAGCGCGTCGTTGGCCTCCCAAATGTCGCCGTTGCCCAAAACGGGAATATCCGTCACGGCGTTCTTCAGTTCGGCGATCGCCTCCCAGCGGGCGAACGGCGCGTAGTGCTGTTGGGCGGTGCGTGCATGCAGGGCGATCGCCGCCACGCCCGCGTCTTGACAGATCAAACCCGTGTGTATATGTGTCAACAAATCGTCGTTCAACCCGATGCGAAATTTGCAGGTCACGGGGATTCCGAACGAGCCCGCCGTTTTCACCGCCGCCTCGACGATTTGTCGCAGCAGATTTTTCTTGAGCGGCACCGCCGCACCACCGCCGCGACGCGTCACCTTCGGCGCCGGACAACCGAAGTTCAGGTCGATGTGATCGACCGCGTTGCGGCGACCCAGTTGGGTGATCGCATCGGTCATTATTTTCGGGTCGCTGCCGTAAAGTTGCAAACTGCGAAACGACTCATCAGGCCCGAAGGCGATCATCGCCTCGGTCTTGGGGTTCTTATATACGAGTGCGGCGGCCATCACCATTTCATTCACATAAACCAAGCCTGGGCCGAACTCGCGACACAAGGTGCGAAACGGCTGGTTGGTCACGCCCGCCATCGGCGCGAGCACCACTGGTGGCCAAACGCTGTGCTGGCCGAGTTGCAGCGGCTTGGCATTCGCGACGGGTGAGACGGGTGAGACGGTTTGACTCGTCATGCCATCTCCACGCTCAAGCCCATGTTCGGATACGCACCGACGTCCATTCGCGACCCACCACTCAAGTTCAGCCGATGCCACCCCGCCGAGGCGATCATCGCCGCGTTGTCGGTGCACATCGCCATGCTCGGCAGCACGAGGCGAAAATCTTGGGACTCGCAACTCCGCGAAATTTCGGCGCGCAACAACGAGTTGGCTGCGACGCCACCGCCGATGGCGATGGTTCGAGCGCCAAGATCGATCGCCGCACGCATCGTTTTGGCCACGAGCACATCGACCACCGCGCTTTGAAACGACGCCACGATGTCGCTGGTCTTCGCCGTTTTGTTTTTGCGGACATAGTTGATCACCGCCGTTTTCAATCCGCTGAATGAAACGTCGAGCCCGTCGTTGAGCATCGCCCGCGGAAAATCGACAGCCTGCGCGTCACCCGTCTTGGCGAGTTTGTCGATCACGGGGCCGCCCGGGTAACCCAGATTCAAAAACCGCGCGACTTTGTCGAACGCCTCACCCGCCGCGTCGTCGCGAGTTTGACCCACGATCTTGTAGTCGCCGGGTCGACGAACTTCGACCAACATCGTGTGACCGCCAGAGACCAACAACACCAACATCGGAAACTCGACATTAGGATCGTCGAGCAACGCCGCATAGAGATGCGCCTCGAGATGATTGACCCCGACGAACGGCACGCCGAGCGTCAGCGCCAACGCCTTGGCTGCCGAAACGCCGACGAGTAACGCGCCGATCAACCCGGGCCCGACCGTGGCGGCGACGGCATCGACCCGGTCGAAACCCAAACCCGATTTGGTAAGCGCCTCGTCGATCACGGGCGTGATCGATTCAAGATGGGCGCGACTGGCGATCTCGGGCACGACGCCGCCGAATCTGGCGTGAATGTCGAGTTGCGAGGCGACCACCGAAGACAGCACATCGTTGCCGCCCATCACCAGGGCGGCGGCGGTCTCGTCGCAACTTGTCTCGATGCCGAGCACGACGGTCGCCGAGTCGATCTGCAGGTCGCGCTTCACATTCGGCTCAGTTCGATTTTGCGCAGGCGGTCGGTGAATTCTTGTTGCTGCACCCCGGCGCACCACATCACGATCGCGTCGTCGCGATTTTCGTAATATTTTTTGCGCACCCCCGCGGGCACGAAACCGAACCTTCGATACAGGTTCTGCGCCGAAACATTCGTGTGGCGAACTTCGAGCGTCATCGCCTCGCAGCCGCGACGGTTCGCCTCCCACGCCAGATCCAGCAACAATTCGGTGGCGATACCCCGGCTTCGCCACTGCGGATGCACCGCGAGGTTCGTCACGTGCGCATCGGCCTCGACATATAACAGCCCGCCGTAGCCCACGAGATCTTCGTCGACCGTGCCGACCAAATAGTGTCGTTTGCCCGCGCGCACCTGCTCTAGTTCCTCGACGAACACCTGGGCCGTCCACGGACGCGGATAAACCTGTTGCTCGATCGGCATGATCTTGCGAATATGCGCACGACGCATCGGCTCGACGACCAGCGACGGTGGCTCGCCGTTCGTCGACCCGGCTACGGCGCGCGAGGCGCGGTCGGGCGCGGCGTCGGCTTTGGCGCGAACAAATCGATCCAAGATGCTCATTGCTCAGCCCACCTGGCTTCGGGTCAACCAGTTGATTTCTGCGTCGGGCGCGCGCAGATAAAGCGCCTGAAGTTGGGCCGCGGTTTGCCACTGCTCGTGCAGAGCCAAGTCGGCGGCGATCAACGCCAACAGCGTCGCATCGGGGCGCGACAACTGCTCGCTCGCCCACTCGACCGAAACGGCCGTGGTTTCAAGTTGGTCGTTGATTTGATTCTTGTATCGAAGCGCGCCGTTGCCGACGATCAACGCGTCTTGACCTCGATCGACGATGTCGACGACGCAATCGGCGAATGTGCCGACTCTTGGTGGCTTGACCTCGAGACTCGAACCGACATCGTTGCGATACAACGCCCAGTAAAACTCGCCGCGACGGGCGTCGATCGTCGAGACGACGACCCGATCGGTGGTCGAAACCGACCGCGCCAAAATGTCGAGGCTCGAGACGCCGATGATCGGCACGTTCAAAACTTGGGCGATCGACTTGGCCGAGGCGATGCCGACCCGCATGCCGGTGAACAATCCTGGGCCAACATCGACCGCCACGACATCGACCTCGGAGACCTCGATGTCGGCCTGACGGCAGACTGTCTCGATCATCGGCACCAACTGCTCGGCGTGGCGTCGATCGCTGGCCACATGCGCACTAGCCAGAAGTTTTTTCGAGTTGTTGACCGCCACGCTCACCGCGTCGGTCGACGTGTCGATGGCCAAGATGATCATGCTCTCAGCCTCGCGCCAAAACTTCGAAACTACGGCTCAATTCTTCGCCCAATTTCTGCATTCGACCAAGCCACTGTGCGCCCCTGGGCTCGATCGTGACAAAGCGCGACTCGGTCGGTTGCCCACCCGGCCGATCGATCGCGTCGTCGCCATGGCTGAAACTCACCAACAGTGCGTCACCCAATGCGTCGCCGACGATGTCGCCCCATTCGACGACCACGACTCCACCGGCGTCTTGCAGTTCATCGAGGCCCAGATCGACGAGTTCACCGGTGCGCTCGAGACGATAAAGATCGGCGTGGTGCAGGGCGATTTTTTGCCCCTGATAGTTGTGCAACAGATTGAAAGTCGGCGAGGTGATCATCTCGGTGACCCCCAACGCCTTGCCCAGGCTTTGGGTGAATGTCGTTTTGCCCGCACCCATCTCGCCGGTGAGCACGATCATGTCGCGCGGACGAACCAGGTCGGCGATGAGCCGGGCCAGCGTCTGGGTTTGGTCGAGCGAGTCGATTCGAAGTTTCATCTCGAGAATCTTTTATCGATTCAGATAGACGCGCGGCACACGAGAACTGATCGCACAAACTATCTCGTAACCGATCGTGTCGAGTTTCGCGGCGATGTCGTTTGCTGAGATCGTCTGGTCTTGTTGTCGACCGAGCAAAACGGCGTCATCACCGATCTTTGTTTTCATGTCGCCGCAATCGACCATCATCTGATCCATCGTCACCACGCCCACGATCGGGCATCGTCGACCGGCGATCAGCACCTCACCGCCAGATTTCCATAATCGGCGCGAGACACCATCGGCATAACCCAAGGGCAAAGTGGCGATTGTCGACTCTCGCTCGAGCCGATGACGCAGACCATAAGAAATTCCCTCGCCCGCGGCCAGACGTTGCACATGGCTGACCCGTGCGCGCCAGGTCAAGGCCGGTCTCAATTCGATCGCATCTGCCTGCATCTCGGCGCTCGGGCTGATGCCGTAGAGCGCGACCCCGACGCGCACGATGTCGGTCTGTCCGGTCAGGTCGCGCAACGTCGCCGCCGAGTTCGAGATATGCACGTGTTTCGGGCGTAGTGAACGTCGCTCAAGTTCGGCGACAAATTCGGCGAATCGTCTCATCTGTTTGGCCGTCTCGTCGTGTTGCGGCAGATCAGCGGCGGCAAAATGCGTGTACACGCCGTCTAGTTTCAAAGAAGGCAACGACGCAATCTGATCGACCCTCGCCATCGCCGCTTCAAGGGGTGCACCGACTCGATGCATTCCGGTGTCGACTTTCAGATGCACGGTGCCGACGGTTTTCAGTCGCGCCGCGGTCGCGGCATACTCGGCGATCGTCGTCTCGTTGTAGAGCGTGGCGACTACCTTGTCGCCCAACATTTGTTCGAATGCGACTGGTGGTTGCTCACTGACGACGAGAATCGGCGCCGAGATCTTCGCCGTGCGCAGTTGATGGGCCTCGTCGGCGAGCGCCACGCACAAACCTTGCGCGCCCGAGTCGAGCGCGGCCCGGGCGGTTTCAATCGCGCCGTGCCCGTATCCGTTCGCCTTTACGGTCGCCCACAACTGGGCGCGACCCGCGCGGCGGACAAGCACCGCCGTGTTGTGGCGTATCGCCGCGAGATCAATCTCGACCCACGCCCAACGATTCAGGTCGACCATGCGACTTCCGTCAAATGCCGGCGACTATAGCCACGGCCGTATCGCGGGTGTGCGACAGCGACACGCGCCAACTCTTGACCCCGCGCAGCGCCGCAAGTTCGGCGGCGCGACCCACGACGACCAACTCGGGGGCGCCTGATTTTTCATTGCGGATCGAAACATCGCGCAGATCAAAAGCCCCGAGCCCGACACCCAGGGCCTTCATCGCCGCCTCGCGCACCGCGAAACGCGCGGCCAAACTCGGGGCGATGTCGGCGTCGGGGCCGCGTCGTGTCAACGACTCGAGTTCGGTGTCGGTGAAAACTCGAGCGCGCAGCTTGGGCGTGCGCGCCAAGGCGTCGCGAAACCGTTGCACGTCCACGATGTCGACACCCAGCCCGATCATCTCGCCTACTTGCCCGTTCGCCAGAGGTCGGCCATCTCGCTGATCGGCAGAATCAACAAGTCGGCCACCGAAACTTCGGCCAGGCGATCTTCTCTGAACGAGCCCTCGGTTTCGGTCACCCAGTCGACCAACCTGTCGAACCGTCGGTCGTAGCCCTGCAACACCGCGCGCATCGCCGTGACCGGCAGTCGCTCGTGAAACATCACGTGCAACAGCGTGATGCCCGTGGTCTGGCCGCTCTTGGTCTCGGGCACCATGATCACGGTTCGATTGTCGCTTCGACCACGCGCCACCAGAACCTCTTGATCGCTCGCCACTCGGCGCTTCGTGCCGACTAGATGCGAGTTTCTCTCGACGCGCGAGGTCAGGTTCTTCGACATTCCGCCACGGTCGACGATCGCGATCGTCGCCGTCGAACCCTGGATGTCTCCGTCGATCTGATATCTGGTGAAACCCGTGACGGCGCTGACGGCGGCATCCAGGTCGGCGACGATCTTCAGCACCCGATATGAAAGCCGCTCGCGGGCGACACCGGCTTCGAGCAGACTCTTCACCAACTTGCGGTCGAACAAACCTTCGTCGCTGCGAGAGATGCCGACCGTCACCGTTTTCGCCTGGTGCTTGATCGCGTCCACGGGTCTGGTCAATTCGTCGATGCCGCGGGTCAACGCGCTGGTCAGATCGTCGAGCAACAATTCTGGCGAGGCGATCTTTCCCGAACTGCGCTGATACGCCTGCACCGGATCGTTCGACAACGTGTCGCGCAACATCGTCACTATTCGCACGGCCGTGCTGGCTTCGAGGTTGCCGTCGTAATTGCCGGTCGCCAGCGCGTCGGTGAACCGCGTCGCGGGCACCCCGAGGTCGGTGCGGATTTTTGCCAACAACTTGTTCGCATCGCCGCCTCGCTCGACGGCATGCTCGACCACCTCGCGCGCCTCGCGCAATGGCCTTGCCAATGCATCGATCGCCAGTGCCGCCTCGTAACCGAAAAGATGTCCGACCATCACGCTCAAAATGAACGACAAACTGCTCTCGACATTTGGCACCAACAGCAAAGCGGCAGCCGCGTCGAACCTGGTCTGACCCGCGTTGGCCACGACGATCGGCAGCGCCTTGTGCGCCCGATAGATGGCGATCTCTTTGGCCACGTCCGATGCGGTGCCCTCGAGCAGACCGGTGGCACAGACAAAAATCAACGGCTCACAAGAGAGATCGATGTGTTTTTTGTCCTCGGTCGAGTCGCTCGAAATCGACTTGTAGCAAAGTTCCGACAATTTGATGCGCACTTCCTGGGCGGCGATCGTGTTCATTCCATTGCCGACCACCGTCCAATATCGGCGCGACGACGCAAATTGTCTTGCGGCCGCGGCGATCTGCGGGCGCGTCTCGAGAACCTCGCCGAGCGCGTCGGGTATTCGCCTCAGACCCGCCAACAGCGCATGGCGCGCCTTGTCGCTCGACTTGTTCATCGCCTTCGACAACGCGCACGCATAAAGCACGCCTGCGGCGACCTGCGCATAGAACGCCTTCGTGCTGGCCACGCTCATCTCGACATCTCTTCCGTCGGATGTATACATGACTCCGTCGGCCTTCTCGGAGAGTTCGCTGCCGCGCCGATTCACGATGGCCAGAACGCTCGCTCCGCGCGACCGGGCGAGGTCGACGGTGCGATTCGTGTCTGTGGTCGTGCCGCTTTGGCTGACCGCGACGACGATCGTGTCTGACATGTCCAGTTCGAGCCCGAAACCCGACAGTTCGCTCGCCAACTGGGCCTCAATGCTCAGGTCGATGCCGACCAATTCTTGCAACAGCTTGGCCAGCGCCTGACCCGCCACGGCCGCCGTGCCCTGACCAATAACGCGAACTTTCTTGATCTTGCCCGAGGCCAAGCGACTGCAAATCGACTTGGGCAAAATCTTTTCGCTCAGTTCGGTGGTCAAGACGCCGTCGACCTCGACGATGCGACCGCGCAATGTTTTTCTGAAACTTTCGGGCGCCTCGGCGATCTCTTTGGCCAAAAAGTGCTTGTGCTCGCCGCGATTGATGTCGCGGGTCGTTATCTCGGCACGCGAAACGTTCTCTTCGCGCAGAGAAATTTCACGGCCGTCGTACGACCGAAGCCGGATGCCGCCCAATTCGCCGGCGTTCTCGGCCGACAAAACCGCCACTTGACCGCGGCTCGACTGGTTGTCCGGCTCGGCGAGCGACTCGCCATCCATCCGCACATAGTCCATCGTCTCTTCGACCACGCCATATGGCTCGCTCGCCACGACGAATCGATCTTCTGCCAGCCCGATGCACAATCCCTGGCCGCTGCCGTGCAACGCGAGCAAAAGTTTCGTCGGCTCGGTGGCGCTGGCCGCGGCGATCGCCACCGAACCCTCGAATTGCGAGACCGTCTCGCGAAACGCGTCGCTCAAATCAGGGTTCACCGCGAGTCGGCGCGAAACCAGCGCGGGTATCACCTTGGCGTCTGTGGTTATCGGTCCGGCCACGCGCAAACCGTGCTCGACCCGCAGGTCGGCGTGGTTGTCGACATCGCCGTTCAACGCCGCGACCAGATAGGCGTCGTCATACTTGCCCTCGAGCTCTTCGCTGTTCACCGGATGCGCGTTCGGCTCTGAGATGATGCCGACGCTCGCCCAACGCGTGTGCGCCAAAACCGCCACCTGCGAGTCGGGTTGCGAAATGCACAACCGCAAAAGATCGTCGGCCATCACTGCATTGCGCATCACCCGGGTGTTGTCACCCAACTCGCCGATTTCTGCAGCCGCCTTGTAGACGAAAGACCAGGCGTTCTCGGTCATTCGCACCGCGCCCGACATGAACAAGGCGTCGTCGCCACGACCCGCCAACAACGCCACGACCTCTTTGTCGGTGGCCTTCAAACCGTGGTTCGAAACCAGCACATGAACCCCGGCCGAATCTCGACCGCGCACCTCGAGACGATCCAAACCCGAGAAAGCCTGCTGAATCGAAAAATAGCCGCTTCGCGCCGAGGCCGACGCACCCTGGCCCGCCAAGGCGTCCACCAATTTGGCGGTCCGAATGCGATCGTTACGCAACTCCCAGATCGCGTCTTTGGCCCGTGTGATTTCTTCAAGCGCATGCTCGGATGTTTCTGAAAGCGGGCCGGCCGACTTCTCGAGCGAAACCTCGTATGCCTCGACGATCGAATCGAGTTGATCGATACGCGAAGTCATCGAGGCGACGAGTTGGTGGTTGTCGGCCAGGCAAAACTGCCCGGGGTCGCCGCGCAACAACTTGTCGACCGCCGTCACGGTCGCGGCGAGGCGATCGATGTCGTTCTTCGCACCCGCCTCGAGCGCCGAGTCAAGAAGAGCCAAAATCTCTTTGGCCGTCGGCGTGGTTCGACTCGTCCGGCGGCTGAGCACGCCGATGATTCCGCACATGTTTTCTAGTCTACTTTCGGCTCTTTATTCACCGAACCGAGACACGATCGAGGCGACGAGTTTCTCGGCCACGCTCTCGGCAACAGATTGCTCGGTGGCTTCGACCATTACCCGCACCAGGCTCTCGGTGCCGCTCGCGCGCACCAACACCCGACCGTCTTGCCCCAGAAGTTTCTCGCCCAACGCCAACTCGGGGGCAAACGAACGATCGCTCTCCGTGATCTGTCGCGAAACTTTTACATTGCGCAACACCTGCGGAAAACTCGTCATCGCATTCGACGCGACCTCGCTCAATTTCGAACGGCTCGCGGCCAGCATCTTGGCCAGAACGAGCGCCGCCAACAACCCGTCGCCGGTGGTCGCCAGGTCGCGAAAAATAATGTGCCCGCTCTGTTCGCCGCCCAAAGCAAGATCGTTCTCTTCGAGCGCAACCAGAACCGCACGGTCGCCGACCGGCGTCGTCACGACGTCAATATCGTTTGCCTTCATCGCCCGATGAAAGCCGATGTTCGTCATCACCGTCACGGCGACGCGGTTGTTGCGCAATGCTCCGCTCTTTTTCATCTCGAGCGCGCTAATTGCCAACAAATGGTCGCCGTCGACGATCACCCCCTGTTCGTCTACGGCGATCAGTCGATCGCCATCGCCGTCGAAGGCGACCCCGAAGTCGGCACGCAACTGTTTCACGGCGGCGCTCAAAGTCGCGGGGTGCGTCGCGCCACAATCGCGGTTGATGTTGCGACCGTCGGGGCTGGCGTTGATCGTCGAAATTTTCGCACCGAGATCTTCGAATACGGTCGAAGCCAGGTTGCTGAATGCTCCGTTGGCGCAGTCGAGCACTATATGCAGGTCGCGCAACGACGTGCGACCCGCTTGATCGATCAAATATTCGCGATACTTCTGCAACAACCAGGTCTGGTCTGTCGGTTCGATCGATGGGGACGTTTTCACCGCCGAGTTCTTGTCGTGCAGGTCGCCCGTCGACGCCGCACCGAGCCTCGACACGAGCGCGCGCTCGATCTTTTGCTGCTCGACTTCCGAGAGTTTGCGACCACCCCGACCAAACACTTTGATTCCGTTGTCGGAGTAAAGGTTGTGCGACGCCGTTATCGAAATCGACACCGTGTCTTGGTTCGACGCGGCAAACGCGATCGCCGGTGTCGGGGCGACGCCCAACAGACCGACTTCGACGCCGGCTTTGGTCAGCGCGCTCGTGATCGCGGTCTCAAGCGCGACACCAGATTCGCGGGTGTCGCGCCCGATGAGAACTTTTGACGCGCCGAGCACTTCGGCCACGACCACCGCGAGGTTCGCGGCATAACTTTCAGTTAATTCGACGCCAAACTTTCCACGAACACCGTCGGTGCCGAATTTCAACACGGCTTAACGCTTGGTGTATTGCGGCGCCTTGCGTGCTTTCTTGAGACCGTATTTCTTGCTTTCTTTGCGACGCGAGTCGCGGGTCAGCAAACCCGCCTTCTTCAGAACTTGACGTTGCGACGGATCAATATCCACGAGCGCACGGGCGATCGCCATACGCAGAGCACCCGACTGACCGGCTATACCCCCACCCACGATGTCGGCATCGACGTCGTAACTCGCCAATGTGTTGGTGATGCGCAACGCCTCGGTCGACGAATTTCGCTGCACCTCCGACGGAAAATATTCGACGAACGCACGGGTGTTGATCTTCACGACGCCGCTGCCGGGTCGAAGACGGGCGCGACATACAGCCTGCTTGCGACGGCCGGTGGTCTGTGTCAATGGCTTTGTTCCCACGAGTTGTTTTCTTTCTGTGTTGTCGGTCAGCGAGCTTTCGCGTGTGCGATCTCGAAAACTTTTGGTGACTGTGCTGCGTGCGGGTGTTCTGCACCCGGGTAGACCTGCAACTTCTTGATCATCTGACGACCGAGCGGCCCCTTCGGCAACATTCCGCGAATCGACCGACGAATCGCGTCGCCAGGTTTGCGGTCGAGAAGGTGCGCGTATGTTTCGCTCTTCAAACCGCCCGGGTAACCCGAGTAGTCGTAGACCATTTCTGTGTTTGCTTTGTTCGATGTCAAAACGATTTTTGATGCATTGATGATCACGACATGATCACCCGTGTCCATGCTCGGGGTGTACATCGGCTTGTGCTTGCCGCGCAAAAGCGTGGCGACTTCGGTGCACAACCGACCGAGAACCAAACCCTCGGCGTCGATGATGTGCCACGCTCGTTGCACATCGGTTGTTTTCGCAGAATAGGTACGCATTGAAATCCTCGTGTAGTTTTTGGCCGTCAGATTGCCAGAAGCACTCGTTTTGACGACCCATCAAGGATACGGTCAAAAACCCAAATTTCACAATCGCGGCAGGCCCGATCGGCTGGTTTGTCGCCCTGTCTTTCAGCCCGCCGTCAGAGCCTCATGCAACCAATTTTCGACCTTGCGCGCGAAACTCTCGGCCGAAAAGTTGCTCGCCACATATGCGCGACATTCGGACCGGTCAATTCGACCGATTTGGCGCACGGCCTCGGCCATCTGCCCCATGTTGTCGGGCTCGACGATGAAACCAGTGTGGCCGTCGACCACGATTTCGGCCGGCCCTCCCCGTCGATAGGTGATCACCGGCACCCCGCACGCCAACGCCTCGATCACCACGTTGCCGAACGCCTCGATCCACTTTGATGTCACCAACAACGCGCGGCACTGCCCCAACTCGCGCCCCAACTGCTCGCTGGTCACAAAACCTTCGTGACTCACCTTCGCCCGCGGATGAAGCGATTTCGCTCGTTGCAGATATTCGGCGTCTTGCAGCAGTCCCCAAATCTTCAGCGGCAGTCCAGTGCTCTCGGCGATCGCCACCGCGTCTTCGACGCCTTTCTCGGGTGAGACCCTGCCGACGAAACCCAGCGCGCCGTCGACGGCACCGTTGAACCGATAGTTGTCGAGCACCACGCCACTGCCGACGATCCGCACATCAGGCGACAAGCCCGAGAAACTCTGCGCCTGGGCACGACTATGCATCGCAATCGCATTCTTATGTCTGATCGAAGTTTCAACGATGATCTCATCCATTGCATCGGTCAACGACCCCATCGAGACCAAGTGCACGACCCGTGCACGCAACAAACTGGTGAGGCGCATCGGCAGCGCGTCGTAGGCGAAGTTCAGGACCACGTCGAACTTTTCTTGATCGCGACGAATCTGGTCCCAGATATTTTCCAGCACCGAGCCTTTGGTGATCGCGATCGGTTCCCCGCGATCCACATCTTGGGCCGGCGTCTGCAACGTGCCCCCGATCTGGTTCACGAAGAAACCGCCGAGCACCGAACCCGATGGAGCGTAGATCTCGATCGAGTGTCCGAGTTTTTGCAATCCTGCGGCCAAAATCTCGAGCGTCAGTTCGACTCCGCCACCCACGCCCGAACCGAGCGGCCCCACCGGAGTCGATGCGAAAGCGATGCGCATGTGGGTCGCGGGCCGGTTATCTCAAGAATCGGAGAATGTCGCCGTCACGTCGGCCGGGTAGCCGACCGCTGTCAAGAACAAGCCTTGTGGCGGCGCCAACTGCGAGGCCTCGGCGCGATCGCCCGAACGCACGAGGCTCATCATGTCGCTGCTTGGTCGTTTGCGGGCGCCGATCTCGACGAAGGTGCCGACCAAAGAGCGAACCATCTGATGACAAAATGCATTTGCCCTGATGTCGAATTGAAACATGCAGTCGCCGTGTTGTCTCCAGTTGGCGACCATCACGCAACGACGCAGAGACTTCTCGCGGCCCGGCTCGCCGCTCGCATCGCCCAATTCAGAACCCTCGAGATCAGGTTCGCTGTCGGGTTTGGGTCGACGACAAAACGCCGAAAAATCGTGCGTGCCGATGATCGGGTCGCACGCCAACTGCATCGCATTCAGGTTCAATGGAGCCATCACATGCCACGAAGACGAGACCTTGAACGGATCCGGGAAATCGGAGTTGTAGACGAAATATTGGTAGTGACGCCAGATCGCCGAAAACCGCGCGTGAAAGTCGTTGCTCGCCCACGAAATCTCCTTGACGATGATCTCGGGCCCGCAAAGCGAGTTCAACTGCTTGCGCAAAGTCGGCAAGACGGTGTCGGCATCGACGTCACAACTGATCACCTGACCCGTGGCGTGCACACCCGCATCGGTTCGTCCCGCCGAAACCACCGGAATATTTCGTTGAAAAATTTGCTGCAATGCGCCAGAAAGCGTGCCCGCAACCGTGTTCACTTTCGGGTTTACGGCGAACCCATGGAAAGACTCGCCGTTATAGGCGACAACCAAGCGCACGCGACGCATAGGTTTGGTTTTGTTTAGATCAGTTCGATGCGCGCCATCGGTGCGTTGTCACCATGGCGCGGGCCCAACTTCAAAATTCGCAGATACCCGCCGTTGCGGTCGAGATATCGGGGCGCGACGACATTGACGAGTTTGTTCGTCATTTCTTTGTCGCGCAGGTAACTCTGAATTTGGCGAATGCGATGAAGCCGCATCGGGCTCGAACCCTGGGCTTTCTTCGCCTTGGTGATCAACTTTTCGGCGATGGGTCGAAGCGCCTTGGCCTTCGACTCGGTGGTGACGATGCCTTCGGCGGCAAAAAGCGACGAGGCGAGGTTGGCCATCATCAACTTTTCGTGCGACGAACTACCGCCGTAACTTGGTCCGCGACGTGGTCTGCCTGGCATATCGAATCGTCTCCTTGATCAATCTCTCGACGGCTACCGCTACGACGTCCGAAGCGAGAGGCCGCGCTCGTCAAGCTTCTGCTTGATTTCGTCGAGGCTCTTTTGGCCGAAGTTGGTGATGTTCATCAGGTCTTCTTCTGAACGGGTCAGCAACTCGCCGATCGTGTTGACCTGACCGCGCTTCAAACAGTTGCGCGGGCGTTCGGAGAGATCGAGGTCTTCGATCGGAAGGTCGAGATCGCCCGAACCGCTCGAATATCCCGAGACCTCGCCCAATTCGAGGGCGACCGGCTCGGCCGTGAGATTGGCGACCAGGTCGACGAGCGAACGCAACGTCGCGCCCGCCGAAGCCAACGACTCGACGGGTGTGATCGAGCCGTCGGTCTCGATGTCGATGATCAAGTTGTCGTAGTTCGTCGATTGCTCGACTCGCGTCGGCACGACCTCGAACGAAACGCGACGAATCGGCGAGAAAATCGCGTCGATCGGGATGATGCCGATCGTCTTGCGGGCGCTGTCACGATCGGATGTCGTATAGCCCTTGCCCTTCTCGACGGTGAGTTCGAACACCAGTTTTCCTTTGGTCGAAAGGCTGGCGATCTTTTGCGACTTGTTGAGGATCTCGACCTCGGGTGGGCACTGAATGTCGCCCGCGGTGAACTCGGTCGGACCCTTGACGTCGACGCTCAGCACGATCGGATCGTCTGATGTCGACTGCAAGACGATGTCTTTCAGGTTGAGAATTATCTCGGTGACGTCTTGGGCCACGCCTTCGATCGTGTCGAACTCGTGCAGCGCCGATTCGAACTTCACCGATGTGATCGCCGCGCCCGGAATGGACGACAACAGCATGCGGCGCAGAGAATTGCCGATGGTGTGGCCGAGACCCGGTTCGAGCGGGCCGACCGAAAACTTTTGGCGGTTGTTCTCTTCGGTGCCGATCGGTTCTACTGTCGGGCGCTGGATTACAAGCATGGTTTCTCCTCGGACGATTCTTCTTGGTTTTTACTTTGAATAAAGCTCGACGATCAATTGTTCGCGCACGGGCACGTCGATCTGCTCGCGCACGGGCAGTTCACGAACAGTCACCTGCTTGCCCGCCTCGGCGACATCCAGCCAGGCCACGACCTTTCGGTCGAGCGTGTCGATGTTGTGCTGGATCACGATCATGTTCTGGCCCTTGTCGGAGAGCGTCACGACCTCGCCCTTCTGCAGGGTGTACGAGGGAATGTCGACGCGCTTGCCGTCGACTTTGATCAACCCGTGGCTCACGAACTGGCGCGCCTGCGGTCGCGATGCCGCCCAACCCGCGCGGTAAACGACGTTGTCGAGGCGCGTTTCAAGCAAGCGCAACAGGTTTTCACCCGTCGGGCCGCTCAGGCGCACTGACCTCTTATATAGGTTGCGAAATTGACGCTCGAGCAGGCCGTAGATGAACTTCGCCTTCTGCTTTTCTTGCATCTGGGCCAGATATTCGCTGCCCGCACCTTTGCGACGCGAACGACCGTGGTGACCCGGCGGAAACGGACGACGCTCGAGGGCCTTCGAACCCTTGGTGTTCTCGAAGACGTTGATGCCGAGGCGGCGCGACAAACGAACCTTGGGACCTGTGTAGCGGGCCATGGGTTACGGACGCTTTCTCTTTGGTTGACGACAACCGTTGTGCGGCATCGGCGAAAGATCTTTGATACCCGACACTTCGATGCCCATGTTTTGAATCTGGCGCAACGCGGTGTCGCGACCCGAACCCGGGCCCTTGACATGCACCTCTGCGCGACGCAGGCCGAGATCCATCGCGGCGCGACCGGCTTTCTCGGCGGCCATCTGCGCGGCGAACGGCGTCGACTTTCGCGAGCCGCTGAAACCCACGCCGCCCGACGACGCCCATGAAATTACGTTGCCCTCGGTGTCGGTCACGGAGACGATCGTGTTGTTGAAGGTGCTCTTGATGTGCACGATGCCCGACGAGACGTTGCGACGCTCTCGTTTGCGCTTGCGAGTCACCGGTTTCGGATCAGCCATGACTACTTCCTCACCGCGACCTTCTTGTTGGCCACCGTCTTCTTCGGGCCTTTTCTGGTTCGAGCGTTGGTGTGGGTACGCTGACCGCGAACGGGCAAACCTTTGCGATGACGCGTGCCCTGATAGGAGCCGATCTCGACCTTGCGTTTGATGTCGGTCTGGACATTTCGACGACGGTCACCTTCGACGCTGAGATTGTTCTCGATGAAAATACGGATCTTGTTGACTTCCGAGTCGGTGAGGTCGCGAACTCGCGTGTCGGGATTGATGCCCGTTTCGCTGAGCAACTTCTTCGAGGTCGTGCGACCGATACCAAAGATATATGTAAGGCCGATCTCGACGCGCTTCTCGCGCGGAATATCGACTCCTGAAATTCGTGCCATTGTTCTCGCTCAGCCTTGTCGTTGTTTGTGTCGTGGGTTTTCGCAGATCACCATCACGCGACCGTGCCGACGAATGACTTTGCACTTCTCGCAGATTTTTTTAACGCTGGTTCTTACTTTCACTTCACGCCTTTTTATTTAAACCGATATGTGATTCGACCCCGGGTGAGGTCGTAAGGTGTCAGCTCTACCTGCACCTTGTCGCCGGGAAGTATTCGAATGTAGTTCATTCGCATCTTTCCCGAGATATGAGCCAAAACCGTGTGACCGTTCTCTAACTCGACCCGAAACATTGCGTTGGGTAAGGATTCTGTGATCTTGCCTTCCAGCACGATTGCATCTTCCTTATTTTTGGGCAAAGTTTCTCCGAACGGTTCTGGTTTTTTCTCTTATCACCCGGCGGTCAAAGACCGTTTAGGGCGACTAGTCAGGCTATCGGCGCAGGCCAGTTTCAACCACTGTTTTTAGGCGTTCGAACACCTCGTCGGGCGAACCGAGGCCGTCAATTACGTGCAACGACCCGCGACCCTGATAGTACGAAATCAGGGGTGCCGTCAGGGTCTCGTAGACATCGAGTCGGTGGTTGATCGCCGCCGGTCGGTCATCGTGGCGCTGGGTCACTTGTCCACCGCATTTTGCGCACTTCCAGTCGGTCGGTTCGTCGCCACTTGCCGTGTAGACGGCCCCGCAAGACTCGCAGGTTCTTCGCGCCGAGAGCCGTCCGACGACCACCTCTCGCTTTACGTCCAGGTCGATAACGAAGTTCACGGGTCGAGCCTGGGTTATCGAATCAAACGCGGTCGCCTGGGCGATCGTTCGTGGAAAGCCGTCGAGCACATAGCCCGCCACGCGGGCGTCCTCTTGACCGATTCTTCCCTGCACCAAAGAAACCATCAACCCGTCTTCGATCAGTTCTCCGCGCTCGAGCACGCTCTTGGCCGCCCGACCCACGACCGAATCTTGTTTGACCGCGTTGCGCAACATCTCGCCGGTCGAGATATGAGGCACCCCGAAGTGTTGGGCGAGTCGCGAACTCTGCGTGCCTTTACCCGCGCCCTGGCGACCGAACATGATGATTCTCACCCCGGTGCTCATAGTGGTTTTTCGATCCTCGTGCGGGCGAATCTTTGCGATAAATCTGCCGTCGGCAAATCTATTGCTTCAGGAAACCCTCATAATTTCGTTGCATCAATTGACTGTCGATCTGGCGCATCAGCTCGAGGGCCACACCCACCGCGATCAAGACGGTCGTGCCGGCGAACGGAAACGTCGAGACATTGCCGACCCACAACACGATGTACGGCAAGATGGCGATCACCGCGACGAAAACAGCGCCGGGCAAAGTTATGCGGTTGACCGTCTTCGCCAAAAACGATTCGGTCTGTTGACCAGGGCGAATGCCGGGAATGAAACCGCCCTGCTTGCGCAACTGGTCGGCCTGACGAACCGGGTCGAAGGCGATCGAGTTGTAAAAGTAGGCGAAGGCGACTATCAAAATCGAGAAGATGCTGACATACAACAGGTTCTGACTGTTGATCAGGTATTGGTCGACGAATCGGGCGATCGACCCTCGCCAACCCTCGGCGCTACCGAGCATGTTCGACATCAGCACCGGCAACAACAGAACTGAACTGGCGAAGATGATTGGCACCACCCCCGACTGGTTCACCTTAAGCGGAATATAAGTGTTCTGTCCGCCGAACATTTTTCGACCCACGACCCGCTTGGCGAACTGCACCGGCAATCGGCGTTGCCCGAGTTCGACCCGCACGACGGCGACGATGATCGCCAGTGTGAGCGCGATCAAGATCGCAAAAACTATGTTCTTCTTGGTCTGCAGCAACGAGTAATAACCGAACGGCAGATCACTTACTACCGATGCAAAAATGACCATCGACATTCCGTTGCCGATACCCCGCTGGCTGATCAACTCGCCGATCCACATCAACAGCGCCGTGCCGGCCACCAAAGACGGAATCACGAGCAACGCCCGCGGCATGAACGGATCTAGCAGCACGACGTCTGGCGCGCTGACGCTCGCGCCAAAAAATGCCGAGCCCCGACCTTGGCCGAAAATGAACGTGAGGCCGGCACCTTGCAGCGTGGCGATACCAATCGCCACGTAGCGCGTCCATTGGGTGATCTTTCGTTGACCCGTCGCTCCCTCTTGCTGCCATTGCTCCAACTTCGGGATCACCACGGTCAAGACCTGCATGATGATGCTCGAAGTGATGTACGGCATGATGCCGAGCGCAAAGATCGAGAAACTTCCGAATGCGCCGCCCGAAAACAGGTTCAAGAAACCAAGCGCACCTTGAGACTTCGAGGCCTCGCGCAACTGGCTGACCGCCTGCGCGTCGACCCCCGGCACGCGCAAAGCCACACCGAATCGATAGACCAAAATCATCGCCAAGGTGAACAGAACCTTGTTTCGAAGCTCTTCTACTTTGAAGATATTCCCGATTTTTGCCACGAAATTACCTCGACTGTCGATTCATTGGCGAGAGTATCGCACGATTTAACGGTTGGTGAACTGACTGCCCTTGGCCGGTGGGCGAACGCCTTTGTACACCGGCGGCAAGATAACCACCGAACCACCAGCGGCGACTATCGCCTCTTGCGCCGACTTCGAAACTGCGTGCGCCGAAACTTTCACCGCGCGCGTGATTTTTCCGCGACCCAAAACCTTGATCATCTGGCCCTTGTGCGCCACGCCACCAGAGACCAGTTTCGCAGGGTCGACTTCGCTGATCGCCAACGAGTCGATCGCGTCGAGGTTCACCGCGTAATACTCGACACGAAACGGGTTGTTGAAACCCTTCAGTTTCGGAACTCGCTGTTTGAGGGGCATTTGTCCGCCTTCGAAACCGCGACGCACCGTGTTGCGGGCGTATTGACCCTTGGTGCCGCGACCCGCGGTCTTGCCGCCCTTGCCACCGATACCACGACCCACGCGCTTAGGTTTTTTTCGCGCTCCGTGACGAGGCCCGACTTGATCGACGCGCATGATCATGCTCCTTTTTGGGTTACTTCGACGAGATGCGGAACCCTGGCGATCATGCCGCGAATTTCGGGGCGATCAGGAAGAGTGTTGACATCACCGATCTTGCGCAAACCCAGGGCGCGCAATGTCGCCTTGGTCTTGGGCATGATGCCGATCTGAGAACGCACTTGTTTGACCGAAATGGTCGCGCCGGCGTGCGCCTTGCGGGTCGGCTTGGCCGAACCGGTTTTGGCGGCGGCATTTTTCGCCGGCTTCGGGGCTTTCTTCGCTACGGCCATGATTATTTCGCTCCGGTCGCGCTGATCGTCTTCTTGCGTTCGGTGTAGGCGCGCAACATGCCCTTCGGCACGAACTCATCAGCGGCGAGGCCGCGTCGTTTGGCGACCTCGTCGGGTCGTTGCAGACCCTTGAGACCGTTGATCGTCGCGCGCGCGACATTGATCGCGTTCGGCGAACCTAGAACTTTGGCCAGCACGTCTTTGATGCCCGCTTCTTCGAGGATGATTCGGGCGGCGCCACCTGCGATTACGCCGGTGCCGGGCGCCGCAGGTTTCAGCATCACGCGGCCGGCGCCGTTGACGCCGATCGTCGCATGGGTGATCGTCGAGCCGGCGAGTGCGACATGAAAAATATTTCGCTTCGCCTCTTCGGTGCCCTTCTGGATCGCCAGCGGAACCTCTTTGGCTTTGCCGTAGCCCAGACCGACTCGGCCGTTGCGATCGCCGATGACCACCAAGGCGGTGAACGAGAACCTGCGACCACCCTTGACCACTTTGGCCACGCGATTGATGTGCACGACTCGTGAGTCGCCGATCTCGCCGACCTTCGCCGGCGGTCGCGGCTCGCGCTTCTCGCGCGGTTCGCGACGATCGCGACGCTCGCGACGCTCGGTGGGCTCGTTGCCCGAATTCTCTGGAACTTGATTCACATCGCTCATTTAGAACTCCAAGCCTTCTTCTCGGGCGGCCTGCGCTGCCGCTGCGATACGACCGTGGTACAAAAACCCGCCACGGTCATAGACAACTTTTTTCACGCCAGCCTGCTTGCCCCGCTGGGCGACGGCTTTGCCGATTCGTGCGGCGGCCTCGACGGTCGAGCCCGACATCTTGCGAAACTCGGCTTCAAGCGACGACGCCGAGGCGATGGTGCGACCCGCGTCGTCGTCGATGAGCTGCGCCGAAAGATGCTTGTTGCTTCTGAATACGGCCAGTCGCGGACGATCGGCCGTGCCGTGAATCTTTTTTCGCACGCGACGCTGACGACGCAGGCGCGATGAGTGTCGTTTTGTTGCTGAGTTGGCCATGGTTAGATCATTCCCCTAGTTGTTGCTACTTCTTGCCCGTCTTGCCGGCCTTGCGACGCACGCGCTCGTTCAAATAACGAACCCCTTTGCCTTTGTACGGCTCGGGTTTGCGCATGTTGCGGATATTCGCCGCCACCTGACCGACGGCCTCTTTGTCGCTGCCCTTGATCACGATCTGGGTTTGCGCCGTCACCTCAAATGTGATGCCTTCTGGCGCCGTGTAGACGATCGGGTGCGAGAAGCCGAGCGCCAACTTCAGTTTGTTCGGTCCCTGCGCCTCGGCGCGATAGCCGACGCCCTGAATGTCGAGCGCCTTGGTGTAACCCTGCGTGACACCCACGATCATGTTCGAAAGCAATGTTCGTGCCATGCCGTGGCGCGCGCGGGCGTCGCGTTCGTCGTCGGCTCGATCTACGAAAAGATTGTTCTCTTCGCGTCGCGCCGAAACACCGACGGGCAACTCGCGCTTCAACGTGCCCTTTGGCCCCTTGACCGTCACGGCGGCGCCCGAGATCGTTACCTCGACCCCGCTCGGCACTGCGAGCGCTGATTTTCCTATGCGTGACATCGTTTCTCCTGGTTCGACTTTCGACCTACCACACGAAGCACATGACTTCGCCACCGACGTTGCGCTTGCGCGCCTCGCGGTCTGTCATGAGCCCGTGACTTGTTGACAAAACTGCAACGCCGAGACCGCCCAAAACTCGCGGCACCTCCGTGGCTGCTCGATATACGCGCAGACCAGGGGTTGAAACTCGTTTGATCCCTGAAATTGTGCGCTGACGATCCACACCATATTTCATGGTGATCTTCAGCAGTTTTCCTGATGATTCAGGGTCTTGAACGACGGCATAGTCAGAGATGAAGCCCTCGCGCTTGAGAACTTCGGCGAGCGCCGATTTCTGCTTCGAGGCGGGCATCAACACTTCGCTGCGCATCGCAACATTTCCGTTGCGGATGCGAGTGAGCATGTCGGCGATCGGATCGGTCATCATGGGCGACTACCAACTTGCCTTGGTGATGCCGGGGATTTCTCCGGCATGCGCGAGCTCGCGGAAACAAAGACGGCACAAACCGAATTTTTTGTAGACCGAACGGGTTCGACCACAACGCTGGCAGCGGGTGTAGCCGCGTACCTTGAACTTCGGTTTTGCCTCTGCTTTGATCCTGAGTGATTTTTTTGCCATAAAGATTCGTTTCTCCGTTGCTCGTCTGTTACTTCTTCTTCAATTTCCTGGCTTTGGTCACCGATGTCGGCTCCTCGCCCTTGCGAAATGGAAAACCAAACGCGTCCAAGAGCGCCTTGCCCGACGCGTCGTCTTTGGCCGAGGTCACGATCGTGATGTCCATGCCACGCGGGGTGTCGACCTTGTCGATGCGAACCTCCATGAACGCCAACTGCTCGGTCAAACCGAAGGTGTAGTTGCCGTTGCCGTCCCACGACTTGCCCGACAAACCCCTGAAGTCGCGGATTCGCGGAATCGCGATCGACAACAACCGATCGAAGAACTCCCACATTCGGTCGCCGCGCAAAGTCGCCTTGCAGCCGATGGCCTGGTTTTCGCGCAATTTGAACGAGGCGATGGCGATTCGCGACTTGGTCACGAGCGGCTTTTGACCGGTAATCGCGGTCAGATCTGCGACGGCGCCTTCAAGCAACGAAGCCTGCTGTGTCGCCTTGCCAACACCCATGTTGATGACGATCTTTTCGATCGTCGGCACCTGCATCGGGTTGCTCAGGCTGAGGTTCTTCATCAGATCGTCACGTACCGTGTTCAAATAGTGCGCCTTCATGCGCGGAATGTATTTCGTCGTGGTGGCCATCAGATTTCGGCTCCCGTCTTTTTGGCAATTCTCACTTTGTTGCCCTTTTTGTCGACCTTGTAACCGATCTTCGAGGGTTTGCCGCCCTGATTGATCGCCACATTCGAGGCGTGAATCGGCATCGGCTTTTCAACAATCTCGCTCTTGGTGTTTTTGCCGCGCGCGACCGTGTGCCGTTTGGCCACATTCACCTTGTCGATGATCACCTTGTTCGTGGCCGGAAGCACGGCCGAGATCACGCCGGTCGCGCCCCTGTCTTTGCCCGCGATAACGATCACGCTGTCACCTTTTTTGAACTTCATTTCACAACACCTCCGGGGCGAGCGAGATGATTCTCATGAACTTCTTGTCTCGCAACTCGCGACCCACCGGGCCGAAAATTCGGGTGCCGCGCGGCGTCAGATCTTCTTTGATCAACACGGCGGCGTTCTCGTCGAACTTGATGTAACTGCCGTCGGGTCGACGCTTTTCTTTGGCCACGCGCACGACGACGCAACGCACGACTTCGCCTTTTTTGACGGCCGCACCGGGGATCGCGTCTTTGACGGTGCCGATGAAGACGTCGCCGATCGAGGCGTATCGGCGACGAGTGCCGCCCAACACCTTGATCACAAGCACTTCACGCGCGCCGCTGTTGTCGGCCACACGAAGACGGGTCTCTTGCTGGATCACTTTGCACGCTCCAAAATCTCGATCACGCGCCAACGCTTGAGTTTGGACATCGGTCGCGTCTCCATCACCAGCACGCGGTCGCCCACCTTGGCGTCGTTGGCCTCGTCGTGGGCGTAGAGCTTCTTGGTTCGGGTCACGAATTTTTCGTATTTCTTGTGGCGAATGCGCTCGACGATGGCGATGACGATCGTCTTGTTCATTTTGTTGGACACGACGATTCCCTCGCGCGACTTTCGCGAGTTTCGGGTGGTTGCTGATGTTTCGGACATTTGCCTGCTCATTTCCCTGCGGCTTCTGCAGCCAAGATTTCTCGTTCGCGAATCAACATGCTGATTCGCGCGATCTGTCGACGCGCCTTGCCAATCGACGCAGTGTCGTCGAGTTGACCCGTCGCGTTGCGAAAGCGCAGGTTCAACGCCTCTTGCTTGGTCGCACGAAGTTCTTCGACGAGCGAGGCGAGATCCATCTCGCGGAGTTCGGTCAGTTCACGTGCCATGTCAGATGGTCTCGTTTCTGGAGATGATTCGCGTCTTGATCGGCAGTTTCTGCGCGGCGCGACTCAATGCCTGGTGCGCGGTTTCAGATGTCGGGTAAGACAACTCGAAAAGAATTCGGCCCGGCTTGACCACGGCGACCCACAACTCGGGGTTGCCTTTTCCGGAACCCATTCGGGTTTCGGCGGGCTTTTTGGTCACCGACTTGTCGGGAAACACGTTGATCCAGACTTTTCCGCCGCGCTTGATGTGGCGGGTCATCGCGATTCGAGACGCCTCGATCTGACGAGCGGTGATCCAACCCGGCTCGAGAGCCTGGATGCCGTACTCGCCGAACGCGAGTTCTTTGGCGCCCTTCGAGATGCCGTTCATTCGACCGCGATGCTGCTTGCGATGTTTTACTTTGCGTGGTTCCAACATGTCGATCAAACCTCTCGCTTGAAGTGAGGGGCCTCATGGCCGTCGTGGCTACGACGCTGAATGTCCTCTTCTTCGTCCAACAAACGCTCGAACTCGGGGTCGGCCTCTTTGACCAGCGGAGCCAACGCCACATCTTCGACATCGGCAGCCTTCGGACCGGCCGAGGTCACGACTTTGCGGGTGGCATCTGAGTGACCAGAGGTCTCGCCCGCCGCCATCGCCGCTTCTCGGGCGATGCGGTCGTCGGTCTGGCTCTTGTACGGCAAAATCTCGCCTTTGTACAACCACACCTTGACGCCGATTCGACCGGCAGTGGTCGCCGCTTCGCGGAAACCGTAATCGATGTTCGCGCGCAAAGTATGAAGCGGCACGCGACCCTCGCGGTACCACTCGCGACGGCACATTTCTGCGCCGCCCAAACGACCCGAGCACTGCACTCGAATGCCCTGCACGCCCTGCTTCTGTGCGTTTTGTACGGCGCGCTTCATCGCGCGTCGAAACGCGATTCGATTCACGAGTTGATCGGCCACGCCCTGGGCCACGAGTGCGGCGTCAAGTTCGGCGTCGCGAATCTCGGTGATATTGAGTTGCACCTTGTTGTTGCCGGTGAGCGCGGTGAGGCCGGCTCGAAGTTCCTCGGCTTTTTGACCTTTGCGACCGATAACGATGCCCGGTCGTGCGGTGTGCACGTCGATTCGAAGTTTGTCGCGAGTGCGTTCGATTTCGATTCGGCTCACTGCCGCGTCGGCCAATTGCACCTTGAGATAGTCGCGAATCTTCCAGTCTTCGGTCAGATAGGCCTTGTAGTCCTTGGTGCTGAACCACTTGCTCTTCCAGTCGGTGGTTACACCGAGGCGAAAGCCGTACGGGTTGATCTTCTGGCCCATTTACTTCTCCGTCGCTTCTTGCTCGGCATCGGTCGAAGTCTCGACTTCTTCGGATGCTTGTTTTGATTTTTGCGCGCGTGCGCGACTCGCCTCGACACGGCTGCGACGCTTGGCCGCATCGGCACCTCCGCGCGACTCGCTCTGCGAATCGCGGGCGGCCAAAGCGGCTTCGCTAAGTTTGTCGACAACGATCGTCACATGGCTGGTGCGCTTGAATATCGCCGCCGAACTGCCTTTAGCCCGCGGACGAAAACGCTTCAGGGTTGGTCCGCCGTCGGCGTAGCAAGCCTTGATGTAAAGCTCGTCGGCGTTCTGTTGAAAATTATTCGTCGCGTTGGCAACCGCCGAAGCCAGAAGTTTGCGCACGATGTGCGCCGAGTCGCGCTCGGTCAGACGCAACAAATTGTCGGCCGAACGCACGTCCATGCCCCGCACCAAGTTCAGCACCACGCGAACTTTTGACGGCGAGAGGCGCGCGAAGCGAGCCGACGCGCGAAAACCGCTCGACTCACCGGCGACCCGTGTCGCTTCGTTCAACTTTGGACCGGTCATGACGCAGCCGGTGCCGGTGCCGCGGCGGCCGCGGCGGCGGCCGCAGCCTTCTCTTGACTCTGGTGAAACTTGAATGTGCGCGTCGGCGAGAACTCGCCGAGTTTGTGACCGACCATCGATTCGGTGACATAAACGGGCACATGCTTTTTACCGTCATGCACCGCGAAGGTGTGACCAAGCATGTCGGGGATGATCGTGCTGCGTCGCGACCAGGTCTTGATCACCTTTCGCTCGCCGCTGGCGTTCATCTCGTCGACTTTCTTGAGCAGATGCTCGTCGACAAACGGGCCCTTTTTCAAGCTGCGTGACATCTGGTTAACCTCTCGACTTTCCTGATCGGCGACGACGAACAATCATCGGTTGTGAAGCTTTGTTTTTGTCGCGAGTACGACGCTCTGGCTTGCCCCAAGGCGAAACCGGCGGACGTCCGCCCGAGGTTTTGCCTTCGCCACCACCCAGCGGGTGATCGACCGGGTTCATCACGACACCTCGCGATTGCGGACGCACACCCTTCCAACGATTTCGACCCGCCTTGCCGATCTTGATCTGCTCGTGCTCGGCATTGCCGATTTCGCCCACCGTGGCGCGACAGTCGATCGGAATTCGCCGCATTTCACTCGACGGCATGCGCAGTGTCGCGTAGAGACCTTCTTTGGCAACTAGTTGCACCGCCATGCCGGCAGAGCGGGCGATCTTGCCGCCTTGACCGGGTCGCATCTCGATGTTGTGCACGGTCGTGCCTACGGGCATGTAACGAAGGGGCAACGCGTTGCCGACGATGATGTCGGCCTTCGGGCCGCTTTCGACTTTCGCCCCGACCTCAAGACCTTTCGGCGCGAGAATATATGACTTCGTGCCGTCGGCGTAGTGCAGCAACGCAATTCGACAGGTGCGGTTCGGGTCGTATTCGATCGCCGCTACTTTGGCCACGCAATCGTCTTTGCCCCGCTTGAAGTCGACGATGCGATATTGCTGTTTGTGACCGCCACCCTGGTGGCGCGATGTGATTCGACCCTGCGCGTTGCGGCCGCCTCGCGACGGCTTGGGCGACAACAATGATTTTTCGGGCGTCGACTTGGTGATCTCGCTGAAATCCGAGACTGTCTGAAAGCGGCGGCCGGCACTGGTCGGGCGGCGTTTGCGAATCGGCATCTGGGGTCGTCCTTTTTAGTTCTCAAACAGCGGGATCTGATTGCCCGCTTCCAATGTCACGATCGCGTGTTTCGAACCGTCGCGCACGCCGATGCGGTTTGTTCCGCGGGTGATGCGTCGCTTGCCCAGGCGATTGATGGTGTTGACCCGCAACACCTTGACGCCCCAAATTGACTGAACGGCGTCGCGAATCTCGGGCTTTGTCGCCAACGGGTTGACTTCAAAGGTGTAGGTGCCCTTGTCGATCAACGAATAACTCTTCTCGCTGACCACGGGTCGCAGAATGATGTCGCGCGGATCTTTCACTTCGCACCTTCCAATGTCGGCAGGCTGGCCTTCGTGAACACGATCCAGTCGTTGCACAAAATGTCGTAGGCGTTCAACTCGCCAGTCGAAATAACCTGCACGTCTTTCAAGTTTCGGAAACTCTTCCAGCTCGTCGCGTCTTTGCGCTCGAGAACCAACAAAACTCGCTCGCTCACACCCAGGCTCTTCAAAACGGCCGCCGCAGACTTCGTGCTCGGTTCGGCGAACGAGAACTCGTCGACGACGACGACCTTGTTCTCGGTCATGCGATCTGAAAGCGCCGAGCGCATCGCCAACTGAACCATTTTCTTCGGCGTGCGCTGCGAGTATTTGCGCGGCGTCGGGCCGAGCGAGACCGCACCACCGCTGAAATGCGGGGCGCGAATCGAACCTTGGCGCGCATTGCCGGTGCCTTTTTGTTTGAACGGCTTCTTGCCACCGCCGCTGACCTCGGCACGGGTTTTGGTGCTCTGGGTGCCCGAACGGCGATGCGCCAACTGGGCGACGACGACCTGGTGCATCACCGGAATATTCGGCGTGATCGCAAACACGGCGTCGGCCACTTCCACCGAGGAGGCTTTCTTGCCCGAGGCGTTTTTCATTTCAATCTTTGCCATGTTCGACTATTTCCCCTTGGTCGAGCCCTTGACGGCGTTGCGAATGATCACGACGCCACCGTTTGGACCCGGCACCGAACCCTTGACCAACAACAAATTCTTCTCGAGGTCTGCCTGCACGACTTCGAGGTTCAAAGTCGTCACCTGCTGGTGACCGAGATGACCCGACATGCGCAGACCCTTGAATACTCGACCAGGAAACGAACATGAACCGATCGAACCTGGAGAACGGTGGTGCTTGTGGTTGCCATGGCTCGCACCCTGACCGTTGAAGTTGTGTCGTTTCATCGTGCCGGCGAAGCCCTTGCCTCGGCTCACCGCCGTCACGTCGACTCGTTCTCCGACGGCGAGGGTGTCGACTTTAATTTCTTGGCCGATCTCGAAACCATCCACAGAGTCGAGACGCAACTCGACAAGTCGGCGACCGGCGGCCACGTTGCGGGCGCCGCTCTTTGGCGCGAAATGTCCCGCTTCTGATTTGCTCAATTTTTTGGCGTCGCGCTGACCGAAGGTGACCTGCAGGGCCGAATAGCCGTCGGTCAAGCCGGTTTTTACCTGCACAATGCGGGCGGGTTCGACGCGCAACACGGTGACGGGCACGACGCGTTGGTCGTCTCCCCAAACCTGTGTCATGCCGACCTTTTCGCCGACGATCGCTTTTTGTGCCATGAGGCAAAACCTTTTCTTGAAATTTTGTTTACTCACACAAATGCTCCGCAGGCTTTGGCCGCGCGGAGCATTTTTCTCGTTTTCGCTGTGAGGTACCCGCAAACCGCGCGGGCGCACACAGACATCAATTTTTTGGATTGACATTTCGCCCACAGCCAGGCTGCGAACGAGGTGATAACTCTATCCCCCTGAAAACGCCCTCCAAAACCCGAGAGCCGAGGAAATTAAGTCGGTTTTCGGCTTTTTTGCGTCGTTTTTCTACTCTGATCGGGCGATCAAAGTGGCCTCAAAAGTCAGCCTTTTGCCGTCGCGAAAAATCTCGATTTTTACCGTTTGGCCGGGCTCCGCGTCGCGAATTGCGGCGACCAAACCGGCTTGACCGTCGATCGGCTCACCGTCCACCGCCAAGACGACATCGTCGACCAAAATGCCCGCTTTGTCGGCGGGCGAACCTGGCTGCACGTCGGTGATGATCGCGCCCTGGCCGCCATCCTCACGAGCCGCCAAACCCACACCCAAAAAACCATCTTTTCGCTCGACGCCCCTGGCTTGGTCGCGCAACTGCTCGATCACGATCAAGACCTCGTCGACCGAAATCGAAAACCCGATGTTGTTGGCGGCCGAGTCATAGTCGCCACGCGCCACGGCCGTGTTGATGCCGACCACCTCGCCCTTCAAGTTGACCAACGGCCCGCCGGAGTTTCCTGATGAAATCGCGGCGTCGGTTTGAATCAAACTGTTCAACGCACCCGAGTCGGTCTCGATCGTTCGCTTGAGTGCCGAGACGATTCCTGAAGTGACGGTCGGTCCGCCGTCGAGCGCCAGCGCGTATCCGATCGCGACAACCGTGTCGCCGATGCGCACGCTTCCTGGTTTGGCGAATGTAGCGGCAATCAAACCTGTGGCGTCAACTTTGATCAGCGCCAGGTCATTGCCCGGGTCGCTGGCCAACACTTTTGCTGCGCGGGGCTCCGTCTCGCCGGCAAAACGAACCACGACTTCCGACGCGTCTTCGACGACATGGGCGTTGGTCAAGATTTCGCCGTCCGAGGTCAGCACCACTCCAGAACCGACGGCGCGACCACCACCCGCGTCATCTTCCACGGTGGACAGAATCGTCACGACGCTGCTCGCCAAACGCTCGGCAACTTTGGCGATCGCAGTTTCGCCGACCAGATCGTCCCCGTTCGCCACGACCACGGGCGCCGAGGTGTTCTGCGTCGTTGCTTCAGAACCTTCGTCGGAAGCGCCGAAGTTCAGGTCTTGGGCGACTGACGCGCCGAGGATGCCGCCGAGCAAGCCAAAAACCGCGGCAACCGCGACGGTCGCCACCCTTCGTCGAGGTCGATCGGTGCGCGAGTCTTCGAAACTGTTTCGTGAGTCTCCTGCACCTGGCAACTGCGGCGGCGGCAACTGAGACGGCGAGGCGAGCTGATCGAATTCGCTCATGATGAAAATTTATCGGTCTGCCCAGGCGACCCGGGCAACCCGAGCCTCGATGTGACAAAGAATCTAGGCGTTTTGAATCTTGATTTCGATGTCGACACCGGCGGGCAACTCGAGACGCTGCAAACTGTCGATCGTCTTGGCGTTCGGGTCGACGATGTCGATCAAACGCTTGTGAATGCGCATCTCGAAGTGTTCGCGCGAGTCTTTGTCGACATGCGGGCTGCGAGTGACTGTGAAACGGTGCTTGTCGGTGGGCAGAGGGATCGGCCCCCGCACCGTCGCACTGGTTCGAGTCACCGTTTCGACGATCTTTTTCGCCGAATCATCGATGTTCTGGTGGTCAAACGCCTTTAGACGGATGCGAATGCTCTGTGCCATCGGCGTTTACCTGCAGGTCGAACTACTTGATGATCTTCGTTACTCGACCGGCGCCGACGGTTCGTCCGCCCTCGCGAATCGCAAAGCGAAGACCTTCGTCCATCGCGATGGCTTTTCCGAGTTCGACCGTCATCGTCACGTTGTCACCCGGCATGACCATCTCGGTGCCCTTCGGCAACTCGACGGTGCCCGTCACGTCTGTCGTGCGGAAGAAGAACTGTGGTCGGTAGTTGTTGAAGAAAGGCTTGTGGCGACCGCCCTCGTCCTTCTTCAAAACGTAGACCTGACCCTCGAAGTTCGTGTGCGGTGTGATCGAGCCAGGGGCGCAGAGCACCTGACCGCGTTCGACTTCTTCTTTCTTGGTGCCACGCAAGAGCGCGCCGATGTTGTCGCCTGCCTGACCTTCGTCGAGCAACTTGCGGAACATCTCGACACCCGTACAGACGGTCTTTTGCGTGTCGCGCAAACCGACGATTTCGATTTCGTCGCCGGTGTGGACCTTGCCCTGCTCGACCTTGCCGGTGACGACGGTGCCACGACCGGTGATCGTGAACACGTCTTCGATCGGCATCAAGAACGGCTTTTCGAGTTCGCGCTTCGGCTCGGGGATGCTCTCGTCACAGGCCGCCATCAACGCCATGATCTTCTCTTGCCAGGCGGCATCGCCCTCGAGCGCCTTAAGCGCCGAGACGCGAACGACCGGGCAGTTCTTGCCGTCGAACTCGTACGAGGTCAAAAGTTCGCGAACTTCGTCTTCGACGAGTTGCAACATGTCTTCATCGTCGACCATGTCTGACTTGTTCAGGGCGACGACGATGTACGGTACGCCGACTTGCTTGGCGAGCAAAACGTGCTCACGTGTTTGTGGCATCGGTCCGTCCGTCGCGGCGACAACCAAGATCGCACCGTCTACCTGAGCGGCGCCGGTGATCATGTTCTTGATGTAGTCGGCGTGGCCCGGCATGTCGACGTGCGCGTAGTGGCGCTTCTCGGTGTTGTATTCGATGTGGGCGATCGAGATCGTGATGCCGCGCGCCTTCTCTTCTGGCGCCTTGTCGATCTGGTCGAACGGGGTGTACTCGGCGAGACCCTTGCTCGCGAGCGTCTTCGAGATCGCCGCGGTGAGAGTCGTCTTGCCGTGGTCGATGTGACCCATCGTGCCGATGTTTACGTGCGGCTTGTTGCGCTCGAATTTCGCTTTGCTCATTTTCTTGTCTCCTGTTATCGCTTTTTCTTTAAACTTTGGCCCGCTCGGTTATTCGCCGCGCACGCGCTTGATGATTTCGGTTGATATTGCTTCGGGCACCTGCTGATACGAGTGGAACTGCATCGTGTAGGTCGCACGCCCTTGAGTGCGAGAACGCAGGTCTGTACTGTATCCGAACATTTCCGAAAGCGGAACCTGCGAACGCACGATTTGGGCGTTTCCATTGGCTTCCATGCCCTCGATACGGCCTCGGCGGCTTGAAAGATCGCCGATTACGTCGCCCATGTAGTCCTCGGGGGTAACGACTTCGACCGCCATGATCGGCTCAAGCAGGATCGGTCGGGCCAACTGGGCCGCCTTGCGGAACACCATTTGTCCGGCAATCTTGAACGCCATTTCACTCGAGTCGACATCGTGGTACTGGCCGTCGACAAGCGAGACCTTCACGTCGACCGTCGGGTATCCCGCCAACACGCCCGTGTCGAGCGCCGACTGAATGCCCTGGTTGACGGGCTGAATGTATTCGCGTGGAATACGGCCGCCGGTGATTTCGTCTTCGAACTGATACCCGCCACCTGGTCCGCTTGGTTCGATCGTCACTTTCACGACCGCGAACTGGCCCGAACCGCCCGTCTGCTTGATGTGTCGGTATTCGATGTTCTCGATTTTCTTGGTGACGGTTTCGCGATACGCGACCTGGGGCTTGCCGACGGTGGCGTCGACGGCGAACTCGCGTTGCATTCGGTCGACGAGGATTTCAAGATGCAACTCGCCCATGCCCGAGATGACCGTCTGGCCGGTCTCTTCGTCGGTGCGAACCCTGAAGGTCGGGTCTTCGTCCGACAATGACTTCAGCGCCTTGCCAAGTTTGTCCTGGTCGTTCTTCGTCTTGGGCTCGATAGCGACGTGAATCACCGGCTCGGGGAAAATCATTCGCTCGAGCACGATCGGGTTGCTTCGATCACAGAGCGTGTCACCCGTCGTCACATCTTTGAAACCAAGACCGGCGACGATGTCGCCCGCCATCGCGAACTCGATGTCTTCGCGCTGGTTCGCGTGCATCAACAGAAGTCGACCGACCCGCTCGCGCTTTTCTTTTACCGAGTTGTAGACCTCGTCACCTTTGGTGATCGTGCCCGAATAAACGCGGAAGTATGTCAGACGACCGAATGGATCGGCGACGATCTTGAACGCGAGCGCCGAGAACGGCGCCTTCTCGTTGGCCTCGCGACTGAGGCTTTCTTCCCCGTTCGTGCTCGTACCCGCCGCAGCCGGGATGTCGAGCGGGCAGGGCATGTAATCGACGACGGCGTCGAGCATCTGTTGCACGCCTTTGTTCTTGAACGCCGAACCGCACAAGATCGGCACGAAACTGAACGCAAGCGTGCCTTTGCGGATGCCGGAGCGCAGGTCATCTTCGCTGAGATCGTCGGTTGCGAGGAATTTCTCCATCAACTGCTCGTCTTCGGTGGCCACAAGGTCGAGCAACTCGGCGCGATACTTTTTCGCCTTGTCGAGGTACTCGGCGGGGATTTCTTCCTCGTGATACGGCGAATCTTTTTCGTCGCCCTCCCAAACGATCGACTTCATCTTGACGATGTCGATCAAGCCCTTGAAGTTCGCCTCGGCACCAAAGGGCAGTTGCAACACCGCGGGCGTCGCCTGCAAACGATCTTTGATCATGTCGAGGGTTCGATAGAAGTTGGCGCCGGTGCGATCCATTTTGTTGATGAAACACATGCGCGGCACCTTGTATTTGTTGGCCTGGCGCCAGACAGTTTCAGTTTGCGGCTCGACGCCAGCGACAGAGTCGAACACCGCGACCGCGCCGTCGAGCACGCGCAACGAACGCTCTACTTCGATCGTGAAGTCGACGTGACCCGGGGTGTCGATGATGTTGATGCGATGGCCGCGCCATACGGCGGTGGTGGCCGCCGAAGTAATCGTGATGCCCCGCTCTTGTTCTTGGACCATGAAGTCCATGACGGCGGCACCTTCGTGCACCTCGCCGATTTTGTATGTCTTGCCCGTGTAGTAGAGCACGCGCTCGGTCGTGGTCGTCTTGCCGGCGTCGATATGGGCCATGATGCCGATGTTTCGATATTTCTCAAGTGGATACTCGCGTGATGGCATGGGGGTGTACCTGACTGCTCGTTCTGCTTTTTACCAGCGGTAGTGGGCGAAGGCCTTGTTCGACTCGGCCATCTTCTGCATGTCTTCGCGTTTCTTCATCGATGCCCCGAGACCGTTCGACGCATCCATCAGTTCGCTGGCCAGACATTCGGCCATGGTTTTCTCGCGTCGGTCGCGGGCGTTCTCGACGATCCAACGGATGGCCAAAGTGGTGGCCCGTCGCGGGCGTACTTCGACCGGCACCTGATATGTCGCGCCACCAACTCGTCGACTGCGCACCTCGAGCGGTGGCTTGACGTTGTCGACCGCGCGCTTCACCGCGGTGAGCGGTTCGGAGCCGAGTTTCTTTTCCATTACTTTCATCGCGTCATAAACGATCGACTCGGCGACGCTCTTCTTGCCGTGCAACATGACTTTGTTGACGATCTGGGTGACGAGTGCCGATCTGTAAACGGGATCAGCGGCGAATTCGCGACGAGCGACAGGACCTTTGCGTGGCATGAGTCTCTACTTCTTCTTCGCGCCGTAACGGCTGCGGGCCTGCTTGCGATCTTTTACGCCGGCGGCGTCAAGCGCGCCGCGAATTACTTTGTAACGCACGCCCGGCAGGTCGCGAACACGACCTCCGCGCACGAGAACGATCGAGTGCTCCTGCAAATTGTGGCCCTCGCCCGGAATGTAGGCGGTGATTTCGACGCCGCTCGTAAGACGCACTCGGGCGACCTTGCGCAGTGCCGAGTTCGGTTTTTTTGGCGTTGTGGTGAACACACGCGTGCAGACCCCGCGTCGTTGGGGCGAACCTTTGAGCGCAGGGGTCTTGGTCTTCGAAAACTTCGAACTCCGACCCTGGCGGATCAACTGCTGAATTGTGGGCACGCGAACTACCTTTTCTTGATTTCTGGGATTACGAACAACTCTTGATTCCGCCCGAAAACGGAACAATGAATACTACGGTTCAACGCCTCGGCTCGGCAACCTGCCCCGCTTCGGCGATGGGTGTTATTGGGCAATGTCGGTGTCGGGTGACGCGTCTAGTGAGACTTCGGATTCAGCCGAAACCGCAACATCTGTGGTCGATGCCAAGTCGACCGACGGTTCGCTCGAGTAGTCGCCGATCTGCTCGCCCGTTTGCTCGCCCAATTGTTCGTCGGCGACGTAGTTGCCTTGCAGACCGGCCAAGTATGCCGCCGGGTCTGACTCGTCGTCGCTCGAGTAATAAGGCATCGGCACATAGTCGGGCGCGCTGACATCGAACAGGTTGTAGCGATCCATGCCGGTGCCGGCCGGGATCAACTTTCCGATGATGATGTTCTCTTTCAAACCGACCAGGTGATCTGACCTGCCGTCGATCGCCGCTTCGGTGAGCACCCGGGTCGTCTCTTGGAAAGACGCCGCCGACAACCACGACTCGGTGGCCAACGAGGCCTTGGTGATGCCCATCAACTCGGGGCGACCCTCGGCCGGTTTCTTTCCTTGCTCGACGATCGCACGGTTCACATCGCGGAACTCTTTCGAGTCGGCGCGGTGACCCGGCAAGAAATGGGTGTCGCCCGGCTCTTGCACGCTCACTCGTCGCGTCATCTGACGAATGATCAATTCGATGTGTTTGTCGTGGATCGAAACACCTTGGTCGCGATACACCTTCTGCACTTCTTCGACGAGGTATTGCTGCGTTTCTCGAATGCCCTTGATCTGCATCAGTTCTTTTGGATCCAACGGGCCGTCGGTGATTCGCTCGCCCGCCTCGACATTTTGTCCGTCTTTGAGCTGCGGACGACTTCCGGTCGGCAGAACAATTTCGCTCTCTTGACCCTGGTCGTCGATGAACTTGATCGGAATGCCCTTGCCCTCGTCTTCGAGAATTCGCACGACACCGGTCACCGGCACGAGTCGCGCCGAGCCCTTCGGGTTGCGCGCCTCGAACAATTCGACGACGCGCGGCAAACCACCGGCGATATCTTTGCCCGCCACGCCTCCGGTGTGGAAGGTGCGCATCGTCAACTGGGTGCCCGGCTCGCCGATCGACTGGGCCGCGATCACGCCGACCGCCTCGCCGAGTTCGATGTCTTTGCCGGTTGCCAATGAACGTCCGTAGCACTTGGCGCACACGCCGACTTCGGCGTCGCAGGTCAATACCGAGCGCACGCGCACGCGGGTGACCTTCGAGTCGTCGCGCAACTTGACGAGTTCTTCGTCGCCGACGATCGTGTTGCGCGGTATCACCGAACCATCCGAGAGTTCGACATCGTTGAGCAGAGCCCGACCGAACAATTTGGTCTCGAGATAGGCACGAGTGTTGGCGGTATCGGCGCCGACATTTTCGACCCAGACGCCCAAAGTGGTGCCGCAATCGTCTTCACGCACGATCAACTCTTGGGCCACGTCGTGCAAACGACGGGTCAAATAACCCGAGTCGGCTGTGCGCAACGCCGTGTCGACGAGACCTTTTCGCGCACCGGGAGTGGCGATGAAGTATTCGAGAGTTTCCAGACCCTCGCGGAAGTTGCTCTTGATCGGTCGCGGAATCATGTCGCCGCGGGGGTTGGCAACCAAACCACGCATACCGGCGATCTGTCGCATCTGCGTCATGTTTCCTCGCGCCCCGGAACTGATCATCATGTCAACCGGGTTGAAACGGAGTTCTTTGAACTCATCTTCCATAGCCTTTTGCACTTGGGTCGTCGCCTCCGTCCAGATTCGAACTTCCTGGCTACGACGCTCACCATCGGTGATGATGCCGCGACGGAACTGGGTCTCGACCTTCTCGGCCTGCTTTTCATAGTCTTCCAGGATGGTTCGCTTGGTTGACGGCGTCTTGACGTCGTCAACCGAAACGGTCAGACCCGACTGCGAGGCGTAGCGATAACACACGTTCTTGATCGCGTCGAGCGACGAGGCGATCTCGGCTTTCGGATAATTGTCGCTGAGTCGCTCGACGATAATGCCGAATTCTTTTTTCTTCACCGGCGCAGTGATGTGACCGAATCGTCGCGCGAAGTCTTTTGGCAGCGCCTCTTCGAACAACAAGCGACCCGCCGTCGTTTCGAAACGCGACGACGTACCGTCGATAGTTTCGATCATCTTGATCTTGGCGTGCAGGTTCAGGCTTCCCTCGTCGAGAGCGCGGGTGACTTCCCACATCGCCTTGAACACGCGACCTTCGCCCGCCAAGCCTGCGTCTTCGCGGGTCAGATAGAAACCGCCGATCACGAGGTCTTGCTGCGGGGTGACGATCGGTCGACCAGATGCCGGCGACAAAATGTTGTTCGCCGAGAGCATCAACACGCGGGCCTCGGCCTGGGCCTCGACCGACAGTGGCAGGTGAACAGCCATCTGGTCGCCGTCGAAGTCGGCGTTGAACGCGGTGCAGACCAACGGGTGCAGGTGAATCGCCTTGCCTTCGACGAGCACCGGTTCGAAAGCCTGGATGCCGAGTCGATGCAGCGTCGGTGCGCGGTTCAAGAGCACCGGATGCTCTTTGATCACCTCTTCGAGCACGTCCCAAACTTGTGGGCGACGACGCTCGACCATGCGCTTTGCCGACTTGATGTTTTGCGCGAGTTGCTGGTCGGCCAGACGCTTCATCACGAAAGGCTTGAACAACTCGAGAGCCATCAGTTTCGGCAGACCACACTGCTGCAATCGCAGAGTCGGGCCGGCGACGATTACCGAGCGACCCGAATAATCGACGCGCTTGCCGAGCAGGTTCTGACGGAATCGACCCTGCTTGCCTTTGAGTCCGTCTGAAAGCGACTTGAGCGGGCGGTTGCCCGGGCCGCTGACGGGACGACCGCGACGACCGTTGTCGAACAACGCGTCGGCCGCCTCTTGCAGCATTCGCTTTTCGTTGTTGACGATGATCTCGGGTGCGCCCAACTCGAGCAGTCGGCTCAGGCGGTTGTTGCGGTTGATGACCCGACGATAGAGATCGTTCAAGTCGGATGTAGCGAAACGACCACCGTCGAGTTGCACCATCGGGCGCAACTCGGGCGGAATCACCGGGATCACGTCGAGAATCATCGCCTTCGGGTTGTTCACCAATCGGTCGTCGCTGTCGCGACGGTTGAACGAGGCGACGATCTTCAGTCGCTTGATCGCCTTTTGCTTGCGTTGCGTCGACAGCGCCTTGCCGTTGAGGCCGTTCATGATCGCGTCGCGAAGCGCCGCTTCTTCCTTGATGAAATCGATCGAGTCGATCAACGCTTTGATCGCCTCTGCGCCGGTGCCGCCCTTGAAGTAGTCCTCGTAACGGTCTTTGATCTCGCGCCAAAGTTCTTCGTCGTCGATGATCATGCGCGGGTGCATCTTCTGGAATGTCTCGAAGGCGCGCTCGACACGATCGAGGTCTTTCGTGTGGCGATCGTTGATCATCTGGATGTCTTTGTCGATCAACTTCTGTCGCGCACGAATGTCGCTGTCTTTCGCCCCTTCTTTTTCGAGCTCCTTGAGCTCGACCTCGGCATCCTTTTGGCGCTGCTTGATTTCTTTTTCGCGCTGCTTGATCATCAAGTCGCGATCTTCGTTGTACTCGTTCTCGAGATCAGACAGTTCGACATGGCGTTTGTCTTCGTCGACTTCGCTCACCAACCAGGCGGCGAAGTAGATCACTTTTTCAAGCTGCTTGGCTTTGATTTCGTCACGCGACTCGAGACCGCCGAGCAGGTACGCCAGCCAACTGCGCGTACCGCGCAGATACCAAATGTGCACCACCGGTGCGGCGAGTTCGATGTGGCCCATGCGCTCACGACGGACTTTCGACCGGGTTACTTCAACTCCGCACTTTTCGCAGATGATGCCCTTGAATCGGACGCGCTTGTATTTGCCGCAGTAGCACTCCCAATCGCGGGTTGGTCCGAAGATTTTTTCGCAGAACAGACCGTCGCGCTCGGGACGCAGGGTTCGGTAGTTGATCGTCTCGGGTTTCTTGACCTCGCCCCGCGACCAGTTGCGGATGTCATCGGCGTTTGCCAAACCGATGCGAAGCTGCTGGAAACTGTTGATATCCAACTTGCGCTTTGTTTCGTCGATTGCTACATCTGACATGCTGTTCCCTTTGTTGTGCTGCGATTGATAATCAGTTGAATTGCTCTCGGCGACGCTCGCGCTCTCGGTCGTCGGCGTCTGAACCGCGCTCGTTGCGGCTGATGTCGATGCCCAATTCGCGTACCGCCGCGTAGACCTCTTCATCGAGATCGGTGAGTTCGACCTGCTTGCCCTCGTGCGAGATGACTTCGACGTCCAGGCAAAGCGCCTGCATTTCTTTCATCAACACCTTGAAACTTTCGGGGATGCCCGGCTCGGGAATGTTGTCGCCTTTGACGATCGCTTCGTAGACGCGCACTCGTCCGAGCACGTCGTCGCTCTTGATCGTCAACAATTCCTGCAGGCAATAGGCGGCACCATAGGCCTCGAGCGCCCACACTTCCATTTCGCCGAATCGCTGACCACCGAACTGCGCCTTGCCACCCAGGGGTTGCTGCGTGATCATCGAGTACGGGCCCGTCGAGCGCGCGTGAATCTTGTCGTCGACCAAGTGGTTGAGTTTCAAGATGTACATATAGCCGACCGTGATCGGGTTGTCGTAAGCCTGACCGGTTCGACCGTTTCGCAAGACAGCCTTGCCGTCAGAGCCGATCAGACGCTTGCCATCCACCGACTCAGGCGTCAGGTTTTTCAGAATCGACTGGATCGTCGGGTGCGCGCCCGATTGATCTTCTTCGTCCCAATGTGCGCCGTCGAAAACGGGTGTCGAGATGAAGGTCGCGGGCGGTGTCGACGGGCGAGTCTTCGACTCGGTGCCGCGAACGACATTTTCGCCAATAGTCTTGCCGCTCTTTTCATCGAGCCAGCCCCATCGTGCGCAGTAGCCCAGATGCGCCTCGAGCACCTGGCCGATATTCATTCGGCTCGGCACACCGAGCGGGTTCAAGATGATGTCGACCGGAGTGCCGTCTTCGAGATACGGCATGTCTTCGACCGGCAGGATCTTCGAGATGACGCCCTTGTTGCCGTGTCGACCCGCGAGTTTGTCACCGACGCTGATCTTGCGCTTTTGCGCGACGTGAATCTTCACGATCTGGTTGACACCCGGCGGCAATTCGTCGCCCGGCTCGTCGTCGCCTTCGGCGGCGCGCTTGAGAACCTTGACGTCGATGACTTTTCCGCCCTCGCCGTGCGGCACCTTGAGCGAGGTGTCGCGAACTTCCTTCGACTTTTCGCCGAATATCGCGCGCAACAGGCGCTCTTCAGGGGTCAGTTCGGTTTCACCCTTGGGCGTCACCTTGCCGACGAGCACATCACCCGGGCCAACTTCGGCGCCGACACGAATGATTCCGCGATCGTCGAGATCGGCCAAAATGTCTTCCGACAAGTTCGGGATGTCGCGGCTGATTTCTTCGGCGCCCAATTTGGTGTCGCGCGCGTCGACTTCGTATTCATGTATATGAATAGATGTCAGAACATCTTCTTTCACCAATCGCTCCGACAAAATGATCGCGTCCTCGAAGTTGTAGCCCTCCCATGGCATCAACGCCACGAGCAGGTTCTTGCCGAGTGCGAGTTCGCCCTGATCGGTGCTCGGGCCGTCGGCGAGCAGGTCGCCCTTCTTGACTTTTTGCCCTTCTTTGACGCGGGCGATTTGGTTGATGCAGGTGTCCTGGTTCGAGCGCAAGAACTTATGGAGCTTGTGCTCGTGCTCGCGTTTGGGCAGGTTCTCGTATTTGACGACGATCGTCGAACCAGTGACGGCCTCGACGACACCGTCGTCTTTGGCCAGCAACAAGTCGGCTCCGTCCCGGGCCGCGCGCGCCTCGACACCGGTGCCGATATATGGCGCCTCGGCGCGAATCAACGGCACGGCTTGGCGCTGCATGTTCGCGCCCATCAAGGCGCGGTTGGCGTCGTCGTGCTCAAGGAACGGAATCAACGCGGTGGCGATCGACACGATCTGTTTCGGTGAAACGTCGATGAAATCGACTTCCGCCGCCTCGACATAACCGATGTCGGTGGTCGCGCCGAAGAAACTTTCGGCTTCGAGCATTTTTTTCAGATCCTCGAGGCTCGCCGCCTGCGGGGAGCGACGCACCAAGACCCGATCGTCGCGCAAACGACCGTCGGGCAAAATCGGCGTGTTGGCCTGAGCCACGACGTAGTTTTCTTCCTCGTCGGCGGCCATGTATTTGATCTCGTCGGTGACGATGCCGCCGCTGACGCGACGATATGGCGTCTCGATGAACCCGAACGGGTTGACTCGCGCATAGGTCGAAAGCGCGCCGATCAAACCGATGTTCGGACCTTCGGGCGTTTCGATCGGGCACATGCGGCCGTAGTGCGAGAAGTGGACGTCGCGAACCTCGAAACCTGCGCGCTCGCGGCTCAAACCGCCGGGGCCGAGGGCCGAAAGACGACGGCGATGGGTCAGACCCGACAACGGGTTGACCTGGTCCATGAACTGGGAGAGTTGCGAAGTGCCGAAAAACTCCTTGATCGCGGCCACCACGGGTCGCACGTTGATCAACGTCTGGGGCGAGATCGCCTCAGAGTCTTGGGTCGACATGCGCTCGCGAACGACGCGCTCCATTCGCGAAAGACCGATGCGCACCTGGTTCTGAATCAACTCGCCCACCGAGCGAATTCGGCGGTTGGCGAAGTGATCCTGGTCGTCGAGACGGTAACCGGGCTCTTGCTTGACAAGATGCAGCATGTAGCTGATCGTCGCCAACACTTCGCAACGGCTCAACACGTCTTGGTCGGCGGTCGGAAGATCGAGTTTGCCGAGATCGGTGCCGACCTTGAGGCCGAACATCTCCTGAATCTTCTTCAACTCGCCGCCCAGTTTGCGGTTCAACTTGTAGCGACCCACGCGAGAGAGGTTGTAGCGCACGCCGAAGAACGCCTGCTCGAAATAGACGCGCGCCGCCTCGACGTTTTGTGGCTCGCTCGGTCGGGCGCGCTTGTAGATCTCGAGCAACGCCTCTTCGCGCGTCGGGGCGACCACTTTTTCACGTCGCCACTGGTCTTCGAGGAAATCGAAATGATTGACGAATCGATCGATGAAACCCGGCGCGTTGATCTCGTCGTAGCCAAGTGCACGAATGATCGTGAAGACGCCCATGCGTCGTTTGCGCGCGACGCGACTGCCGGCGGTTACTTCTTTGCCGGGCTTTTGCTCGACATCGAACTCGAGCCATTCTCCGCGCGACGGATGAATCGTGCCTTTGACGAGTTGGTACTTCGACAAATTGCGCAAACGAAAACGCTCACCCGGTTCGAAGATCACGCCCGGGGAACGAACCAGTTGGCTCACCACGACGCGCTCGGTGCCGTTGATGATGAAAGTGCCCTTGTCGGTCATCTTCGGGAAATCACCGATGAACACGGTCTGTTCCTTGATTTCGCCGGTCGGTCGATTGAGGAACTTGGCCTTGACGAACTTCGGCACCGAATAGGTCATGTCACGGTCGCGACATTCGGCCTCGGTGAACTTCGGCTTCGGGTTCAGATCCGGATCATCGGGATCAAAAGTCAACTCGAGTTGCAGGTCGTCGCTTACACCCTTGACCGGAGAGATGTCTTCAAAGACCTCTCGCAAACCATCTGTCAGGAACCACTCGAAACTTTCGCGCTGAACGCCAATCAAATTTGGAATTTCAATTGCGTCGGTAAGCGTTGCGAACGAATATCGTTCGCGTGCATCAGCACGAAGGGCCACGAGTGTACTCCTAGTGTTTTAAATTGGCAAGCAGAAAATTTGGATGAAATACCCACTAAGTAATTCGGTTGAAGTACTCAGGGGGCATTTCACGGCGACCTACGAGCCTATCGGTGAATCAATGCAACTCACCAACCCGAAGGTCGAAACGCCCGGCCGGCACCCGAAGTTTCGGGTGGCGCGACCGAGTTATCAGGCGAGTTCGACGGTTGCGCCAGCCTCTTCGAGCTTGGCTTTTGCCTTGGCGGCATCGTCTTTGCTGGCCTTTTCCAATACCGGCTTCGGTGCACCATCGACCAGGTCTTTGGCTTCCTTGAGGCCCAATTGGGTGAGCTCGCGCACAACTTTGATCACGGCGATCTTCTGGGCGCCGCCCTCTTTCAAGATGACGGTGAACTCGTCTTTTTCCGCACCGGCGTCTGCTGCCGGAGCCGCGCCACCCGCCGCCGCGACCGCCACCGGGGCCGCCGCAGTCACACCGAACTTCTCTTCGAACGCAGTGAGGAGCTCTTTGAGTTCGAGAACCGTGAGTTCCGAGATTCCGTCAAGAATCTGATCTTTTGTAAGTGCCATTTCTGTTTCTCCTTTTATTGTTTATTTCTTTAATTGTTGGATCTTGCTTCGATTACGCGGCCTCACGCTGCTCGACCAACGCCTTGAGGGCATAGGCCGTCTTGCGCGGCAACGCGGCGAACATGTTCGCCGTCTTGGTGAGCGGGGCCTGCAACATTCCGGCCAGTTGGGCGAGCATGACCTCGCGCGGAGGAAGGTCGGCGAGCGCCTTGAGTTCTTTGGCGCCGATAGTTTTTCCTGCGACTACGCCACCCATCAAAACCAACAACGGATCTTCCTTGGCGTGGGTCTTCAACACTTTCGCCACCGCCGACGCGTCGCCGTTGACGAAGGTGATCGCCGCCGGGCCCTTCAAAAACGGTTCGAGTTCGGCATAACCAGACTCGCGGGCGGCAAAGCGCGCCAAAGTGTTCTTGTAAACCTTGTATTCGGCACCGTGCGGACGCAACGCCCGACGCAAAGTCGCCAACGAACCCACCGTCATGCCGCGATATTCGGTGATGATGGCGGCGCTCGACTTCGCGAGCTTTTCGCTCACCTCTTTGACTACCGCAATTTTTTCTGCGCTTGCATTTGCCATGGTTTTGCTTTCCGAATTGACAATGCTCGGGTGCTCGACGCAGAGCGGAACTTCCCGACGCGAATCTCGCGATCAGAATCATTCACCTCGTTTGGCGAACCGCTTTCGGTTCATTATCTGCGACGGGCACCGACTCTCGCCGAAACCAACCCCAGACCAAATTTCTGCGGTGAGCAACCTTCACATTGCTGTGACTGCTGCTTACTAATTGATAACGACCTTGACGATATCCCCCGAAACCGCTCTTCCCACCCGTATTGCTGATCGTCGTTGCCCAAGCAAATGCGACTTCAGGCCAACCATGAGGCATTACGCCGCAAAAAGTCGGCACCTACATGCGGGCGACCCTTGCCAAATCGAGCCTTGTGATCGGGAAAAAATTTGTCATAAATCGACCAATACCGGGCCTGTAATTCATCGTCTTCCGCGGTCGGGGCCCAGTTTCCCTTGGATCGTTGCCAACCTTCGATCGATGCGGCAACTATCTCATCGGGCGTGTTTCGAACGAACTCGAGACCCAGGTCCACAACTTTGTGGTACCAGTCCAAGTTGCGGATTTCAGGGTGCTGCAAAGACTCGGCAAAGGTCAAGATTCGTCCGCTTGCCTTCTCGCGAAATCGTTGCAAAATGAACACGTCCGACGAATAAAACAGTGTCGAGGCCTGCACGACCAAAGCCTGGTTGGTGATCACCCGCATCTTGCCACTCATCGCGGCGATGTGGTCAAAGCCCAAATTGCTCGAAATGCACATCGAGCACTCGCTCACCAAATATATGTCTGCCGCCTCGGTGCGCTTGCCGCTCGAGGCATAGTCGATCACTAGTGGCGACTTGGTCGCGAGTGGCTGCTCGACTTTTGCGCCCATTCTCACGACTTGCACCCCCATCGAGGCGAACTTCTCTGCAACCGCGAGATAGTCGCCGATGTCCTGGTTGCGATAGTTCTCTTTGTCTTTTCGCGCCTGGGTGTTGGGCTGTTCGACTCCACTTTTATATGCGCCATCTCGAACAGTAAGCGCGATGAACTCGGCGTTCGGATTGATGCCAATCTGTCTCAAATACTCGGCGGCGACGTCACGATCTTTTTGTGGCAGCCGCATTTTGGTACCGACGCCCTCAAGCAAGGTGATTCGAATCTCTGATTCGATCTGATGGTGCTCGACACGCGGCAGCTTTTCTGACCAGGCCGCCACCAACTCAATGAACCGGGAGCGACGAATCTTGATTTGCGACTCGACGAAGCCGAACATGTACGAGTTGGCGACCTTCACCGAACTCTTCAGATACCAACAGTCGATTAGTCGACGCGTTTTTCGGCTCGCCTTGATGCGAAGATAATGCTGCGAGACGACGGTCATCGGCCCGATCTCGTCGGCAGGAAAATTCCTGAATCGCAACCGCACAATCGGGCTGATCGCCCGAACCAGAACGGCAACGATCAGCGCCGGGCCGGCAAGGGCCAGATCACGTGCTGTCAATTGTTTTGGTCGGTTCATCGCTTCGCCGATGAATTCACCGAAGTTCGTCTGAATTTGTCTTTGCTATTCGCCCGAAACGAGTGCTGGGTCGATCTTGACACCAGGCCCCATCGTCGAAGACACCGAGATCTTCTTGATGTATCGACCTTTGGCCGCGGCCGGTCGCGTGCGATTGAGTTCGTCCAGCACGGCCGTGACGTTCATCGCCAAGGCCGCCGCCTCGAAACTGACTTTTCCGACGGGAATATGCACGTTGCCGTAGCGGTCGGTTCGATATTCGACCTTTCCGCCTTTGAATTCGGCGACTGCGCGCGTCACGTCGGTCGTCACGGTGCCGGTCTTCGGGTTGGGCATCAGACCTCGGGGCCCGAGCGCTCGACCGAGTTTTCCGACCAGCGGCATCATGTCGGGCGTGGCGATCGCGATGTCGAAATCCATTTTTCCTTTTTCAATTTCGGCTGCCAGGTCGTCGCTGCCCACGATGTCGGCGCCGGCGTCACGGGCCTGCTTGGCTGCTTCACCCGCTGCGAACACGGCGATTCGCACCGACTTGCCGGTGCCCGAGGGCATCGAAACCGTGCCGCGAACGCTTTGTTCGGTCTTGCGCGGGTCGAGACCCAGGCGCACGGCGAGTTCGACTGTTTCGTCGAACTTGGCCTTGGCCATCGACTTAACTTTTGCCACCGCATCGGCGGTGGTGTGCAGTGTCTCGCGGTCGTAAGAAGCAACCGCGTTGCGATAGTTCTTGCCGTGGCTCTTGTCTTCGTTGACTTTATTCTTTGGCATATTGCCTCCCTCGTTGTTGACCCGTCCGGATGAGGTTCTTCCGAATCAGGGTTTTATTTATTCGTATCTATTTAGTATCTGCTCGTTTTAAATCAACCGACTACCGTCAGCCCCATTGAACGGGCCGTGCCGCGAACTTGCTGCTTTGCGGCCTCGAGGTCGTTGGCGTTGAGGTCAGGCATCTTGATTTTTGCCACCTCTTCAATGTCTTTCTCGGTCACCGAACCGACGATGTCTTTGCCCGGATTCTGCGACGCTTTTTCAAGACCCGCCTTCTGACGCAACAAGACGGGTGTCGGCGGAGTCTTGAGAATGAACGAAAACGATCGATCTTCGAAGATCGTGATCTCGACGGGCACGACGGTGCCGCTCTGTGATTCGGTCGCGGCGTTGTATTGCTTGACGAAATCCATGATTTGGATGCCGTGTGGTCCGAGCGCGGTACCGACCGGTGGTGCCGGTGTCGCCTTGCCCGCAGGAATCTGAATCTTGACGACTGCTTTGATTTCTTTTTTTGCCATGACGGTTTCTTTCTTTGACTTTTGTGCTTAGAGCTTGGCGACTTGACTGAAATCCATTTCGACGAGGGTTTCTCGACCGAAAATGTTGACCAAAACTTTCAACTTCATGTGATCGGCGTTGATCTCGGCGACCTGTCCCGAGAAATCGGCGAACGGGCCCTCTTTGACGCGCACGCCCTCGCCGACTTCGTAGTCGAGCTTGGGGGTCTTGCGCTTCGGGGCCTCTTTGCCGTCGCCCTTCGCCGAGAGGAATGTGGCGACTTCCTTGCGCGACAACGGAGCCGGGGTCTTGCCCTTCTGGCTTTGCCCGACGAAACCCGTGACGCCCGGTGTGTTGCGAATGCAAAACCAAGTCTCGTCGTCCATTTCGCAGCGCACGAGCAGGTATCCGGGGAAAACTTTTTTCTGCACGGTCTGCTTGCGACCTTGCTTGAACTCGACGACATCTTCCATCGGAATCACGACTTCATAAATTCGGTCGGACAAATTGAACGACGCGATGCGCGCCTTGAGGTTGGCGTCGACTTTTTTCTCGTAACCCGACTGCGAGTGAACTACGTACCATTTGCCCGGACGCAACCAGGGTCGATCGATTTCTTCTTCTTCGGGGTTCTCTGTGAGGTCGAACGAGGCGTCGACAACGGACGACTCTGCGGTCGTCTCGTCGCTTTCAATTTGGGATGTCAGGGTCTCGTCGGTCATTTTTGGCTACCTAGTCTTTATAAAGCCAGCCTGAAAGTATGCCAAACACGGCGTCCAATCCCCCCACGAAGGCGGTGATTATTACGACGGTGACCAGCACGATTATCGAATATCGGCGGATTTCGGGCCACTTCGGCCAGGCGACCTTGCGCATCTCGTCGCGAACCTCGCGCAGGTACCGCACCGGACCGACCCGCTCTTTGGCCACTTGGGCGGC
>Ga0194123_10000903_pt1 | contig 49910 bp, 43 predicted proteins | sample TA2MahsurfametaG_5_FD_155479 | JGI IMG/M metagenome (GOLD analysis project Ga0194123, IMG submission 155479) | Freshwater microbial communities from Lake Tanganyika, Tanzania - TA2015023 Mahale A surface | ecosystem: Environmental > Aquatic > Freshwater > Lake | place: Tanzania: Lake Tanganyika... | reverse complement strand
TTGATCTGGCGCGGCTTCGGGCGAGACCGACCAGCGCCACATGCTCTCCTCTGCGGGGGTCCAGGGATCTTCCAGCACGCCCCCTTCGTAGGAGATGTGCAGCAGATTTGCGTCCATGGAGTAGGGCGACTTCTTTCCGGACTGGTATTCGATCGGGATACCGTGCTGCTTGGCGTAGGCAAGCAGTGTTTCGCGCGAAGTCAGGTCCCATTCACGCCAGGGCGCGATGACCCGGATATCCGGCTGCAGGGCGTAGGCGCCAAGCTCGAAGCGGACCTGGTCATTGCCCTTGCCGGTTGCGCCATGAGAAATGGCGTCGGCGCCGGTCATGCGCGCGATTTCCACCAGACGCTTGGCGATCAGCGGCCTCGCGATGGAGGTGCCGAGGAGATATTCACCTTCATAGATCGTGTTGGCGCGAAACATGGGGAACACGAAGTCCCGCACGAATTCTTCCCGCAGATCATCGATGAAGATTTCCTTCACTCCCATCAGCTCGGCTTTGCGACGCGCCGGCTCGAGTTCTTCCCCTTGGCCGACGTCGGCCGTGAAGGTCACGATTTCGCAGCCGTAGTTTTCCTCCAGCCATTTCAGGATGACCGAGGTATCGAGGCCACCGGAGTAGGCCAGAACGACTTTCTTGACGGATGCTTTTGCCATGGGAATCGCGCTTTTCTGAGGGGAACGGGGAGGGCGCATTGTGCCCGCGAGCCCCCATGCAGTCCAGCCGGAGCCCGGCCAGCGCGACTCGTGTGGGATCAGCCCAGCAGTGCGCCGGCGTCTCGCAGGAGTTCGCGCAACAGGCTGCGGTGACAGTGCGTCTCGTCCGCGCAATAACAGCCCACCGCGAAGTCCGTGTGGTGGGACAGTGCGGCGAGGAGCTCCAGGGTTCGACGGTTGTCCGGGGTATCCATTTCGCGGCGGTAGCGTCGCGCAAAACGGGACCATGCAACCGGCCCCTCCTGCTGCCTGAACTCACGCAAGGTTGCAGCGCTTGGCGCGAGATTGGGATACCACACATCAAACCAGTTGCCGCTGGCGCGTGCCTCGCGCGAAATGCCGCGCGGCGGGAAGCGCACGGTCCCAAGACGCAGCCCCTCCCCGGGCAGTCGGGGGCTTCCGAGCCTGACCACGAAGACGGGCATCAGTGCCCCGCCTCTGACGCGTCAGGGGCGGGCGCGGCGTTCATGCAGTTGCAAGCCACCGGCTTGGCGCAGCAGTCGGTAGTCCCGGGCCAGCAAATGAGGCAGGCCGGGCAGGTTGCGCAGGGTCTGCGCGCTGAAGAGGGCCTGAACCGGTTGCACGATGCCAAGTCGTTCTCCGAGCAAGGCCTCATCGAGGAGGCCACTGTTTTGCCGCTTGTTCGAGAATACGGTGAGAAACGGGTCGACCGGAACACCCGCCCTGAAGGCGAAGAGCGGATTGTCGGCAATCATGGGGGTGTCCGGTCCGGAGCCCTGTCGTATCAGTTCCACGAGGCCGGATTTCCACTGCTGATCGGCAAAATCCTCCGCCGTGCGCTGCACGCAGATCGGCACCGCTACGAGACTCGTCATCGTGAATCCCCACGCAGCCCACCGGCAGTATTGCGGGGTCAGCCAGCGTCGCAGGGCTGTATTCAGGGTGACGGCGGCGAGCGCTGCGGCCGGGATGGCTGGCAGCAGCGCATGATGTGACCAGAACGGGCGATGGAAGTGCAGCACAAGCAGCGCTGTTACCATCCACACTCCGCAATGGAGCACGGCAGGCGACTTGCGTAGACGCGCGGAGCACAGGGCCGGCAGTGCGAGACCGTAAAGGAGCCAGCAGCGCGGTTGCCCTGCCAGCCAGTGGGTATGACTGAGCGTGGCGTAGCTCGGGACGGCCCTGGCCTGAAGATGGTTGCCGAAGAGCTGGTCGAGGTGAAAAAGCGCACCCGTGACACCGAGGATGAGCAGCAAGCCCATCAGCAGGATGCCAGACCACAGCAGGATTGCAGGCACCCGCTGCCAGCCGGGAGGCATGGGTAACAACAGGAAACCCAGCAGCACGCCGGGCACGGCGACCAGTGTGAAGAATTTGGTACAGGCTGACAGGGCCAGCATGACGCCGGAGGCGATGATCCATGCACCGCCGCCTCCCCGATGCCAGCGATGGAGACAGGCGATACTCGTGATTGCCAGTGCGATGGCAGGCAAGCCGATGAGCACCGCGCCGCTCCACAGGAATATTCCGGGCGTCATCAGAACCATCATCACGCCGAGCAGGGCTCTGAGTTCGTCACGGCCTTCGCGCAGGAAATCACGGATCGCCACCAGCATCAGCGCTGCACACAGCAGGGTGGTCAGTCGACCGACACTCACCGTGCTGCCGAATGCCGCGAACATCCCGCGCAGCAACCAGGTGAATACCGGCGGCTGGTCACTCCAGATATCGACGAACAGATGCTCGCCCCGCGCCATCAGAAAGGCCTTCATCAAGTTGAAGCCCTCGTCATTGCGGAGGCTGAAAGGATCGGGCCGTATCAGCAGCCAGGCCATGGACACCACGAACACCGCGATCACGAGTCCGGAAGGGAGTGCCTGAAGGCCAGCCGGGCGCGTGTCGACTTTCATGGGCGTGGGGTTTTCTGCTGTGGAGCGGGCACCAGGGAGGCCAGCCAAGCGCGTCGAGCGCGCACGGGAACCTCGAGCACTCTGCGCCGGGGAACCATGTCGGGGTAGCCTCCCACCGCGTTCTGGCTGTCGATGATGTGCCCGCTGCGGGCACGCACGGAGTCGATGATGCGCTGGTCTGTGGCGTCTCTTGCCCAAGGGCGTGCGCCCGCCTGGTTCAATACATGGTCAAGAGTTGCCGCTGTGCCAAGTCGTTCCAGACCTGCCGGGGCTTCCACCGGCAGGTTCGCGTCCTCGAGCGTGTCCGTGGCGATCCGCCCTCGGCTGCCATCACTGCGCAGATGGAGATTATCGTCGAGATGCACGCGCCCTGAGCCACTCACCAGCGCAAGGTTGCGCGGCGAGTCTGGGCCGGGCAGAAGCACGTTGCCTACGATGACCGCGTGTGCAGGTTCCGTTTTGGAAATGACGCCTTTCGCTCCCCGGGATGGCCCAAGAAAAACAGCTTCCGCGCCGGGATTGTGGATCACATTGTTGATGACGAGGCCGCGCGCACCCTGTTTGAAGCGCGGATTTCGTCTTCTGTTATGAGCAAAGAGATTGCGCGCCATGACCACCCCGAGGACATGGTCATGAATGAGGGTGCCCATGGAGTGCGGCCCTTCGGGATGGGTCGACGCTCGCAGGCCCTCGGCAATCAGGTTGTCGTGGAAGAGTATGTCGTGGGAAGTGGGGCCTTGCTCGGGACCGGTAGCGCTCAGGTTCTCGTCCACGGCCCACGTCAGCGAACAATGACTCACCCGTACGTGATGCCCCTGCGGGCCTTCCACGGAAATTCCGTCCGGCATCCATCCGCTGCCCGCTTCCCGGCCCGCATCACCCGGGCGAACCCGCAGATGATTGATTTCCACATCATGACTGCGCACGCGGATGCCGCCCCGGATAAGTGTGATTCCGGGCTCGGGCGCAGTCTCGCCAGCCAACGTGAGATGAGGTGCATCGATTTCCAGATCCTCGCCCTCGAGATCGATCACGCCCGCGACGTCGAAGATTACGAGGCGGGGCAGTTGGGCGGAGAGCGCTGCGCGCGGTGAGCCTGGGCCGGCATTGCCGAGGTGCGTAACCCGGATAACCTTGCCATCGTTGCCACCGTCAGTGGGAAAGTCAGGCGCTGCAAGATCCTGTCCGCAGCCGCTCATCAACATCAGGAAGAGTCCGAGGCACGCGAGGCGACGTGATCCAATGCACCCTCGTGCTCGCTTCATGCGCGTAGGGCTTGTTCGAGACAGGCCTTGAAGGATGCCGGTGCCTCGGCATGGGGCCAGTGACCCGCGCCTGCCACCGTGTATACCGAAAGTTGCGGAAACAGAGCGCGGAAGGCGGGCGGCCAGGCGTCGGTGACCCGATCTGAAAGTTCCCCCCGAATGACCTGAGTCGGGCCTGCGAAACGCGCACCCGAAGGCACAGGCAACGCGCCGGTGAGTGCCGGCATGGAGGCGAGCAGGGTAGGCAGGTTGATTCGCCATGCGCCACCTGATGCACCCACCTGCAAATTCTGCAACAGGAACTGGCGCAAAGTGTGGTCATCCACCGATTCAGCAAGGGACTCATCCGCCTGCTGGCGACGGGTCATGCCATCCACCGGCATGGCGAGCAGGGCCTTGATGAGTGCGGAGTGCTGGTCTGGATAGGCCATGGGTGCGATGTCCACCAGTACCAGCCGGGCGATGTCTGCGGTGGATTGCAGCGCGAGGGTCATCGCGGTCTTCCCACCCATGCTGTGACCAAGCAGCGTCACCTCACGCAGGCCCAGACGTTCGATGAGGCGGGCCAGATCCGCCGCCATCCTCGAGATACCCATGCGCCCTGTGTGGGGTGAGCGGCCATGATTGCGCTGGTCGACGCTGATGACGCGATACTGTGCAGCCAGCGCGCGAGCATGGCTCTGCCAGTTGCGTGCACTGCCAAAAAGGCCGTGGAGGATGATCAAGGGCGGACCTGCACCCTCGTCATCAAAGACCAGTGCGACGCTGCTCACGGCACACGCAAATGGGGTGGCAGTTGTGACTGCTCCATGCTCGCGCGCGGCCAGATGTCCAGCAGCACGATGTCTTCTTCTATGCCGGGCATGGTCTCGAGTGTTCGGCAGCGTGCAGCGTCGGCCCAGACGAAATCCGTGTGTTCATGGTTGAGCACGATGTGCCCACGGAGCCAGCGCAGGTGAAAGAGATGAATCTCGTAGATGCCTCCGTAAAGAGAATCACGCAGCGGACCGAGTGAGCGCAGCTCTTCCACCTCCAGCCCTGGCCCCGCTTCCTCCCGCAGTTCGCGGAACGCGCATTCCCGGGGTGTTTCGCCCGCCTCGATATGTCCGGCCGGGAAGCCCCAGGTGCCGGGGCCCAGCGGTCGATCTGGCGCGCGTTTGAGCAGCAGCAGGCGGTTTTCCGCATCCTCGATGACACAAATCGAGAAGCGCGCCTTGGGCGCCGTCAATGTCGCGCTCGGTTCATGTGCCATGTCGAATCGTCAGAGCATCAATTCGCGGATGTCTCCGAGGAGTCGACAGAGGCAGCGCGCAAATTCTGCCGCGGCCACGCCATCGATCACGCGATGGTCATAAGAAAGTGAGAGCGGCAGCATGAGCCGCGGCACGAAGGACTCTCCGTTCCAGACCGGCTTCAGGCTCGCGGGAGAGACTCCAAGGATGGCGACTTCGGGTGGATTGATGATCGGCGTGAAAGCTGTACCGCCCACGCCGCCAAGGCTGGTGATGGTCATGCAAGCGCCCTGCATCTCTGTCGGCGCCAGCTTGCCTTCCCGTGCCTTGCCGCTCACTTCGCGCAGTTCAACTGCGAGCGCCAGGATGCCTTTCTGATCCACATCGCGAATCACGGGCACGAGCAGCCCCCGCTCGGTATTTACCGCGACACCGAGATGAAAATACTGCTTGTGGATGAGCGAACTGCCGTCACCGCTGAGCGAGCTGTTGAAATCCGGATACCGGTGCAGGGCCACCGCGAGTGCCTTCATGATGAACGCGACCAGCGTGAGCCGTGCGCCGGCCTTTTCGGCCTCCGCACCCTTGGCCTTGCGAAAGGCTTCCAGATCCGTGATGTCCGCTTCATCGAACTGGGTCACATGGGGAATACTCACCCAGGCGCGGTGCAGATTTTGTCCGCTTGAGCGCCGGATTCGACTGATCGGAGTGGTGTTCGTCGGTCCGAAACGGCTGAAATCGATCTCAGGCAGGGAAGCCGGTATCGATATCCCGGTCGCAGCTGGACCTGACTGCAGTGCCCGCTTCACATGCGCCGTGACGTCGTCCTTCAGCACGCGCCCCTTGGGGCCGCTGCCTTTCACCTCGCCGAGGGTGACGCCGAGTTCGCGCGCGAATTTGCGGATGGCAGGACTTGCATGGACGCGCCCCTCTCCGTGCATCATGGACTGGCTGGCACCGGGCGGCGTCAACGTGCGGGGACCCGGGTCAGGTGATGCAAAGCCGTAAGTCTGCAGCGAATCCGTCGCCGAGGAAGACGCAACGGCCACAGCCTGATCGGTCTGCCCTGTCGTGGCAGCCGGTGCCGTAGCGGGGGAGGGTGAGACCGCAGTTGGTGTCGAGGGTGCCGGACTCGCATCAGACGCAGGTATAACTGCCGCCGCTGGTGACCCGCCGGCCTCCAGTGGCTCGACTGTCAGCAGGAGATTGCCCTCGGAGACCTTGTCGCCCACCTTGACCTTGATGGCCACCACCTTGCCTGCAAGCGGCGCGGGAATGTCCATCGTCGCCTTGTCGCTCTCCAAGGTGATGAGCGGATCTTCGGCACTGATGATGTCGCCCGGCTTGACCAGCACCTCGATCACGTCCACCGCTTGGAAGTCGCCGATATCCGGCACTGCCACCTGGATGTCGTTGGCCATGATCAGACACTCGCCGGGTTGGGTTTTTCGGGGTTGATGCCGTATTTGCGAATCGCCTCGGCAACCTTTTTCTGCGGCAGCTTGCCCTCGTCGGCAAGGGTCTTGAGCGCAGTGACCACGATATAGTGGCGGTTCACCTCGAAGAATTCCCGCAGCTGCGCCCGGGCATCGGATCTCCCGAAACCATCCGTGCCGAGCACGCGGTAACGCCCCGGTACGAACTCGCGAATCTGATCGGCGAACGCCTTCATGTAGTCACTGGCTGCAACCACCGGCAGCGGTGCGCTTGCCAGCTGCCGGGTGACCCAAGGCACGCGGGGTTTCTTGTCCGGATGCAGCAGGTTCCAGCGCTCGCAATCCAGCCCCTCGCGGCGCAGTTCGTTGAAACTGGTTGCACTCCAGAGGTTGGCCTTGATGCCGAAGTCGGCCTCCAGCAGTGCCGCTGCGGCCTCCACTTCGCGCAGGATGGTGCCACAGCCCATGAGGTTGATTTCCGCCTCTTCCGCCCGTGAGAGGCAGTAGAGGCCTTTCACGATGCCCTCTTCCACACCCTGCGGTAAAGGCGGATGGGCATAGTTCTCGTTCATCACCGTGATGTAGTAGAAGCAGTTTTCCTGGGCCTCGAGCATCTGCGTCATCCCGTGATGGATGATGACTGCAAGTTCATAGGCGTAGGTCGGATCGTAGCTGCGGCAGTTGGGGATGGTGGCGGCAAGCAGGTGGCTGTGGCCGTCCTGATGTTGCAGGCCTTCGCCACCCAGCGTGGTGCGCCCGGCCGTGCCGCCGAGCAGGAAGCCGCGAGCCTGCATGTCGCCTGCCGCCCAAGCGAGATCCCCCACGCGCTGGAAGCCGAACATGGAGTAGAAGATGTAGAAGGGGATCATCTGCAGATCGTGGCTGGAATAGGACGTGGCAGCGCCGATCCATGAGCACATGGCGCCCGCCTCGTTGATGCCCTCTTCCAGGATCTGGCCCTTGATGTCCTCGCGGTAATACATGAGCTCGTCGTGATCCACAGGCTCATAGAGCTGGCCTACCGAAGAGTAGATGCCGAGCTGACGGAACATGCCTTCCATGCCGAAGGTGCGGGCCTCATCTGGCACGATGGGCACGACCCGCGAGGCCAGGGTCTTCTCGCGCGTGAGCACCGCGAGCAGCCGCACGAAGGCCATGGTGGTGGAGATTTCGCGATCTTCCGTGCCTTTCAGCACGGCCTCGAACATCTCGATGCCCGGTACCTTGAGGGGCGCGCTTGCCTTGGGCCGGCGGCGCGGGAGGAAGCCACCCATCGCGGCGGTGCGCTCGCGCAGGTATTTCATTTCCGGACTGTCTTCCGGCGGGCGGTAGTACGGAGCAGAGGGCAGATCAGCGTCCGGAATGGGCAGGTTGAAGCGATCGCGGAAGTGGCGCAGTGCGTCTTCACCGAGCTTCTTCTGCTGGTGCGTGATCATCTTGCCTTCGCCGGCCTCGCCCATGCCGTAACCCTTCACGGTCTTGCACAGGATGACCGTCGGCTGTCCGGTATGTGCCATCGCGCGCGCGTAAGCCGCATACACCTTGTGCGGATCATGCCCACCCCGGTTGAGGCGCCAGATGTCGTCGTCGCTCATGCTCGCCACGAGCTGTTTGAGTTCCGGATACTTGCCGAAGAAATGCTCGCGCACATAGGCCCCATTGACGGCCTTCAGTGCCTGGTATTCGCCATCCACGACCTCTTCCATCCGCCGCAGGAGCAGGCCTTTGGTATCCCGCGCGAGCAGTGAATCCCAGGCGGCGCCCCAGATGACCTTGATCACGTTCCAGCCCGCACCCCGGAAATCCGACTCCAGCTCCTGAATGATCTTGCCGTTGCCGCGCACCGGTCCGTCCAGACGCTGCAGGTTGCAGTTGATGACGAAGACGAGGTTGTCGAGCTTTTCGCGGGAGGCAAGCGCAGCTGCGCCGAAGGACTCAGGCTCGTCCATCTCGCCGTCGCCCATGAAAGCCCACACCTTGCGACCTTCTGTCCGCGCAAGGCCGCGATGTTCGAGATAGCGCATGAACCGCGCCTGGTAGATGGCCATGATCGGCCCCAGGCCCATGGAGACCGTTGGAAACTGCCAGAAATCCGGCATCAGCCAGGGGTGCGGATAAGAACTCAATCCTTTTCCACCCACCTCCTGCCGGAAGCTGTCCAGCTGGTCTTCGCTCAACAGCCCGAGAAGGAACGCCCGCGCATAGATGCCCGGTGCGGAGTGGCCCTGCATGAAGATGAGATCGCCACCGTGGTTCTCGCTGGGCGCCCGCCAGAAATGGCTGTAACCAACTTCATACAGCGTCGCTGCGGACGCATAGCTGGCAATGTGGCCGCCGAGCTCGGTGTTCTTGCGGTTGGCCCTGACCACCATGGCCATGGCGTTCCAGCGGTTGATGGAACGAATGCGCCATTCCAACGCCGGATCACCCGGGGTGTATTGCTCGAGATGCGGCGGAATCGTGTTGATGTAGGCGGTGTTCGCCGAGTAAGGCAGGTCAACCCCGGAACGGCGCGCGGAATCGATCATGCGCTCCAGCAGGTAGTGTGCGCGCTCGATGCCTTCGGCTTCCGCCACGGCGTCGAGGGCGTCCAGCCATTCACTGGTTTCGAGAGGGTCGAGATCGTCGGTCACTGAGGGAGGCATGGTGGGCAACTGGCTCGGGAAGGCGCACGATCGCGCCCGGCCAGTGTAGCGCAAGTTTTTCGCGCTGCGCTGCGCGCCGCCAACCCTCAGTCGTTCATTGTCCAGTGATGCCCGGTACCGGTGCGGGGCAGGGCTCCACGCGGGGGCAGCTGAGCCCGTTCTCGTAGATGAACGCGATGAAATCTCCGCCCGGCATGAACCGTTCGGTCAGCACCGGCAGGTGCGGACCCCGGTCGATTTCCGTCAGATAGCATTCCAGAGCTTCCGCACTTCCGCTGCACATGAAGCGCAGCGGGCGTACCTGCCCTGCATTGGTGGACAGCTCATAACCGCCATCGATGCGCCGCCAGGCCTTGGCGAAACGGGTATTGGCGCAATCACAGGCCAGATAACGGTCGGCGAATTCGATCAGCTTGCCGACCGTCAGCCCCGGCGTGGCGGAGTCCGCCTTGCGGGCATTGATGAGGCGGGCGGTCAAAAGCTCGCGGGGGGTGAGCGAGGGGTCCACCACCGGCTCGGGCAGGACGGCGGGTGCGGGTGCGGGTGGGTCCTTCTTCATGAATCCGGGCTTGAGATCAGGTGTCTTGCAACCGGCGATCAGGATTGGGAGCAGACACAGCAGCATGCGCAGGTGCTTCTTGAAGGAGATGTTGTCAGCTGAGCGATTGAAGAAAGGCATGGCGTTCCCGTGCAAAAAGGATGCGGGCAATGATGAGATCCAGCAGGGTGCGCACTCTTTTCTCGAGCACCCGACCGGGTCGATAGTCGGCGGCTGCAAAATAGTCGATGCGCTCGGCCCTGACCAGTTCGCGACAGGTCTCCAGTGAGCCCTCGTGCGCTGGATTGTGCACGGCGACGGCAAAGCCACCGTATTTCTTGGCAACCGTCATGCAGGGCACATCGGTCAGCCCGTCACCGATATAGAGCATGTGTGAAAAAGGGATCGGGCGCGCCTCTTCCGGCATGTATTCGTTGATCGACTGGAGGGCATCCTCGCGCCCCTTGTTGATGCGGAAGAGATACTGTGTCTTGCTCGTGTCATTGATCACGATGGTCGGAAAGCAGGCCACCTCGTGATGATTGAAATGATATTGCGAGGCATAGATGCGCTCGAAGTGATGCTTGATCGAGATCCCCTCCAGGATTTCGCGCAGGCCTGCGGAAATGATGTAGTGGCGAACCTCCACCGCCCCGCCGGAACGCTCGGCCACGTAACGGTTGACCCGCTCGAACCAGCCTTGGACGCCCGGGTAGTAGCGGATGTCGCGTGCCAGCCTGCGCAAGGCATCGCGACTGAGATGCGCCTTGTTGGCCTCGATCTTCTCCACCAGCAAGCGCATGTAAGTCAGGATGGGATCCCCACCGGTTGCCCGCACCTCGGCATTCACTTCTTCCCAGAACGAGGCGGCGGAGAGCCCGAGTTGGGGCAGTACGGTGTATTCCTGCATCGGCAAGGGCGTGAGTGTGCCGTCGAAGTCATAGACCATGGCGAGCACATTGCGCGTGAAGCGCGTGCCATCCCCGGCCTTGTCCTGGCGCGCTGTCCGCCTGCGCTTCATGGGTTACCCAGTCTCAGCAGGTGGTGGATGCGCAAGGCTGCCGATGGCATCGACTCCAGAATCTCGTGGACCATGCCCGCCAGTTCCGCACTGGGTGGGCGAAAGTCCGGCACCATGATCGTCCACATGCCAGCCGCAACGGCGGCCCGGGCACCAACTTCCGAGTCCTCCACCGCGATACAGGACTCCGGGGCCAGGCCGATGCGCGCAGCTGCGGCCAGGAACACATCGGGCGCGGGCTTGCTCTGCGCCACCTGATCACCGGTCACGCAGACCGGCAGATGGGACAGCAGTCCGGCAGCCTCCAAGGCGCGTTCGGCATTGCCGGAGCGCGTGGCCGTGGCCACCGCCACCGGAACGCCATAGGCGTTCAATCGACGCAGCAATTCAGGCACCCCGGGTTTGGGCTGTATGCCGCGCTCGTCCACCTCCTGCCGGTAACAGCGCTCGAAGCGCTTGCGGTAATCCGCCAGTGGGAAGTCCTGCCCGAATTCGGCCATGAAGGCGGCTTCCACCCGGGGACCGGGCAGACCCATCACGCTGGCATAGAAGTCTTCCGTGAGGTGATGGTTTATCTCCACCGCCGCTGCCTGTGCTGCCGCCCGGATGATGCGCTCGGAGTCGATGAGGACCCCGTCCATATCGAAAACCACGCCGGCCAACCCCGGGCGGCTCACACTGCGAACTCCGGCCGGGCGAACAATCCGGCGGGCGTATCAACCACGATCAGTCTGGTGAGTTCGTGCTGGTCGAGAAAACCCTCACGCACGGCTTGTCGGAGGCCCTCCAGCCACGGCTCGAAGTAGCCCGCGGTATTCAGCAACATGACGGGCTTGTCGGACTGACCAAGCTGTCGCCAGGCCACCACTTCAAGCAGCTCGTCGAGAGTGCCGATGCCGCCCGGCAGGGCCAGAAAAGCATCCGCAAGCTGCATCATCGAAGCCTTGCGTTCAAACAGGCTGCCGACATGCTCCATCCTGTGCAGTCCGGGATGGACGATTTCCTTTTGATCGAGGGAGGTGGGCAGCACTCCCGTGACCTCCGCCCCGGCCGCCAGTGCGGCATCCGCCACGATACCCATGAGCCCGACCTGCCCCCCGCCATAGACGAGGCCCCAGCCCGCGCGGCCGAGACCCTGTCCCACGGCCGCTGCGGCCTCGGCATATTCGGCGCGCAGGCCCCTGCGGGCACCGCAGAACACGCACAAGCGCTTCATGGTGGCGGAGTCGCAGGCCCGGGTGTGGCCTCCGGCGCCGCGATCCACAACAACTCACCACTGGCGATGCGCCAGCTGCCAGCGGGATCGCGGGCAAGCTGGACGAGACGCCCGGAGCCGCATTCGGCCCCGCACTGGAATTCGAGATAGACGAGCGCCTCGCTCCGCGCCGCGTTGAAGCCGACTCTGGAAAGTCTCACCAGGCCTGCGCTCTGCGGATATCTGCGGAAGAACTGCGTCCACCCCTGCTCCGGCTGGTCACCGCGGAAGAGGGTTTCGCGCACGGTATCGGTCAACAGCACATGCGGGACCCGCGTGCTGAACCCTTCGCCCAGGGTGACCGTGCGCTGGTTCATCAGCGACCAGTCGCGAAGCAGTTCGAGCGAGGTACCGAGATCCTTGGCCCGGGCGTCATCGGCCTGACCCGTCGGCAGTATGCCGGCGGGATCCCCGGTGGTGCTTTCCGCCACCACCACCTGCTGGGCTTCGGGCCCGAGGCCATGGTCGAGCAGGGCCTTGAAGACCACGTATTCCTCGCCCGGCAATGCGGGTGCGGCAATCACTTCCCCGCCCAGCGCGAGGCACAGCACGAGTCTCCAGAGGACACGCTGGCTGAACGAGCGGGGCGATGGAAGCGTCGGCTTTGGCATCTTGGGCGATTGACTTGCGGCACGCGGTGCGGGGTCGGTTAGAATCCGCGCGCTCCATCCCATTACACGGATGCGATCAGGAACCGTCAAGCAGCGAGCCTCAAGCGCCATCCGCCCACGATGTTCTCTCCCACTCCGTCTCGCGTCCTGCGCGGCGCCCGCAGAGGGCTGGTGCGCGCACTGCTGGCTGTCGTGATGACCGGCGCTGCCGGGTCCGCGATGGCGTGGTCCACGCTTCACGACTGGGCCACAGTGGTCTCCACCCAGATCAAGGATCGCCAACCCTTGCCCGTGCTGTCGGCATATGGGGTGGCACTGGACATGGCCGACGCCTACGAGGTCCAGAAGCTCGTGGTGCAAGGCCTTGCCCTGCGCCACAAGGTTGCCGGGTACAAGGCAGGTCTCACAAGACCCAAGGGCCAGGTGCGTTTTGATGTCCGTGAGCCTGTCACCGGGGTGGTGTTTCGCGAAAACATCCTGCGGGGCGCGCCGGTGCTGCTGCGGCGGGAATTCAAGCAGCTCACCATTGCTCCCGGCTTGGGATACGTGTTGCGGACAAAACTTACCGCGCCCCTCGGCGACCCTGACCAGACGACGGCCGTCGTCGCCGCCGTGCTGCCCGTGATCGATTTCTCCAATTTCGATTTCGAGCACCCCGAGGCAGTCATGGGCGCCGACCTGGTGGCGGGTAACACCGCGTCGGCACGGCTTCTGGTGGGCAAGCCCTTCAGTGACGCGGGTCCGGCGAACTTCGACGGCTTGCTGGTGGAGCTCTCACGTGAGGGCACCGTGGTGGATCGCGGGCGCGGGGTCAACGTGATGGGCGGACAGCGGCAAGCCCTGTTCTGGCTCATCAACCGTTTGCTCGCCCAAGGTTGGGAACTGCCAGCGGGAACCTTGCTGGTGACTGGAGGCCTCAGTGACCCGGTCCCGGCTGAGCCGGGCGAGTACAGCGCCCATTTCTGGGATCACGGCACCCTGGAGTTCCGGATCAGGCCCTGAAGGGCCGACTGGCGTTCAGCGCAGGCCGCGATCCCGCACTACCGTGGCCGCAATTTCCTCGATGGAGACGGTGGTCGTATCCAGAAAGGCAATCTTCTCGTTGCGGAACATGGTTTCCGCCAGGGAGACCTCGCGGCGACACTGGGCAAGGGTGGAGTAGGCCCCATGGGGCCGCCGCTCATGCCGGATGCGACTGAGCTGCTCGGGCTGGATGGTGAGGCCGTAAATCTTGTCCCGACAGTTTTCCAGCGCGGGCGGCAGGCGACTGCGCTCAAAATCATCCTCGGTGAGCGGGTAATTGCTCGCTTTAAGCGAGTACTGCATGGCGAGGTAAAGACAGGTCGGAGTCTTGCCGCAGCGGGAAACGCCGACCAGCACCACGTCGGATTCGCTCAGGTCGCGCAGACTGAGGCCGTCATCATGGCTCAGCGTGAAATTGAGCGCGGTGAGCCTGCGCTCATAGGCCGTGACATCGGCCATGCCATGCATGCGCCCGGCTGTGTGCGACGACTCCTGCCCGAGGGCATCTTCCAGCGGTTCGATGAAGGTACCGAACAGGTCGAACACGTGCTCGTTGCTGTTGGCAATGATGTACTGGGTCGCGGGGTCCGTGAGCGTGCTGAAGACCAGAGGTGCGACGCCGTCTTCCTCCCTGGCGGCACGGATGATGTCTGCGGCGTTGCGGGCAGCGACCTGGTTCTTCACGAAGGGCAGGGTGCGCATGTTGAATTGGGTATCCGGGAACTGGGTCAGGAGGCTCTGCCCCAGGGCCTGCACCGTGATTCCCGTGCGATCCGAGACAAAAAAGACACGGCGTTTCATGAATGGCAAGCCTCTGATTTAGCGGAAGGCGGCGAGTCGGTTAGAATCCACGCTTCTTCCGACCCCAGCGAAAACCAGCAGGAATCCGCATGACCGATTATATCGTCAGCCTCGACCAGACCGGTATGGACCAGATCGATCGGGTGGGAGGCAAGAACGCCTCGCTCGGCGAGATGATCCGGCACCTGAGCCGGGCCGGAGTGCGCGTTCCCGGAGGCTTCGCAACGACCTCTCTGGCCTTCCAGGATTTTCTCGATCAGGGGGGACTCGCCGAGCGCATCAAGGCCCGCCTCGAAACGCTCGACACCAATGACGTGATCGCGCTCGCCGCCGCGGGGCGCGAGATTCGGCAATGGGTGGTGGAGACTCCTCTGCAGCCCGCGCTGGAGAAGGCCGTCGATGAAGCCTATGCCGCCATGAGCGCCGGGGCGGGTGAGGGATTTTCGGTAGCGGTGCGCTCCTCGGCCACGGCCGAGGATCTGCCCACCGCTTCCTTTGCCGGCCAGCAGGAAACCTATCTCAACGTCACCGGCATCGCGGAGGTGAAGCGTCGCATCAAGGATGTGTTCGCCTCGCTGTTCAATGACCGTGCAATCTCCTACCGCGTGCACCATGGCTTCGATCATCACAAGGTGGCGCTCTCCGCGGGTATCCAGCGCATGGTGCGCAGTGATATCGGCGCCAGTGGCGTGATGTTCACGCTGGACACCGAATCAGGGTTCCGCGACGTGGTCTTCATCACGGCGAGCTATGGACTGGGTGAGCTGGTGGTGCAGGGAGCGGTCAATCCCGACGAATTCTACGTCTACAAGCCGGGCCTCAAGGCAGGCAGGCCTGCCATTCTTCGCCGCAACCTCGGCAGCAAGCACATGCGCATGGGCTATGCGAACGGCCGCACCGACGGACACTCGGTCGTCACCAGCGAAATGCCGGAGGCGGAGCGGCTGCGGTTCTCCATCACCGATGCGGAGGCCGAGGAGCTTGCACAGCTCGCCATGCTGATCGAGGACCATTACGGAAGACCCATGGATATCGAGTGGGCGAGGGATGGCCTCGATGGCAAGCTTTACGTGGTCCAGGCCCGCCCGGAGACGGTGCAGAGCCGCAACAGCCAGGTGATTGAACGATTCGATCTGCAGCAGCGCGGCCAAGTGCTGGTGGAGGGGCGAAGTATCGGTCAGCGTATCGGTGCCGGCGTCGCGCGCGTGATAACCGATTTGTCCACCATGGCCGACTTGCGCGATGGTGATGTGCTGGTGACGGACATGACGGATCCGGACTGGGAACCGGTGATGAAACGCGCCTCGGCAATCGTGACCAACCGCGGCGGGCGCACCTGTCATGCCGCCATCATTGCGCGCGAACTCGGCGTTCCGGCAGTCGTGGGATGTGGCGACGCCACCTCACGGGTGAAGGATGGTGACGAGGTGACAGTCTCCTGCGCGGAAGGGGATACCGGCTTTGTCTACGCCGGGCGACTGCCTTTCGTCCAACGTGAGATCGAGCTGAATGCCATGCCGGAGATTCCGGTAAAGATCATGATGAACGTGGGTAACCCGGACCGCGCTTTCGCCTTTGCCAACCTGCCCAACCGTGGTGTGGGGCTCGCCCGCCTGGAGTTCATCATCAACCGGATGATTGGCATCCATCCGCGAGCCCTGCTGGAATTCGATTCGCTGCCCGAAGATCTCAAAGCGAGCATCGCACCTCATGTACAGGCCTATGCCTCTCCGCGGGATTTCTTCGTGACCCGCCTGACCGAGGGCATCGCCACCATAGGCGCGGCCTTCGCGCCGCACCCGGTCATCGTGCGCATGTCCGATTTCAAATCCAACGAATACGCCAACCTCATCGGCGGACAGGTCTACGAGCCGCACGAGGAAAATCCCATGCTTGGTTTCCGCGGCGCTTCGCGCTATGTGGCGGACTCCTTCCGGGCGTGCTTCGCGATGGAATGCGAAGCGCTGAAGCGGGTTCGCGACCAGATGGGGCTTACCAACGTGGAAGTGATGGTGCCGTTCGTGCGTACCCCCGATGAGGCGGCGGAAGTGGTGAGCCTGTTGGAACAGCATGGCCTCAAGCGTGGCGAGAACGGGCTGCGGGTCATCATGATGTGCGAGCTGCCCTCGAATGCCTTGCTCGCAGAAGCCTTCCTGCCGCACTTCGATGGATTCTCGATAGGATCCAACGATCTCACCCAGCTCACGCTCGGACTGGATCGCGATTCGGGCCTCGTCGCGCACCTCTTCGACGAGCGCAATGAGGCGGTCAAGTTCCTCATGTCGCGAGCCATCGCGGCCTGTCGCAAGGCAGGCAAGTACATCGGAATCTGCGGACAGGGGCCGTCCGACCACGAGGATCTGGCAGCATGGCTGCTGGCGCAGGGAATCGAGAGCATCTCGCTCAACCCGGACACCGTGGTCGAGACCTGGATCGATCTCGCCAACCGCAAGACCTGAGTTTTGGCGAGCGCAGCGGAGTCGCCCGCTGCTGGCGACTCGCGCAAGGCTGACCTGAACTTTCAGCTCAGGTCGCTGATCCGCATCGAGAGGTCGACCGCGCGCAGATGTTTGGTCAGCGCGCCCACCGAGACGTAGTCCACACCCGTCGCAGCCACTGCGGGCAAATCGTCAAAATCGAAGCCGCCCGAGGCTTCCAGTGGTACCCGGCCCGCGGCAAGCGCCACCGCCTCGCGCATGTCGGTGAGCGCGAAGTTGTCCAGCAGCAGCATGTCCGCGCCCGCCGCGATGGCTTCCTCGATCTGCGCCAGGGTTTCCACCTCCACTTCGATCGGTACCGGAGTGTCGGTTGCGCGCAGGGCCTGGATGGCGGCCATCACACCGCCCGCTGCGCTGATATGGTTTTCCTTGATGAGGATGCCGTCATAGAGGCCCGCACGATGGTTGTATCCGCCGCCGCATTTCACCGCATACTTCTGCGCCCGACGCAGGCCGGGAATGGTCTTTCGGGTATCCAGCAGCCGCGTTGTGGTGCCGGCCAGTTGGGCCACGTAGCGTGCCGTGACGGTCGCCGTACCGGACAGACTTTGCAGGAAGTTGAGCGCGGGCCGTTCGCCGCTGACCAGTGCCCGGGCACTACCCGTGATCTCGCACAGTACCGTGTCAGCCTCGACCTTGGCGCCATCCTCGACCTGCCACTGCACCTGTACAGAGGGATCCACTGCGGCATAGACCGCATCAAACCAGCGCGTGCCACACACGACCGCCGCCTCGCGCACGATGACGCGCGCCCGTGCTCGGCGGCCCGCGGGGATCAGTGCTGCGGTGAGATCCCCGCCACCCAGATCCTCGGCCATGGCCAGCCTGACGTTCTCGGCCAGATCCGCGAAGTAGTCCATCCGGGTGGCGGCGCGATCGAAGCGTGAAGATGACATGCTGGAATCCTGTGCAGGGTGGCCTTTGCCGATGGTGTTGCAGCTGAACGCGCCGGATAATCTGACGATGCGCACTATAGCCCAGGACGCATGAGCCCATGAATGCGTGCTCTCCAGGTTCGCCGTTTACTTGTGGCTGGAATGTGGCCGCTCGCCGCGTTCAATCGCCCAATCAGGACCAGCGTGCAGCGGAGGCGAAGATAGACATGATCGTGGTGCACGCGATCAGCCTGCCGCCGGGCGAGTTCGGCGGGGACTGCGTCGATGCGTTGTTCATGAACTCACTCGACCCATCCCATCACCCGGCATTCGCCGGACTGGATGAATTGCGGGTCTCCGCCCACTTTCTCATCGATCGTGCAGGCGCGCTCACCCAGTATGTCCCGGTTGAGGCCCGTGCCTGGCACGCGGGAATTTCCTCATTCGGGGGAGTGACGGCGTGCAACCACCGTTCCATCGGTATCGAGCTGGAGGGGACAGATGACGTTCCTTTCACCGAGGCCCAATACCACTCGCTCGAAGCGCTTTGTGCCGCCTTGATGCTGGAGTACCCGGACATCACGTTGGCGCGCATCGTCGGCCATGTGGACATCGCTCCTGGTCGCAAGACCGACCCCGGCCCCTGCTTCGACTGGATCAGGTTGCGGGCAGGCGTCAGGGCGCGACGAGTCTCTGCGTCCTCAGAGGGCTGAGTCCGGTCAGGACCAGAGGCTGAGCAGGGTTTCCGCCGACACCAGCCGGTTGGCTGATGGCTCGCAAAGGTAGACCAGATCGCCTTCATACCAGTCGCCGAGCACCACCCGTTCACCGGGCGCGCCATCGAGATCGAACTGGTGGATGGCGGGCCTGTGGGTGTGCCCGTGAATCAGGCGCCGGACGCCCTGCTGCCGCATGACCCGCATGACCTCCGTCTCCTCCGCATCCATGATGTAGTCATCCTTGGCACTCATGGATTGCTGGGTACCGGCGCGGGTCGCGTTCGCGATCCGACGCCGCTCCTCGAGTGGCAGACCGAGGAACTGGGCCTGCCGGGCGGGGGCCCGTACGGTTTCCCGGAATTGCAGATATTGCACGTCGCGCGTGCAGAGCAGATCCCCATGGGTAAGCAGGGTGGCGACACCCGCGAGCTCCACCCGGTGGTAGTCGGGCAGGAGCTCCGCGCCGGTTTCCCCGGCAAAGCGGGATTGCATGAGGAAATCCCGGTTGCCGGTCATCACGGCGAGGTCGACGCCCGCAAGGGTGAGTGAGCGCAGGGCCTGCACCAATTGCCGGTGCAGGACGTCGTCATCATCGTCCCCCGGCCAGAACTCGACGAGATCACCCAGCAGGTAAACCGCGTCCACCCGGCCCGGCGCCCGCGCCAGCAGCTCGAAGAAGCGGGCCGCCTGCGCCGGGCGGCTCGCGCAGAGGTGGAGGTCGGAGGCGAAAAGTGCGCGCGGCATTCCTCAATCAGACCAGAGTGACGCTCGTCATGATGACGGCCTCCGCCGGCACATCCTGCATGTAACCACTGCGGGTGGTGGCGACGCCCTTAATGGCATTCACAACCTCCATGCCGGCGACGACACGGCCGAACACGCAGTAACCCCAGGCATCCGCCGTCTTGGCGCGATGATCAAGGAACAGGTTGTCCGACACATTGATGAAAAACTGGGCCGTGGCCGAGTGCGGATCGTTGGTCCGTGCCATGGCGACCGTGCCGGTGGTGTTGGAGAGGCCGTTGTCGGCCTCGTTCTGCACCGGTGCACGTGTCGGTTTCTGGGACATGTCCTCGGTCAGGCCACCGCCCTGAATCATGAATCCGTTGATCACACGATGAAAAATGGTCCCGCTGTAGAAGTCGTCGGCAACGTATTGCAGGAAATTGGCTACGGTTTCCGGCGCGGCCTTGGCGTCGAGTTCCAGGGTGATGTCACCCTTGTTGGTGGTGATGCGGACTTGAGGTGAGGACATGTGCGGAACGCTCGTGACTGGAATGGCCGCTGATGGTGCGGGATGGCGTGAGGCCGCGCAAGCCGGAGCATGCGCGAGTGTGTCGGGTGGGCCTGCCGCTCCAATTGACCCTGTCCAACCCGCTGCGTATCATGCGGGACCTCTCGTCGGGCAGGTGTCCTGAAGGGTCGGTACGGGGCATAGCGCAGTCTGGTAGCGCACCTGCTTTGGGAGCAGGGGGTCGGGGGTTCGAATCCCTCTGCCCCGACCAAACTTCCCGCCGCGACGACGACAGATTGACCGAGAATTGGACCGGGTTTGAAATGCGCCTGTAGCTCATTCGGATAGAGCATCGGCCTTCTAAGCCGAGGGTAGCAGGTTCGAATCCTGCCAGGCGCACCACCGCAACGCCTGGAAGGGCCGAGCCCGGGGCCGCGGCGAGGACGCAAGTCCGCCGGGACATTTCCGCGAGCTGGATGAAGATTCAATGGCGGGCGTAGCTCAGTTGGTAGAGCACAGGTTTGTGGCACCTGGTGTCGTGGGTTCGATCCCCATCGCTCGCCCCATTCATCTTCGATGATTCCCTGCATGCAGGGCCGTTAGCTCAATTGGTAGAGCAGCTGACTCTTAATCAGTAGGTTGTAGGTTCGAGTCCTACACGGCCCACCAACATCACTCATGGCTGACCTGGCCTGACGTGGCACCCCACGCCGGCGCGCAAACGTGTTCACGTTGACCAAAAAGGGTAGACCCGCGTGAGGCATTCCACTTCCATGCAGGACGTGCCAAACAAGCCACTGGTGGGTTTTCCAGCCGATACCCGGGACGAAGAGGGCTACCTCTACCACTCGATCGGTGACAAATACATGCGCGCAGTGGCCGAGGTCTCACGCTGCGTGCCGGTGATGATTCCCGCCATGGCAGACGTCCTCGACATCGATAGTGTGCTCAAACATCTCGATGGGGTTCTGATGACGGGCGCGGTTTCCAACGTCCACCCGCCGCATTACGGGGAAGTCCCAAGCGCCGACCACGAACCGTACGATGTACTGCGCGACAACCTGAGCCTGGCGCTCATTCGCCGCTGCCTCGTGCGCGAGCTGCCGCTGTTCTGCATTTGTCGTGGCTTTCAGGAATTGAACGTGGCCCTGGGGGGAACCCTCGAGACCGAACTCCAGCGGCGCGAGGGGCGACTCGACCATCGGGAGCCGGAGTTCGGCGACATGGACGAGCGCTTTCGTGCTACCCATCCGGTGCGAATCGTATCGGGAGGCTTTCTTGCCGGTGTGCTCCAGCGCGAGGAAATCATGGTCAATTCGCTGCACAGGCAGGGAATCGCAAAGCTGGCGGATTCCCTGCAGGTGGAGGCAGTGGCTCCGGATGGCGTGATTGAGGCCGTGAGTGTGCGTGATGTCGCCCATTTCACACTCGGCACACAATGGCACCCGGAGTACAAAGCGCACGCAAATCCTGATTCAGTCCGGCTCTTCACCGCGTTCGGGGATGCGGTGCGGGCGCACCGGCAACGGCGAGCCCCTGCATCCACGTAAAGCCGGGGTTGCCCTTACCCGGCGGGATTACGCCGTCGCCAACGCCAAGCAAGCTGCCGCCATAGTGGCAGGCGATCGACAAACAGCACACCTTCCAGATGATCGATCTCATGTTGGACCACGACGGCATCCATGTCTTCGAGCTGTCGGGAGAATGGGGTGCCGTAGGGATCTTGGGCTTCGATCGTCAGTCGTAGGCAGCGCTTCACCTTGCCTTCCAGTCCAGGAAGGGAGAGGCAACTTTCTTCGACCACCGCCCATAAATGCCGCGCCATGATGCGCGGGTTGATGTAGGCCATCGGCGAGCGGCCTGAACCGGTGGCATCCACCACGATGATGCGCGCATTGCTGCCGGTTTGTGGCGCGGCAAGGCCGATGGCTCGACTTGCGCACAGGGTTTCGACGAGGTCATCCACCTGCTTGCGCAGAGCAGGGCCGAAGTCAGTGACCGGAACAGCCTTCTCCCGCAGGCGATTGTCGGGGTATTCGAGGACGGGCAGGTGACTCATGACGAAGCCTGCAGGCGGCCAGCATGTGTTTCAGGCAGATGCTTGCGCTGGAGAACGAGCGGCAAGAGGGTCACCGCCGTCAACACCAACAGGGACGCCTCCACGAGATACACCACCACGTATCCATTGGCGTGTGCGGCCGGAAGCACGTCAAGCCGAGGAGCCAAAGTGTCGATCAGATCACGCAGGATGCCGCTGCAGGCCACGCCCGCGCCGGCCGCCGTCGCCTGAACGGCACCCCAGGCGCCAAGCGCCAGACCGGCTTGATTTTCGCGGGCACTCTGCATGGTCGCAGTAAGCGTGCCGTGGCCGAACAGCGCACCGCTGAAGCCAAGGCAGAGGTTTCCGAACAGGAAGAGGGTCGGGGACTGAAGACTGGCCGCCAGGATGACCGACATGAAGGCCGGGATTCCCAGCAGGGCACCGGCAAGCGCCATTCTGAGCGGTGCGCCGCCGCGACCCAGCACGCGCGAAGCGAAAGCAAAGCCCGCCAGTCCGCCGGCGGCCAGCAAGGCTGTCAGTCGCGTGGTGGCCGAGACCTCCATGCCGAGCACCTGTCCGCCGAACGGTTCCAGCAGGATGTCCGCCATGCTGAAGGCGAGTGTACCGAGACCCACGACGAACAGACTCCTCAGCGCGCTGCCGGTGGCCAGGAAGTGTTGCCAGGTGATCTTGAAGGACGGGCGCACGTCCGGCAGGGAAGGCGTGCGCAGGGCCCGGCGCGGCTCCTGCTTCCACAGGGCTATCGCGTTGAGCGCGAGACCGGTGACGGCCGCTGTCTGGATCACCTGCACCAGTCTCCCCGGCGTGAAATCGTCCAGCGCATGCCCGAACAGAAGTGCACTGCCCAGCATTCCGGACAACAGCATCACGTACATCAGGCCGACGACTCGCGGGTGAGAGGATTGCTCTGTGAGATCCGTGGCAAGCGCCAGGCCGACGGTCTGGACCACATGGATTCCTGCGCCCACGAGCAGAAATGCGAGGGCGGCTGAAAGCCGACCAATCCAGGGCGGTGCGTCTGCGGCATGGCCTGCTCCCGCCAGCACCAGCAGCGCGAACGGCATGATGGCGAAACCACCAAACTGGAGCAGGCTGCCCTGCCACAGGAAGGGCACACGCCTCCAGCCCAGCGCGCAGCGATGGTGGTCCGAACGGAAACCTATCAGTGCGCGGAGTGGCGCGAAAAGGACCGGCATGGCGATCATGACGCCAACGAGGCTGGCAGGAACACCAAGCTCGACGATCATGACGCGGTTGAGGGTGCCAACCAGAAGCACCAAGGCCATGCCAACCGAAACCTGGAAGAGGGAAAGCCTGAGCAGGCGCGGGAGCGGCAGGTCTGGCGTCGCCACATCCGCGAAGGGGAGAAAGCGGGGACTGTTGGCAAGCCACAGGCGAAAACGGTTTGCCGGGCTTCTGTTCATTTCAGAACCGTCGTGAGGAGACAGACGGCACCGGCACCTGATTGCTCAGGGCCGGCACTGTCCGGGAACCGCCAGCTTGCGCCAACGGCTCCGGCACTCAACCCCCCTGAAGGAAGGCCGAGAACCAGGTGGTATTGGTCAGCACTGCAAGGTGCACGAGCAGCGAAATCACCAACACGGTGCCCAGGAAAAGCGGCAGGCCGACGGTGGGTTTCACCACGCACCAGATTCTTCCTTGGTTCATCTGTGTGCCCTCCTAACCAAACCACGGGGTGTAGACGTACGCCAGGATATGCGCCACCACGGAGATCGCGAAAAACACGCGCGCTCCATCAATGACGTGCTTGTGCAGCTCCTCCGACTCGCCAATCGTCAAGCCGGTGGGCCAAACCCTGTTCGGATCGTCAAGATCATTAGCCATAGCCATGCCATCCTCCTCAGATAAGCATTTGTCTTCCGCACATGGCGGAGGCCACGCACGGTGCCTGGGCAAGGGATCGCGAAATCCCCATTCCGGGCAGGGTCACTCTAGAAGTGTCAATTTTGAATGTCAAACAAAACTGTAAACAAAAACTGACAATTCGGGATGGGCATCGACACACACGCGTGCGGGCTCCGCATGCTGGGCAACGCATGCCGCGGACGGGTCCTAGGATCTGGAAACTGGGGGCGGGAGGGAAAAGGGGGCGCAGAGCGCCCCCGGAGAAAAGGTCAGCCGGCCCGGCAGAGTGTGGGCAGCCCAAACAGGGAAGAAAGAGGGGCCGAGTTGCGGCTCAAAACTTTCAAGCCCAAGGCTCTCGAGAGCGGGGCTGCTCCCGACTTGAGCAGCTTGAGGCCGAGCGTGGACGACAGCGGGGCTGCACCCTTCCGCAGCAGCTTCAGGCCCAGCAGGCCGGACAAAGGAGCCGCTGCAGCGCCGAGGATCGGAAGCCCGAGGATATCGGACATCGTCAGCGTGTGCGGATACAGGTCGCCCAGGAATCCAGGGCGGGATTTCCGCAGGGCTGGAAGGTAGAACATGTCGGAAAGCGGGGTTGCGCGGTTCATGCGCACTGGCAATGCCAGTGCAGAAGACAGCGGGGCAGCCTCATCCCAGGTTCGGCTCGGCGCAGCAGGCGGCTCCCAACCACTCTCGGTGGGTCCGAAGGCCTCCATGGTCCTGATTGCGAGCCCGGCACTGCCGAATGGTGCGTGCACAACGACCAGTGAGCGGCCTTCGGCGATGCGCTGCGCGTAGATGATTGCGCGCGACCGCAGCACATAACCCGCCATGACACTGTCAGTGATGTCGTCCAGTGACCGATTGTCCGTCGCTTGGGGGGCGGTCACCAGATGCACGCGACCGGGTGCGAATTGGGCGGCATGCAGCGCCGCCACGGCGTTTTGCGCCTGACTTGCACTCGTGAACATGCGGACGATGGGGTCTCTCACGGCGTTCCTCCAGTCATTGAATAGGGGCGGGGGACCTGTTGACGAGGTATGGCGAACGCCCTCCCGCTGGGCGGAACGCGGAACCCCAGCCTACGCCTGTGTTTCCTTGAAGTGAAGTAAAAAAACCCCGTTGACAGGTACGTTTAATCAAATGAGAATGTTTCTCACTAAGATTACACTTTCAAAGGAATCGTCCTCGATGCTCTCGCGTGTTTCCCCCCGTGCGCCCGCTCTGTTGGCGCTAGCCGCAACCGCAGCCTCTCTGCCCGCCCTCGCGGAGACTTCGAAGATCACCGGTCGCCTGCCGACGGTCGAGGTGGTTGGAAGTCCGGACAGGCTACCCGACATTGCGGGTTCGGCCTCGATCATCGATGACAAGGAAATCACGCAGAGCCACGCTTTTACCGTGAATGAGGCCCTGCGCAAGGTTCCGGGGGTGAATGTGCGCGACGAAGAGGGCATAGGCCTGCGCCCCAACATCGGGCTGCGCGGACTCAATCCCACCCGCTCCACCAAGGTGCTGTTGCTGGAGGACGGGCTGCCCCTTGCCTACGCGCCCTATGGCGACAATGCCAGCTACTACCATCCTCCCATCGAGCGTTTCGACAGCATCGAAGTCCTGAAGGGTTCCGAGCAGGTCCTGTTCGGGCCGCAGACCATCGGTGGCGTGCTGAACTACATCACGCCCACCCCGCCAGAAGAATTTGCCGGTCGCGTGAATCTCACCGGCGGCAACCGCGGTTATTTCAACGGCGGGCTCACAGTGGGTGGCAAGGGCATGCTGCTCAATTTCGCGCACAAGCAATCCGATGGCTCGCGAGACAATGAGGATTCCGACATGAATGACGTCGCGCTCAAGGGCGTCTTCAACCTGACTCCAAATCAGGCCATCACTCTCAAGGCCAGCTATTTCGGTGAGGACTCGCTGATGACCTACACCGGGATCACGGATGCCGAGTTGCGCAATTTCGGCTATCGCTACAACCCGTTCGACAACGACGAATTCACGACGGATCGCTGGGGCGCGTCGGCCAGCCACGAGATAGCCTTCAATGAGGCGCTGGTCCTGACGACCAATTTCTACTTCACTCACTTCAATCGCGAATGGTGGCGCCAGGCGAGCACGACCACGGATTCGCAGTGCGGTGCAGGATTCACCAATGCCCGTCTCGCAGGAGAACGCGTGGATCCCGACAGCTGCAACTCCACCCAAGGGCGACTGCGCAGCTACTACACCTACGGTGTCGAGCCTCGGCTGCTCGCAAGCTACACCTTGTTTGGCCTGCAGAATGAATTCCAGACCGGTATCCGCGCCCACTTCGAACAACAGGACCGTGTTCACCTCAACGGAACCGAGCCCACCGTGCGCGGTGGACAGACGCTCGCGGAGGACAACGAGCGCGACGTGGATGCGTACTCCCTGTTTGCGCAAAATCGTTTTTTTCTTGGCAAGTTCACGCTGACCCCGGGTTTTCGCGTGGAGTACATCGAGAACATCCGCGCCAATGGGCTCAACGGCACCGAAGGTAACGACGATGTGGCCGAGGTGATCCCGGGTGTTGGCATGACCTTCAATCCTGTCGATACGCTGACCCTGTTTGGCGGCGTGCATAAAGGCTTCGCCCCCCCCCGTACGGAAGATCTCATCGGTACTTCGGGGCTTCAGGCGACATTCACGGATGTGGATCCCGAGGAGAGCGTGAACGCCGAGATCGGACTCCGTGCCGAGCCGCTGCGCGGAGCACGAATCGAGAGCACCCTTTTCCGCGCCGACTTCGACAACCAGATCATGGTGGGCTCCATCGCAGGCGGCAGCACTCCCCTTGCCCAGGGCGAAACCCTCTACGCGGGTCTGGAGCTATTCCTGCGCCTCGACAGTCATGTCCTGATGAATACTCGGCACAACACCTATGTGCAGACGGCCTACACCTGGTTGCCGACGGCCGAGCATCAGACACCCGTGACGGAAGTTGCCACCGGGGCCATCGTGCAGAATTCACGCGCCGGGCTCAGATTGCCTTACGCTCCAGAACATCTCGCCACGACCACCCTGGGGATCACCTTGGACAACGGCCCGGACCTGCGGCTGGAAGCCGTCTACGTGGGGTCGCAGTATGCGGATTTCGCCAACACGGAAGTCGCCGCCTTCAACGGCAACGGGCAGGTCGGACTGATCAAGTCCAATCTGATTTTCAACGCAGCAGCGACTTATCCTCTGCAGCGTTGGGGCGCCTCGCTTTTCCTGACTGCCAAGAACCTGGCGGATCGAGACTACATTACTGACCGCACCCGCGGGATCCGCGTCGGCATGCCGCTCCTGATCCAGGGCGGTGTCGAGATTGCGTTCTAGTCACACCTTACACCCTCCTGGCGGGATTTCCGCGCCTCGCCCCGTGCGCACGCCGCGCGGGGCGAACTTTCATTCCGCGCCCCGCGTTCCTGTGGCAGCATGACCCTTTCCACGCCCTTGGCGCGAATGGGGAAACTGCACGGTGGACACCAGTCTGGATGACAAGCTCGAGTTTCTCTCGCAGGCATGCGCCTACGGTCACGGCGTTGTCGATGTTGAGGTGATAGAGACCCATCTCTCATGGGTTTTTCTTGCGGGGGAATCGGTCTACAAGTTGAAGAAACCGGTTTTCCGTCTCCCCGTTGATTTCAGCACTTTGGCTGTGCGGAAAGTGCACTGTGAGGCCGAGGTTCGTCTCAACCAGCGCCTTGCCCCCGGGGTGTATCTGGGCATCGTTCCCCTGGTCAGGGTGCCGGATGGTGCCTTGCGACTGGGTACCCCCGATGAGGGGCAGATGGAGGTGGTCGAATGGCTCGTCCATATGCGGCGACTGCATCGCGCCTCCATGCTGGATACGGCGATCGCCAGTGGGGCGGTCCCTCTGGGCGCGCCGGAGGCAATCGGCCAGCGACTTGCCGAATTCTATGGCAGCGCGCGAGAGGTCGCGCCGGAGGGGAGGGAGTACCGCGAACGTCTTGCCGGTGACCTCGATGACAGCGTGAGCGTGTTGATGGACCCCACGTTCGCGTTACGGGACACGCGGATCCGTGGAGTGCTCGGCGCGTTGCGCAGATTCATGGATCGCGAGGCCGTGCTGCTCGAGCAGCGGGTGCGTGATCACAGGATCGTGGAGGGCCATGGCGATCTGAAGCCCGAACATGTGTATCTGTCAGAGCCCCCGTTGATCATCGACTGCCTTGAATTCAGCACTGTCTTGCGCGAACTGGACCCTCTGGACGAGCTTGCCTATCTGGGACTCGAATGTTCGCGACTGGGCGCGGCGTGGGTCGGGGAGCAGGTGCTGCAAAGCTACCGTTCTCATGCTCAGGATGATGCACCGGACCGACTCGTTTCATTCCATCGGGCAGCGCGCGGGCGTCTGCGGGCAAAATTGTGCCTGTGGCATCTTCTCGACTGTCCGGTGTCAGGCTTTGACCACTGGCGGAAGCGAGCCCGCCAGTATCTCGACTTGGCGGAGGCGGCTGCACAGGCTTGCGGCCCTGCGTGAGGCGGAATTCAGCCAAGTGCGTTGAGCGATGCGTCGGTGTGCAAAGCGCGTATGGCATCGGCCAGCAGGGGAGCGACCGGGATCACGCGAATCTTGGCCCCGGCTTCCCGACTGAGGGGGCGCAGGGCGACGGTGTCCGTGACCAGCAATGTCTCCACGGGCATCGCAGTGAGCACCGTCTCGGCCTCGCTGGACAGCATGGCGTGGGTGACGGCCGCAAGGATTCGGCTGGCGCCGGCGGCCACGCAGGCCGCCGCGACGCGCGACAGGCTGATGCCGGAACTCACGAGGTCATCGATTCGGTGGCGCAGGAGCGCGGAAAGATCGTCCGCGCGGCTTCCCGCAGGCGCCTGGGCGCCGTCACCACGGGGCTGCTCGAGGAGCTGCTTTCTCCCGATATCGGTGGCGCCTTCGAGCTCTTTCTCAGCACCTTCGAGCCCGGCGCAGAGTTGCGCACCTTCACGCGACGCGCCACCGAGGAAGAGGGCTACCTGGTCAGCGGCGTGCTCGATCTGTGGATCGGCAAGAAGCGCTTTCGGCTCAACTCCGGGGACAGCTTCCGCATCGTGGACGAGCCATTCCGCTGGTGCAACCCAGGCCGCCAGGATGCCGTGGTGGTGTGGGTGATTTCGCCTCCGACGTACTGAAGGCACGCGTCCCGTCCGACCACCGGGCCACTGGGCACGGGGTCCTGTGCGCTACCCCTTCACCCGCTCGAGCTTCGGGTCGTAGAAGGGCGCCAGCTGCCCGTGCGCGGCATAGCGCTGCCAGCCGATCTCGATCTCGAAGCGCTGGGCAGCGACCCACTCAGGCGTGATCGGCTCGTCGGCCAGTACATAACCCATGCCCAGCGAGGCCTCGAGCCGGTGGCCGTACATGCCCGAGGTGATGCCGCCGCAGCGCCGGCCATTGACCCAGATCGGCTCTTCCTTGTAGAGCAGCCGGTCGGTGTCCTGCAGGCGGAACTGCAGCAGGCGCTTGCGCGGCACACCCGCTTCCTTTTGCCGCAGGAGCGCGTCGCGGCCCAGGAAGGCCTGCGGCTTGTCCCAGGCCACCGCGAACCCCAGCCCGGCCTCCAGCGGTGTATCGGCGATGCTGATGTCGTCGCCCCAGTGGCGATAGGCCTTTTCCATGCGGCAGGCGTTCATGGCGTGCATGCCGGCCAGGCGCAACCCGAAGGCCTCGCCGGCCGCGAGCAGGCGCTCGAACACATGCACCGCGAATTCACCGGGGATGTACAGCTCCCAGCCCAGCTCCCCCACGTAGGTGATGCGGCTGGCCCGAACCTGGGCGTAGCCAATCTCGATTAGCTGCGAGGTGCCGAAGGGAAAGCCCGTGTTGGAAAAGTCGGTGGCTGGAGAGGCGGCCTGCAGCAGCGCGCGGGCGTTCGGGCCCATCACGCCGAGCATCGGGATCCCGGCCGTCTGGTCGCTCAGGAAGCAGTGCCCGGCCTGCTCGACGTGGGCGCGCAGATAGGCGAGGTCGCGCTGGTGAGTGGCTGCGGCGGAGACCACCATGAACTGCTGTTCACCGGTGCGTGTCACGGTGAGGTCGGCCTCGATGCCGCCTTGCTCGTTGAGCCACTGGGTGTAGACGAGCTTGCCCACCGGCACGTCGATGCGATTGGCCGAGATCTTCTCGAGCACGGCCAGGGCATCGCGACCCTCGACCATGAACTTCGTCATGGTGCTCTGGTCGTACAGGGCCACCGTATCGCGCGTCGCGCGGCACTCGGCGGCCGTGTGCTCGAACCAGTTCTGCTTCCCGTAGCTGTAGACGTACTCGGCAGCCGTGCCCGGCGGGGCGAACCAGTTCGGGCGTTCCCACCCGCCAAGCTCGCCGTACACGGCACCGCGAGCCTTCAACGCGTCATGGAAGTGGGTGCGGCGTGCGCCACGCGCTGTCGTGTACTGGTAGAAGGGCCAGTGGGTCTTGTAGAGCAGCCCGAGCGTCTCCACCGTGCGGTCGTGCAGGTACTGCCGGGTGCCCTGGAAGGGGTTCATCCGCCGCACATCCACGTCCACCAGATCCATCGGCGGGCGCCGGTCGCGGATCCATTCGGCCAGCACCTTGCCGGCACCGCCCGAGCTCTGGATGCCGATGGAGTTGAAGCCGCAGGCCACGAAGAGATCCTTCACCTCCGGGGTCTCGCCCAGCAGGTAGCGGTCATCGGGCGTGAAGCTCTCCGGCCCGTTGAACCAGGTCTGGATCCCCACGGTCTCCAGGATCGGCATGCGCCGGGCGGCCTTCTCGAGCACGGGCATGAATTGGTCCATGTCTTCGGGCAGGGTGTCGAAGGCGAAATCCTCCCGGATACCCGCCATGCCCCAGGGCTTGGCCTGGGGCTCGAAGGAGCCCAGCAGGATCTTGCCGGCATCTTCCTTGTAGTAGGCCCATTCATCCTGCATCCGCAGCACCGGCAGGTTGCCGGGCAGGCCCGGGATGTGGTCGGTCACGATGTAGAAGTGCTCGGCGGCATGCAGCGGCAGGTTCGCGCCGTTTCGGCGCCCGAATTCGTGCGACCACATGCCCGCGGCGATGACGACCGTGGACGCGCGGATGTCCCCCTCGTCGGTCACCACGCCGATCGCGCGGCCGCCCTCCTGCAGGATGCGCTGCACCTTCACGCCCTCGAGGATCCTGGCCCCCTTCATGCGTGCGCCCTTCGCGTAGGCCTGCGTCACGTCCACCGGGTTGCACTGGCCGTCCTTGTGGAGGAAGACGCCACCGACCATGCCCTCGGGGTTCAGGTACGGATAGCGCCGGATGATCTCGTCGGTGGAGATCACGTCCACCTCGAGCCCGAAATTGCGTGCCATCGAGGCCTGCCGGGCGAGCTCTTCCATGCGCTCAGGATTCAAGGCCACCGAGATCGAGCCGTTTTGCTTGAAGCCCGTGGCCTGCCCGGTCTCCTGCTCGAGCCGGTAGATGAGGTCGGTGGTGTACTTGGCCAGTTCCGTGAGGTTGCGCGTGGCCCGCAGCTGCCCCACCAGCCCGGCGGCGTGCCAGGTGGTGCCACAGGTGAGCTGCTTGCGCTCCAGCAGCACGACGTCACGAATGCCCAGCTGGGTTAGGTGATAGGCGATGGAGCAGCCGACAACGCCGCCCCCGACGATCACGACTTCAGCCTGCGAGGGCACTCTGGACATGCAGACACTCCATGAAGAAATTGGAGTCTAGATTTTTTCCTCCAGACACGACAGAGGGACTCGGGTTTTCCAGTAGGGCAGGTGAGGCCGGTTCGCCCCGCCTGAGTAAGAGCTTTGCACTTCTTGAAGCGCGCGCAATGCCGGCTTGCGCCCCTGTCGCGAAGCTTGGCGCATGGGGAAGGGCTCACCGCCATCGAGCAGGTGCAAGGCCGGCTGGGTGCTGCTGGCGTTGCTGTGGCTGCTGCTCCTGCTGATCGTCGCCAGCGCGTTCGTCCGCGCCTACTTCGGCCCGGTCACCCCGGACCAGCTCGCCTTTCACCTGCGCCACGGCGGGCTCGAGTACGCCGACCCACGCTTTGTGCAGCGCGCGCTGCGATGGGGCGCGGGCCTGGTGCTGCTGGGGGCGGCGTCCGTGTGGCTGCTGGCGCGCCTGGGGCGCAGCGGCCTTCCGTCCGGTGGGGCGCTCACTCGGGGCACAGGTGGACAGCGTGTATCGGCATGGAGGATATGTTGCGCGTCTGGAGGCCGATGGCCTGCGCGCGGTGTTCGAGTCTCCCGACCGGCTCGAATGTGCCGTCGCGTGACTGCAGGAGCTGCGCAGCCGCCTGCTCGTCGACGGGCGTCCGGGGCTGGAAGGCGGTTTGCAGTGGCAGGCCAGCCTCTGCGAAGGGCAGCTCTCTGCTCCAGGAGCGGGTGAAGACCGCTCAGGTTCGGCGAGCCCGCTTGAGCTTGCCGCTGCACTCTGCGCAGAGGCGCGCAGAATGGAGCTCCTGGTCTCCCGGAGCCTGTTTGCCCGCTTGGGCCCGGCCGCGGCGGGCCTCACGACGCGCGCGGCTCCCGAACCCGGGAGGCGCTCGCCGCGCAGGCACCACCAGGGTGGCGATCCCCCGCCGGCGAGGCCTCGCGCAGCCTAGTGTCGCGTGGCCGGCGGTGCAGCCGGCCCGGCAACTTCCACTGTCTCAGATCCAATCACACTCGCGTGATGCATCACCATGCGCCACACGCCGCTTTCCTTGCGATAGATATTGGTGGTGATGAGAGTGGGGAGTCGCTGTCTGTGCAGCGGCAGGATGATGGTTTCGTGCAGCACATGAACGGCCAGATCCCCCTGTTCGAAGCGGCTCAAGCAGTCGATTTCGAAGCGTCTCGGCAGCTGGGCGCGGAAAATCTCCTGCCAGCTGCTGCGGATGGCCGCAGGTCCGGTCAGCAGGGGTCCCATGGGGTGCACGCAGGAAATGTCCGGGCTCGCGGCCCAGACCGCCATCATCGCGTCCACCTCCCCGCGCTCGAAGGCTTTATAGAAGGCTTCTTCGGCCAGAGCAGGGGAATCCATGAGACGAGTGGCCATGTCGAGCCTCGAGATGGGGCGATGGGGGAGTTTCCTGGCGGCGTCAGCGGCCGACCGGGACGGATTCCACGGGATAGCCTGCTTCGGCGAGTCGCTGCTGCAGGGGGATGTGGTCGAAACCGGGCAGCGCCGCGCCGCCAATCAGTACCGTGGGGACCCTGGCTGCTCCGGAGGGCTTGCGCAAATCGTACTGCAGCGACACATCCCGTTCGACGTCCCGCTCCGAAAAAGGAATTCCCCGCTTTTCCAGCATGAGACGCACCAGGTCGCAGGTTTCACACTCCGGCACCACATACAGCACCACGGGGTGTGTCTTGGCAATTTCCTTCAGTGAAGGGGCTTGTGGGGCTGACGTGCCGCCAAGCCGCCGTGTCCCGACCCGCGTCGAATCCGGGGGGCAGGTATCCCGATAAGACAGCGTCCCGTCGGCATCCCGACATTCCATGATGGTCACGGCCGCAGCGTCCGTGGTCGATGTGGCCAGCGACACCAGGAGGGCCCCTCCCCACAGCACGTGACGGACAGGGCCGGATAACCGCCTCAGCATCGACGGGCCTCCCTCTCCGGCCATTGCGTCCGTGCGTTCATGTCACGGGAGTATAGCATCGGGGCCTCTTCTCCCATCCGCGAAACCAGTGCCTCCGACCACCCGTACACGGGTGCGCGGGGTGTCCAAGCCAGACACCTGCCCCTATAATGCGGCGCGATTGGTTGTGGCCATCCGGCCCGGTTTCTGGACCGTCTGCATCCCTGCTCGCCACCTGTGGGCAACATGCCGGCCTTCGGTGTCGCCGGGGCCCGCACGGCAACCCATGCAGCCGCACCCGTGCGAGAGTGGCGGAATTGGTAGACGCGCTGGTTTTAGGTACCAGTGGGGTGACCCGTGAGAGTTCGAGTCTCTCCTTTCGCACCATCCTGCACGGTTCAGACAAAAACGCCGTGCTTCAACATCACGCAAATGCACCACGCACTAAAAGTACCGAGGATTTATGCAGGTATCGCTTGAGCAGCCCGGTGGGCTGGAACGCCGTCTGAAAATCGAGGTTCCGGAACAACACATCGCCGATCAGGTCCGGAGTCGCCTACAGAGCGTGGCGCGCAACGCGCGCATCGACGGGTTCCGGCCTGGCAAGGCCCCGGCCCGGGTGATCGAACGGCAGTTCGGGCCGCGCGTTCGCGGTGAGGTCATCACTGAAGTGGTGCGCACGGCATTCGTGGAAGCCGTGACCTCGCATCAGCTGCGCCCGGTGGCCGATCCGGTCATCGAACCGCTGGCGACGGACGAAGGCCAGGGTCTGTCCTTCACGGCGACTTTCGAAGTGTTTCCGGAGATCACCCTGGCGCCATTCGAGGAGCTCGACATCGAGAAACCTGAATGCGACGTCACAGATGCCGACCTCGACAAGATGATTCAAGTCCTGCGCGACCAGTCGAGGGAATTCAAGGAGGCCTCGCGTCCTGCCGCGGATGGTGATCGCCTGCAGATGGATTTCGAGGGCACGATGGAAGGCGAGGAGTCCCCGTTCGAGAACGGCAGCGCCAAGGACTTCAACCTCATCCTCGGCCAAGGCCGAATGATCCCGGGTTTCGAGGAAGGACTCACCGGCGCCAGTGCCGGAGACGAGCGCACGCTCAACCTGAAATTTCCGGAGGACTATCACCAGAGCGAACTCGCGGGTCGCGGCGTCACCTTCAAGGTCAAGGTGAACAAGGTCGAAGAGCCCGTGCTGCCGGAACTGGATGATGCATTCTTCGCGCGCTTCGGCGTGGAGGAGGGCGGACTCGAGAAGTTCCGCGCTGAAGTCCGAGCAAACATGGAACGTGAGCGTGATCGCGCCCTGGCCCGCCGCTTCAATGAACAGGTTCTCGAACGCCTGCGTGAGCAGAATTCGCTGGAGCTTCCCAGGGCACTCGTGCGCAGCGAGGCCTTGCGCATGCTGCAGGAAATGCGCCGCACGCTCGCCATGCGCGGCATGGACCCATCGCAATTCGGCGGCGGCGAAGATGCTGCCGGCTTTGAAGGTCCGGCCTCCAACCGGGTGAAACTCGGTCTCATCATGGCCGAGGTCATCAAGCTGGCCGGAATCAAGCCGCAGCCGGCCAAGGTCCGGGAGCGCGTGGAGGCACTGGCGGCCTCCTACGAGCAACCTGAGGCGCTCGTCAAGTGGTATTACGAAGAACCAGGCCGCCTCAGCGACATCGAGGGCCTCTGCATGGAAGAGGATGCGGTAGCCTTCATCATCGAGAAGGCACGGGTCAAACCGGTTTCCCTGTCGTTTGACGACCTTATGAATCCGAGGCAGACTCCGGCTGAATCTGCGAGTGGAGAGGCTTAATTGAGATTGCAAGGCAACAGCGGGATGCAGGAGACACGAGCGCTCAATCTGGTGCCCATGGTGGTCGAACAGACTGCCCGGGGTGAGCGCGCTTACGATATCTACAGTCGCCTGCTGAAGGAGCGTGTGATCTTTCTGGTAGGGCCGGTGGATGACAACGTCGCGAACGTGATCGTGGCGCAGCTCCTCTTCCTCGAATCGGAGAATCCGGACAAGGAAATCCACCTCTACATCAACTCTCCGGGTGGCGTGGTGACCGCGGGCCTCGCCATCTACGACACCATGCAGTTCATCAAGCCGGATGTCAGCACCCTGTGCATCGGGCAGGCGGCAAGCATGGGTGCCCTGCTGCTGTGCGCGGGAGCCGCCGGCAAGCGTTTCAGCCTGCCGCATTCACGGGTGATGATTCACCAGCCCTTGGGCGGGTTCCAGGGGCAGGCCACGGACATCGATATCCATGCCCGTGAGATCCTCAAGGCGCGTGACCGCCTGAACGAAATCCTCTCCAGGCACACCGGCCAGACCGTGGAGCGCGTGGCTGCAGACACGGACCGGGACAACTTCATGAGCGCGGAGGACGCGCGAGCCTATGGCATCATCGATGCCGTGCTGGAGAAGCGCGGTACGGTTGCCGGCGTCGACGGCGCGCGCTGAGTGGATGCCACGCCTGTCGGCATAAGAGTACGTTTGAGTCCGCAGCAGTGAGGATGCGCGAATGAGCGACAGCAAGAATTCCAAAGGTTCGGACGGCGACAGGCTTCTCTACTGCTCCTTCTGCGGCAAGAGCCAGCATGAAGTGCGCAAGCTCATCGCGGGCCCCTCAGTGTTCATCTGCGATGAATGCGTTGAACTCTGCAATGACATCATCCGCGAAGAAATCCAGGAGAAGGCAGGCAGTGCTGGCGGCAGCAAGCTGCCCGTACCGCACGAAATCCGTAACATCCTTGACGAGTATGTCATCGGCCAGGGACACGCCAAGAAAATCCTGGCGGTAGCTGTCTACAACCACTACAAGCGGCTGGAATCCCGGGTCAAGCAGGGAGACGTGGAGCTCGCCAAGAGCAATGTGTTACTCGTGGGCCCCACCGGCAGCGGCAAGACACTGCTGGCCGAGACTTTGGCCCGACTGCTCAACGTGCCGTTCACGATCGCCGATGCCACCACGCTCACCGAAGCCGGCTACGTGGGTGAGGACGTCGAGAACATCATCCAGAAGCTGTTGCAGAAGTGCGATTACGATGTGGAGAAGGCCCAGACCGGCATCGTCTACATCGACGAAATCGACAAGATTTCCCGCAAGTCCGACAACCCCTCCATCACCCGAGACGTCTCTGGTGAAGGTGTACAGCAGGCCCTGCTCAAGCTCATTGAAGGTACGGTGGCTTCCGTGCCACCCCAGGGTGGACGCAAGCATCCCCAGCAGGAATTCCTGCAGGTGGACACCTCCAACATCCTGTTCATCTGCGGCGGCGCGTTCGCCGGACTAGACAAGATCATCCGGGACCGCTCCGAAAAGGGTGGTATCGGTTTCTCCGCAGAGGTGAAGAGCAAGGAAGATCGCCGCACCGCCGGCGAGATGCTCCATCAGGTGGAGCCGGAGGATCTCATCCGCTACGGGCTGATTCCGGAGTTCGTTGGGCGCTTGCCGGTGCTCGCAGTGCTGGATGAACTCCACGAAGAGCAGCTGGTGCAGATCCTCACCGAACCACGCAACGCCCTGACCAAGCAGTACGCCAAGCTGTTCGAGATGGAAGGATGCACGCTCGAATTCCGCGAGGATGCACTCCGGGCGGTGGCGCGCAAGGCGGTGGAACGCAAGACCGGTGCCCGTGGGCTGCGGTCGATTCTCGAGCAGAATCTGCTCGATACCATGTACGATCTGCCGTCGTTGCAGAATGTCTCCAAGGTGGTGGTGGACGAGGCCACCATCACGGGTGAGTCGAAGCCGCTCATCATCTACGAGACCGCCGAGATCCCCAAGGCTGCCTCGGACTGAGACCCCAAGGAGAGGGACCACTGCAAGTGGTCTCTCCTTCCCGGAGCCGCCGGCACCCGAGCCGGCAGCGAATCTGAACCTTCACTTCCGGGATGTGCGCATAGCCGTGGCATCCCTCTACAGGGGCCGTTCCTCAGATGAATGAACGCACCAATCTCCTCCCTCTCTTGCCCTTGCGCGATGTGGTCGTCTATCCCCACATGGTGATTCCGCTGTTCGTGGGCCGGGAGAAATCCGTCAAGGCGCTCGAAAAGGGCATGGAGGAAGCCAAGCAGATCCTGCTCGTCGCACAGAAGAGTGCCGGTGAAGACAACCCCGGCGCCAACGACATCCATCCTGTAGGCACCGTCTCCAATATCCTGCAATTGCTGAGATTGCCGGATGGCACGATCAAGGTCCTCGTGGAGGGCGTGCAGCGGGCCAAGGTCACGACCTTCCATGAGGAGGACACCTGGCAGGCGGCCTCCGTCGAACTGCTGGAACAGCAGCCCATCTCCGAGCGCGAGTCGGAGATCCTCGTGCGCTCGCTGATGGAACACTTCGACCAATACGTGAAGCTGAACAAGAAGGTTCCGCCGGAGATCGTCTCCTCGCTCACCAGCATCGACGATCCCTCCCGGTTGGCGGACACCATCGCCGCGCACCTCGCGATCAAGCTGCATGAGAAGCAGAAGATTCTTGAAATCCTCGATCTCCGTGAGCGTCTGGAGCATCTGGTTTCGGTGATGGAGACCGAAATTGATCTGCTGCAGGTGGAAAAGCGCCTGCGTGGCCGGGTCAAGAAGCAGATGGAGAAAAGCCAGCGCGAGTACTATCTCAACGAGCAGATGAAGGCCATCCAGAGCGAGCTCGGCGAAGGTGAGGATGGAGCCAACGAATTTGACGAGATCGCAACCCGCATCGAGAAGTCGGGTATGCACAAGGAAGCGCGCAAGAAGGCGGAAGGAGAACTGAAGAAGCTGCGCATGATGTCTCCCATGTCGGCCGAGGCGACGGTGGTGCGCAACTACATCGACTGGATTCTGAATGTGCCGTGGAAGGCACGCTCCAAGGTGGGTGTCGACCTCGCCAGGGCCCAGAAGATTCTGGACGAGGACCACTACGGGCTCGAAAAGGTCAAGGAGCGCATCCTTGAGTACCTTGCCGTCCAGCAGCGCGTGAAAAAGATGCGCGGCCCCATCCTTTGCCTGGTTGGCCCGCCGGGCGTGGGCAAGACCTCACTGGGGCGTTCGATCGCGCGCGCCACGAATCGCAAATTCGTTCGCATGTCTTTGGGCGGAGTGCGCGACGAAGCGGAAATCCGCGGGCACCGCCGCACCTATGTTGGCTCGATGCCGGGCAAGATCCTGCAGAACATGTCCAAGGTGGCCACGCGCAATCCGCTGTTCCTGCTCGACGAAGTCGACAAGATGGCCATGGATTTCCGCGGTGATCCGGCGTCTGCCCTGCTCGAGGTGCTGGATCCGGAACAGAATTCCACCTTCAATGACCACTACCTCGAGGTCGACTATGACCTCTCTGAAGTCATGTTCGTCACCACCGCGAACAGCCTGAACATTCCGGCACCGCTGCTCGATCGCATGGAAGTCATCCGCCTCGCCGGCTACACGGAGGACGAGAAGGTTCACATCGCGCAGCGATACCTGATTCCCAAGCAGCGTGAGGCCACCGGGCTGAAAGAGAAGGAGCTGCAAATCAGTGAGGCCGCACTGCGCGACATCGTTCGTTACTACACGCGCGAAGCGGGTGTACGCAGCCTGGAACGCGAAGTTGCAAACCTCTGCCGCAAGGTCGTGAAGCAGGTGCTGGAGAAACCATCGACCAAGACCGTTGCCATCACGCCCAAGGTGCTGGAGAAATTTCTGGGCGTGAAGCGCTTCCGTTTCGGTCAGGCCGAGGACGAGGACCGAGTAGGCCAGGTCACCGGGCTGGCCTGGACGGAAGTCGGTGGTGACTTGCTTACGATAGAGGCCGCCATCGTGCCGGGCAAAGGCAAGGAGACCTACACCGGGCGCCTGGGCGACGTGATGCAGGAGTCGATCAAGGCTGCCATGACCGTGGTCCGGAGCCGGGCGGCCACCTTGGGTATACAACCTGACTTCTACCAAGCCATCGATGTTCATTTTCACGTGCCGGAAGGGGCCACACCGAAGGATGGCCCCAGCGCAGGCGTCGGGATGTGTACCGCGCTGGTGTCCGGTCTGACCGGTATTCCAGTCCGCGGTGACGTCGCGATGACGGGAGAGATCACGCTGCGCGGAGAGGTTCTGCCCATCGGCGGCCTGAAGGAAAAACTGCTGGCTGCCCTGAGAGGGGGTATCAAGACGGTATTGATTCCTCAAGAGAACCAGCGCGAATTGAAGGAAATCCCTGCCAACATCCTGCAAGGACTGAGCATCAAGCCCGTCCGCTGGATCGAGGAGGTGCTGGAAGTGGCATTGCAGAGGATGCCTGAGCCGTTGCCGGCCGACTTCGCCGAAGAGGCCGTGACCAACAAGGAGCAAACGGGCGCAGCGGGCAAGGAGCGGGTGCGCCGACACTGACCGTGTCCCGCCTCGCGGGACATCAAACGAAACAAGAAACCACGGGGAATCGCATGAACAAGACTGAAATGATTGATGCCGTCGCGGGTGCGGCTGATTTGTCCAAGGCTTCTGCCGCGCGCGCAGTCGATGCAGTGACGGATGCCATCCTGGCGGCGCTCGCGAAGGGAGACAACGTCGCGCTGGCCGGCTTCGGTACCTTCACCGTCAAGGACCGCGCTGCCCGCCAGGGACGCAACCCTCGCACCGGGGAGACGATCGAGATCGCGGCCTCGCGATCCGTGGCATTCAAGGCTGGTAAAGCCTTCAAGGATGCCTTAAGCTGATTGGCCCTCGGGTGCTTAGCTCAGCCGGGAGAGCGTCGCCCTTACAAGGCGAAGGTCGTGGGTTCGATCCCCTCAGCACCCACCACCTATGCAGAACATCGGAGTGGTAGTTCAGTTGGTTAGAATACCGGCCTGTCACGCCGGGGGTCGCGGGTTCGAGCCCCGTCCACTCCGCCATCATCAGGGATACCGGACAGGTGCCCAACGCAGCACCGGTCCGGCACCCAATCACCCTTCCCGTCCATGATGTGATGCCGGCCTGTCGCGCGGGACGGCTGTCCCTGCGAGGCGAATCCACGAGGCGCCCAACATGCTTCAATCCATACGCGAGAAAATCCAGGGCATCATCGCCGGGGTCATCATCGCTTTCCTCTGCCTGACCTTCGCCGTGTGGGGCATAGAGTCCTATCTCAATGAAGCGCGCAAGGTGGTGGTGGCCGAGGTTAACGGCGATGAAGTCGAGCTTGCCGAGTATCAGGAATCCTTCCAACGTTTGAGGCAGCGTGCCCAGGCGGAACTCGGAGACGCCTTCGACCCCGCCGTGTGGGCTGAGGCCACCGCCAAACAGCGTGTCCTCGACTTCGTGGTGGACGACAAGGTTCTTGGCCAGGCGCTGGAATCATCCCGGATTCGGGTGGGCATGGAACAAGTTGCCGAATTCCTGCGCAACTCGCCGAATTTCCAGGTGGACGGCAAGTTCTCGACCGAGCGCTATGCGCAGGTCACCAGCATGCTCGGTTTCACCCCACAGGCATTCGAAGCCCAGGCACAGCGGGATCTTGCACTCGAGCAACTCAGAACCGGTGTGGTGGCCTCCGCGTTCATAACCACTGCCGAATTCGAGCAAGTGTCCCGGCTGCAGGCACAGACGCGCACGATTGGACTGGTGACCCTGCAGCCCGCGAATGTCGCTGCCGTGGAGGTAAGCGAAACGGATCTGGAGGACTACTTCAAATCCCACGCGGAGGAATTTCGGATCCCGGATCAGGTCGCGCTGGAATATGCCGAAATCAGGCTCGAGACCCTGATGAAGGAAGTGGCGCTTGCCGAGGGTGACATGGTGGCCTATTACGATTCCCACCAACCCGACTTCACCGTGGAAGAACAGCGGGCAGCGAGCCATATCCTGGTCCAGATGAAAGCTGATGCCTCGCCGGAAGATCTCGCCAAGGCCAAGTCACGCGCTGAGGAACTGCGCGCGATGGTCACGGGAGGCAAGGACTTTGCCGACGTCGCCCGGGAATTTTCTGATGACATCGGGTCTCGCGCCGAAGGCGGTGCGACCGGCCTGTTTGGTAAGGGCGTGATGGCTCCCGAATTCGAACAGGCGGTGTTCACCATGAAGACCGGCGACACCAGTGAGCCTGTCAAGACGGATTTCGGCTACCACGTCATCCGGCTCACGGAGGTCAAACCTGAAGCCGTCACTGCTTATGCCGAAGTCCGCGGGGAAATCGAGCAGCGCTTGCGCAGGGAGAAAGCGGAGGAGATGTACTTCGAAGCCGCAGAGCGTTTCAGCGAAACGATCTACGAATATCCCGATTCCCTGGCCGATGCGGCAGGACAACTTGGGCTCGAGGTCCAGAGTACCAGCAAGCAGGGCAGGGAGCAGATAGTCGCCCAGTTCAATGCTGCCGTGGCCGATGCCGTCTGGGAACCAGAAGTCCTGACCCAGGGCCTGGTCAGCGCGCCGGTGGAAGTTGGTGACGATCGCATCGTCGCGGTGCGCGTGGCGCAGTACGAACCTTCCCGCCTGCCTGAGCTCGCCGCGGTTAAGGATGAGGTTCGGGTACGGATACAGACCGAGCGCAGCCACCAGCAGGTCAGGGAGCGTGGCGAAGCGCTGCTGGCCAAACTTCGCGAAGGGGAGTCGCCCGATAAACTCGTGGCGGCCGAGAAGCTCGAATGGGAGCGGGTGGAGAACGCCAAGCGGGATGACACCCGCCTCAATCGTGCGGTCCTGCGTGGCGCCTTCCGGGCCTCACTTGCCAAGCCGGAAGATCGCGCGCATCTGGGCGTGGAGCTTGGTGATGGCAGCTACGTCGTGATGGAGGTCTCCGGGGTGAAGACCCCGGAGACCCTGCAGGAAGCAGACTCGGCAGCAACTGGTCGCGTCCGCGAGGGGTTGGCCAGGGCAAGAGCGCTTACCGCCTGGCGTGATTTCGTCACAGGCCTGCGTGCCGATGCGCGCATAGAGCTGCACCCCGACCGTCTCTGAATTTACCCGCGGCCCGCCTCCGTGGCGGGCCTTGGGCGGTCGCTCCCTGACCTGATTCCCGCCGCGCTCGACCCGCGGGCTGCGCCCTCTGGCCGTGTGGCTCAGAGCGAGCCCGTCATTCCCATGATGTTGTAGCCGCAATCCACGTAGGTGATTTCTCCGGTGACTGCCGAGGCGAGATCCGAACAGAGGAAGGCCGCAACATTGCCCACCTCTTCGATCGTCACGTTGCGGCGCAGGGGCGCGTTCTTTTCCACATGGTCCAGGAACTTGCGCATGTCCTTGATCCCGGAGGCGGCCAAGGTGCGAATTGGTCCGGCCGAAATCGCGTTCACGCGCACACCCTCGGGCCCCAGACTCTCGGCCATGTAGCGCACGTTCGCTTCGAGGCTGGCCTTGGCCAGTCCCATCACGTTGTAACTCGGCATGGTGCGCACGGCGCCCAGATAGCTCAGTGTGAGCATGGCCCCCTGACGTCCCTGCATCATGGGTCTGGCGGCCTGGCCAAGCGCGGCAAAACTGTAGGAACTCACCTCGTGGGCCACGGAGAAACTCTCGCGCGTGAGTGAGGCCAGATACTCCCCCTGCAAGGCCTCGCGCGGCGCAAAGGCCACGGAGTGAATCAGGATATCGAGATGCTGCCAGTGTTCGCCCAACATTTTGAACACTGCATGGATTTCGTCGTCATTCTGAACCTCGCACGGCAATACCAGCGAGGACCCGCATTCGGCTGCGAACTCTTCCACACGGGACTTCAGTCTTTCGGTCTGGTAGGTGAAAGCGAGTTCGGCCCCCTCACGATGCATGGCCTGGGCAATGCCCCACGCAATCGACTTGTTGCTCGCCACGCCGACGATCAACGCTTTTTTTCCTGCCAAGATGCCCATGAAATCCGCGCTCCGTTCCTGTCATGACCCGATGGTGCCGCGCGTAGGCGCGGAGTCGGCCAGAGTGTACAGTGGGTCTCCATCCTCTGTCCCGTCTCCCCAGGTACGCCGCCCGCAATGGATGTCGATGTCGCGATCCGAGCGTTGTCTGCGCGCCTGGCGAGGAGCCTGCGCCTTCCCATGCGATTGTGCGCAGCATGGGTGGCCACCTTCCTCCTCTTGCCGGTGGCACTACCGCTTGCCGCCAGCGAACCCTGGAATGCGCCTTACGACCGTGCCGACCGCGCTCGCGCCATTCTTTACTCGACGTTTCAGACGCCGCCACGGCATCTGGATCCGGTGTCCTCCTATAGCGAGAACGAGGCCGTATTCACCGGGCAGATCTATGAGCCACCCCTGCAGTACCACTACCTGAAGCGCCCCTACGAACTCGAACCCCTGACGCTGAAAGAGATGCCCGAGGTGGAGTACAGGAATGCCGCAGGGCGACGCTTGGAGGAGCCCGTGGTCGGGGATGAGGTGGCCTCGGTGGTCTACAGGTTGCGTGTGCGCCAGGGCATCCGCTATGCCCCGCATCCCGCGCTCGCCAAGGATGCTGCCGGGCGTTATCACTACCATGCGCTCTCGGCGCAGGAAATTGCCGAGGCCGATGCGCTCGCGGATTTCGCCCACACCGGAACCCGTGAACTGGTTGCCGCGGACTACGTCCATCAGATCAAGCGACTCGCCCACCCTGATTTGCACTCGCCCATTCTCGGGTTCATGGAGCGCTACATCGCGGGCCTCGGGGAGCTTGCAGGGACCCTGCGCGACGCGCGCGCGCGCTCCACGGCTCCGCTCGATCTGACGAAATTTCCACTGGAAGGCGCACGGGTCGTTGACCGTTACACCTTCGAGATTGTGCTGAAAGAGCGATACCCGCAATTCCTCTACTGGCTGGCGATGCCTTTTTTTGCACCGATGCCATGGGAGGCCGATCGATTCCATGATCAACCGGGCATGGCGGAGCGCAACCTGACCCTTGATTGGCACCCGTTGGGGACAGGCCCCTACAGGCTCATCGAGAACAATCCCAATCGCCGCATGGTGCTGGTCCGCAACCCCGAATTTCGGGGCGAGGTCTGGCCTTCGCTGACGGGCGGGAATGGTCCGCTCCTGCCCCGCATCGACGAGGTCCACTTCATGCTGGAGAAGGAGGAAATCCCCGAGTGGAACAAATTCCTCCAGGGCTACTACGACACCTCACCCATTGCGCCTGATGGCTTTGAGCAGGCCATCAGGTTCAACGCGCGGGGCGAACCGGAGATCACGGCGGAAATGGCCGCGAAGGGGACCAGGCTTTCCGTGGCGACGAGAATGTCCATCAGCTATCTCGGCTTCAACATGCTCGACCCGGTCGTCGGTGGAAACAGCCGGCGGGCGCGCCTCCTGCGCCAGGCACTTGCCATCGCCGTGGATTTCGAGGAACTGATCTCGATTTTCGGCAACGGGCGGGGTGTGCCGGCCCAAGGGCCGCTGCCCCCCGGTATCTTTGGTCACCGTGCAGGCAAATCGGGGATCAACGCCAAGGTGTATCGCTGGCAGCATGGCAGGGCGACACGGCGCGCGCTGGAGGACGCGCGGGTCTTGCTGGCTGATGCGGGTTATCCCGGCGGGATGGACCCCGCGACCAACCGCGCGCTGGTGCTGCATCTGGATGCGACTTCCTCAGGCCCCGATACCAAGGCGCTCTTCGGGTGGTATCGCAAGCAATTCGCCAAGCTCGGACTCGACCTCGTGGTTCGCAGCACGGACTACAATCGCTTTCAGGAAAAGATGCAGCAGGGAGATGCCCAGATTTTCACATGGGGGTGGAATGCGGACTACCCGGACCCTGAGAACTTCCTGTTCCTGCTGTACGGGCCCAACGGCAAGGCCAGATACCAGGGAGAGAACGCGGCGAACTACGCCAACCCGGAATTCGATGCGCTCTTCCAACGTATGCGTGATCTGCCCAACAGTCGTGAGCGTCAGGAAGTGATCGACGAGATTGTGACCTTGGTGCGTAACGACAGCCCGTGGCTGTGGGGCTTCCATCCCCAGGCGTACGCGCTGGAACATGCCTGGATGGACGCTGCCGAACCCAATCTGATGGCGCGCAACACCCTGAAATACCGCCAGCTCGACCCGGCCCTGCGGGTGAAGTTGCAGGCGCGCTGGAATCAGCCCGCGCGGGGAGTGGTCTGGTTCCTGGCTGGCTGCATCCTCGGCCTTGGAGCTCTGGTCTTGTGGCGCTTGCGTCAACGCACACGGGCGATGATTTCGTGACGATCTGGTTCCTGCGGCGCTTGGCTTATGTGCTGCCGATTCTTCTCGGCGTGAATCTGCTCACCTTCGCCTTGTTCTTCGTGATCAATTCCCCGGACGACATGGCGCGACGGCACCTCGGTGAGCGGCATGTCACGACTGCGGCAATTGCCGACTGGAAGCGAGCGCACGGATATGATCGACCGGCTTTCATCAATGCCGATCGGAGTGGCACGGCGGTCGTGACCGACACTCTGTTCTTTACCGGTTCGGTCAGACTCTTTTCGCTGGACTTTGGTCGCTCCGATGGCGGCAGACACATTGCCTGGGATATCCGGCAGCGCATGTGGCCCAGCCTTGCCATTGCCCTCCCCGTGTTGATTCTGGAATTGATCATCGCGGTGCCGCTGGGCCTTGCCGTCGCGCTGCTGCGTGGCAGTACGTTCGACCGCGGGCTGACCTTGCTGTGTGTGGCCTCGATGGCCATCTCCAGCCTGTTCTTCATCATCGCGGGGCAGTTCCTGTTCGCCCGACTGCTGCGCTTGATACCGATTTCCGGGTTCGCGGAAGGCTGGGGCGCGATCAAGTTCCTGTTGCTGCCGGTGATGGTCCAGGTGCTGGCTGGTCTCGGCGCCCGGGTGCGCTGGAATCGTACGGTCTTCCTCGAGGAGATCTCGCGTGAACATGTGCGTACGGCGCGCGCCAAGGGTCTGGCGGAAACGCGCATACTCTTCGGGCATGTCCTGCCCAATGCCCTCCTGCCGCTGATCACCACCATCGTCGTGACCTTGCCGGGCCTCTTTCTCGGCAGTCTCATCACGGAATCCTTCTTCGCGATCCCGGGTCTCGGCAGCTACACCATCGACGCCATCCAGAATCAGGATTTCGCCATCGCCAGGACGATGGTCTTCATTGGCTCCCTGCTCTACATCTTGGGCCTGTTGCTGACCGACCTCGCGTATGCGTGGGCCGATCCTCGCATACGCCTGGGCTCAGGCTGAGGTCATGGGCCTCCACTTCCTGCCCACCGACCTGTTGTTCCTCGGCACGCTCATGCTGGGTCTCGTCTACTGCCGGAACGTCGCAAGGGATCCGCTTGCGCGTGCTCGCTGGGCCAAGGTGCTGCGCTCGGTCGGCGGTGGAGTCGCAAGCCTGGTGCTGGCTCTCCATGTCACCGTGGCCGTGCTCGACAGCGTGCGCGTCCAGTCGGAAAATGAGGCGCCACTCACGCTTCTCGACCATCTGCTCACGCCGCTGCGAACCGGTGTCGAGACGACCTACTCGGCGCCTTTTTCCACTCACGCGTATGCGCGCGAGAACCTCGAGAGCGCACCCGGGACATGGGTGCGCGACTATCCCCGCCTGCAATTCGGTGGGCGGCATCTGGTGCACCCGGAAGAAGAAGCGGCAGGTGACATTGCCCGACGCAGCCTGCGTGGCGCCGCGATCGGACTGGCCAGCCTCGGGCTGCTCACCCTGATCATCAATCTCGTCCGCCGCAGGCCGCCTGGTCGCGCCTGGAGACAATGGTTCGAGCCCGCCTGGCGGTGGCACTGGTTCGCGCTCGGTATCCTTTGCCTCGGTGTTGGCATCGTGGGCAACCTGGCGGGCGGTTGGCATGTACTGGGTACGGACAAGGTCGGGCAGGACGTGCTGTATCTGTCCCTGAAGAGTGTACGCACGGGGCTCGTGCTCGCCGTGCTTGCTTCGCTCATCACCTTGCCCATCGCGGTGGTGCTCGGCATCCTCGCCGGCTACCTTCAGGGGTGGGTGGATGATGTGATTCAGTATCTCTATACGACCCTGTCCTCCATTCCCGGGGTCTTGCTGATTGCCGCAGCGGCCTTGTCTCTGGATCTCTTCCTCAGCCGTGAGGTCGGTGCCCTGCACAGTCTCGCCCTGCGCGCCGATCTCCGCCTGCTGGCGCTTTGCGCGGTCCTCGGTCTCACCGGCTGGACCAGCCTGTGCCGCCTTCTGCGCGCGGAGACCATGAAGCTCAGGACGGTGGAATTCATTGCTTCGGCCCAAGCGCTCGGCAGCTCCCCGGGCACGCTGCTGCGTCGGCACCTGCTGCCCAACCTGATGCCGCTGGTGATCATCACCACGGTGCTCGACTTCAGCAGCCTGGTGCTGGCGGAGGCGGTGCTGACCTACATCGACATTGGCGTCGACCCGAGTACCGAGAGCTGGGGCAACATGATCAATGGCGCACGCCTGGAGCTCGCGCGCGAGCCGGTGATCTGGTGGAGCCTGGCCGCTGCGCTGGGGGGCATGTTCGGCCTGGTGCTTGCCGCGAATATCTTCGCCGATACCGTGCGCGATGCCTTCGACCCGCGTCTGGACCCGGCGGCGAGGGGAACCCATGGCCTTGCTTGAAATTTCTGGACTCAAGCTCGTTGCGCACGCGCAAGGTCGCAGCGTCACGGTGGTCGAGTCTCTGGATCTCGGGCTCGCGCAGGGCGAAACCTCCGTGCTCGTCGGGGAATCGGGGAGCGGCAAGTCGCTCACCGCACTGGCAATCGTCCGCCTGCTGCCATCCGCGGTAGAGCTGGCGGAAGGCTCCATCAAGCTCGGGGGGCGCGAGCTGTCGAGTCTGCCGGAACGCGAAATGAATTCGGTGCGCGGCGCGCGCATCGGGTTCGTGTTCCAGGAACCGCAGGCGGCCTTGAACCCGGTGATGGGTATCGGTAACCAGGTCGGTGAGGTACTGGTTCGCCATCGCGGTCTGCGCGGCAGACAGCTGCGCGAAAGGGTGGTCGAACTCCTTGCCGCCGTCGGCATTCCCGAGCCGCACCGACGGCTGGATGATTATCCGCATCAGTTCTCCGGGGGCATGAAGCAGCGGGTGATGATCGCCATTGCACTTGCTGCAGAGCCTGATCTGCTGATTGCCGATGAGCCGACCACTGCGCTCGATGTGTCGACCCAGGCCCAGATTCTCGACCTGCTGCGGGATGAGCAGCGCGCCCGAGGCATGGCCATGTTGTTCATCACGCACGATCTGGCTGTCGCCCATCGTATGGCCGACAGTCTGGTGGTGATGAAGGAAGGCAGGGTGGTCGAGCAGGGCACCCGGGATGCCATCTTCTCGGCGCCGCGGCAGAACTATACGCGACACCTCTTTGCCGTCTCTCCGCGGCTGTCATCGGCGACACTTCCCGCACCACGGATGACCGCCGGAGAGCCTCTGCTTGCCGTGCGTGAACTCGCGGTGCATTTCTCGCAACGTGGTCCCCGCTGGTGGGGACGCAAACGGATTCTCGCAGCAGTCACTGAGGCCAGCCTCGATGTCCACGCTGGCGAGACCGTCGCCGTCGTTGGAGAGTCCGGATCGGGCAAGACCACGCTCGGCCGAGCGCTCCTGCGCCTGCAGCCCGCCGATTCCGGTCGTGTGGCTTTTCTGGGGCGGGACCTCTTTGGCCTGCCCCCGGAATCCCTGCGGCGAGCGCGACGGGAATTGCAGGTGGTCTTCCAGGATCCCTTTGCTTCCATGAACCCGCGCATGACCGTGCAGCAGATCATCGAAGAAGGTCTGGTTGCCCAGGACCTGCTGCTGGCACCGGGTGCGAGGCGCGCGCATGTGGCCCGCCTGTTGGAAAAGGTGGGACTGGATCCCGCCTGCGCCACGCGTTTCCCCCATCAATTCTCCGGTGGCCAGCGTCAGCGCATCAGCATCGCCCGGGCCCTGGCGGTCGAGCCGCGACTGATCGTCTGTGACGAACCCACCAGTGCGCTCGATGTCTCGGTGCAGGCACAAATCCTTGCGCTGCTCAGATCCCTCCAGGAGGAGAGAGGGCTCGCTTACCTGTTCATCACCCACAACCTGGGGGTGGTTGCGCAGCTGGCGCATCGTGTGCTGGTGATGCACCAGGGGCGGATCGTCGAATCCGGCCCGGCACGCGAAGTGCTCTTTCATCCGCGGCAGGACTATACCCGCGCCTTGATCGCCGCCGTCCCGAGCCTGCCTTGATGGATGCGGCCCGATTTCCGGATCTGCGCGGGGATCTGCGTGCCTTGTTCGTGGTGGGCTGGCCACTCATCCTCAACAACCTCTTCAGCATGGGCGTGAACGTGGCGGATACCCTGATGATCGGCCGCCTGGGCGCAACGCCGCTGGCCGCACTTGCAGTGGGTTCCGGGCTCTGGATCGGCATCTTCCTCGGTGGGCTCGGGATTCTGATGGCCCTGGGCCCAACGGTCTCCCATCACTACGGGGCCCAGAAGATGATGGAAATCGGGCATGACACGCGTCAGGCCCTGTGGCTGGCACTGGCAATCTCGGCCCTCGCAATCATTCTCATGCGCCATGTCGCACCGCTGCTGGAGCTCATCGGAATCGCGCCTGAAATCAGGGGGCTTGCCGTGGACTATCTGCGCGCGCTGTCCTGGGGCGTGCCGGGCGCATACTTCTATCATGCGTTACGGCAGATGAATGAAGGGGTGGGGCGCACGGTCCCGATCATGGTGGTGACCGGGCTGACGCTGGTCATCAACGTCTGCCTGAGTTTCGTGCTGGTCTTCGGCAAGTTCGGTCTGGCGCCACTGGGGGTTGAAGGCTGCGGGCTCGGGACGGCACTCAGTTTCTGGTGCATGTTCCTGATGATCCTGGTCCACGTCCGGCGTCATTCCTATTACCAGC
>Ga0194123_10000894_pt1 | contig 50605 bp, 44 predicted proteins | sample TA2MahsurfametaG_5_FD_155479 | JGI IMG/M metagenome (GOLD analysis project Ga0194123, IMG submission 155479) | Freshwater microbial communities from Lake Tanganyika, Tanzania - TA2015023 Mahale A surface | ecosystem: Environmental > Aquatic > Freshwater > Lake | place: Tanzania: Lake Tanganyika... | reverse complement strand
GCATCGAGGCATTTCACCGTGTGCGGCGAGTGCCAGAAATCCGGGGTCGCGATCACCGCGGCGTCGAGTCCTTTCTCCTTCGCAAGCAGGTCGTCGATATCGGTGTACCCGTTGGGCGTGTGCCCTTGCAGCGCGCGCACCTTGGCGACTCCACCCTTGAGATTGTAGTCCCAGATGTCGCAGACCGCCTGGAAATGAAGTCCGGGAATGTTGGCCATCGCCTCGAACAGGACGCGGCCCTGCTTGCCCATGCCGATCAGTGCGATGTGGATCTTGTCCGATGCGCCGGGCGTGGCGGCGCGAAGCATGCCCGGCGCGCCGAGTACCAGCCCGGCACCGATGCCGGCTTTGGCGAGGAAGTCGCGTCGGCTGATCACGGATGGCTCATTCATGGCTGCGTCTTCGGCGGGCTTACCATTTTCTCAGAACGGTGAAGCGGTTGTGCGGCGCAAGAGCGAGTGCGGCGACCACCAACAGCAGGTGCGTCGCCAACCAGGAAACGCCGTCGTCTTGCTTGATGAGGATCAGCCCCCAGGTGAGGCTGGTGAACAGCAGGCCGAGGAAGAACAGCGAGACGCGTTGCGCGATACCCAGCAGAATGGCGATGCCCAGCAGGATCATCGCCGGGCCCAGCAGCTTGTCGAAAAGCGGAAGCATCGCCTTGGACATCAGCGGCTCGGCCTCGAATTTGGACGCCAGCGCCTTGGGCAGACCGTGGTAGTTCTCCAGCGCGTAGTGTTTGACGGTGGTTGTCGCGCTCAGCCCGTAGGTGTTGGGGGTGCCGTCGATGTTCACCGCCTGATCGGTCGCCTTGGTGCCTGCGTATTTCTCAAGGCCCGTCTGCAAGGCGCGCATGCCCAGCCAGAGGCGGAGCAGCAAGGCCCCGAAGACAAGGCCGAGCGGGGATTCATCGCGGTCGGTTTCCTGATCGGTCATGGGCGGTTCGGATGCGGTGCGGCGGAATGCTGCGCCGGTGAACGCCGCAGGTCAAACCCGGACTCGATCCGCGGTGGCGAATCCGGCGGGGGGAGGTGCAGGGTTGCCCAGCCAGCGCCAGACCCGCGGGAAGCGGGGGGGATTGCGACCAGGTCGCGGATGTGGATCGTGTCGGATGGTTTAGCTCAAATGTCGCCGGGTGACGCGCTGCTTCATGTGGACAATGGTCACCACCTGAAACTCATCGTCGTTGAGATTGTAGATGATCAGGTATGAACCTTCGTGAATCTCGCGGAGTCCGGATTCGCGAAACTCGTGCACGGGGTGTCCCCTCGTTGGCATATCGGCGGCCCGTTCGGCGCTCGAAATGAGGCGCTCGAGCTGCAGCTGTGCGTAGTGCTCGGAATCGCGCGCGATGAAATCACGGATGGCATGTAGATCGCGGAGCGCCTGCGCTGACCACGTGATGGTCATGCGAATCCAAACTCGTTGCGAACGGATGCGTGGCTGTGCTTCCTTCCAAGCCGCAAATCATCCAATCCGGCATCGATTTTCTTACGAACGAGGATTTCGTACATCAGATCATCCCAACTCGCGGACTCGGGTAATTCGCGAACCAAGCGAGCGGCCACTTTTTTAATCGAGGTTTTTTTTGCAATGCGATTCATGGAGTCATCTTGGCAGAGAGCATGGCTCCATGCAAGTCAGCAGTTTCCAAAGCCGCGGTGGCGAATCCGGCCGGATCCGACATCTTCTCCGCCGCCCGCGGCGGCCGGTGCCGAGCATCACGAGAGGTCCGGCTCCCAGCCCTTGCGGTACACGCGCTTGAGCAGCGGAGTGGCTTCCGGAAGTCCTCGCGCCTGCATGCGGTCGAAGTCCCAATCGATGCGCTTGCCGAGACGCACGGCGAGGTTGCCCGCGAGCACCATCTCAGTGAGCGGCCCGGCATGATCGATGAAGTTGGAGACCGGCTTGGGCCCTTGGCCGAGGATCGCGCGACACAATTCCTGGTGAGGTCCGCCTTTCACGCGATCGTACTTGCGCTCGACCGTGCGCGCTTTTTCCCGCAGCGCTTCGGGGTAAAGCACCGGCGATTGGCGGCAATACGCATCGTTGCAGAAGATCACCCCCTCGCTGCCGACGAAGACCTGACCGAATTCCGCATTCAACTGAAGATCGGCCGGGATGCCCGGCGGACGCAGGAATTCCGGATCGGTGTTGGGATCGTTCACGCCGTCCTGCCACACGACCTTCACCGGCGTGCGGCCGCCCTTGCCGGGGAATTGATAGACAATGGTCGAGCGCTTCGGCGCGAGCGTATCGTCGAACTCCGAAACCTTGCTCGCCTCGACGACGAAATCGCCCTTGAGGTCGAGCGCCCAGAACGCCGAGTTGAAGCTGTGGCAGCCGATGTCGCCGAGGGCACCGCAGCCGTAGTCCCAGAATCCCCGCCATGCGAACGGATGGATTTTTTCGTTGTACGGACGCTCGGTCGCGCAGGATCCCTGCCACACATCCCAGTTGAGCTGCTCGGGCACGGGCATCGCCGGGAACTCCAGTCCCTTGCCCTGGGGCCAGATCGGCCGGTTCGTCCAGTAGTGGACTTCTTTGACCTCGCCGATGAGACCCGCCTCAATCCACTCGCGCAGCACGCGGGTGCCGTCGTAGGTGGCGCCCTGGTTGCCCATCACGCTGAACACGCCCTTCTTCTCGGCGTAGCGCGCCATCACGCGGGTTTCCCACAGGTTATTGCTTAGCGGCTTCTGCACGTAGACGTGCTTGCCCCGGCGCATCGCCTCCATCGCGATCGGGAAATGCATGTGATCGGGCGTGGTGACCGAGACCACGTCGATCTGGTCGGCCATCTGCGCGAACATCTCACGGTAGTCCGAGAAAAACTTGGCTTGGGGAAAACGGGCGATCGCGCCGGGCACCTCGCCTTGCGCGGTTATGCGGGTCAGCTCCGCCATCCTGCGGTCGACGTCGCACATCGCGACAATCTGGTTGCCGACGGCGATTTGGACGAGATCACTGAGCCCCTGGCCGCCCACGCCGATGCAGGCGATGCGGAGTTGCTTGGCGCTGGCGTCTTGCCCGCGCAGCAGAAGGTTCGGGGCGAAACCCGCGCCGGCGAATGCGGCGGCGGACTTGAGGAAGCGACGACGGGAGTGCGGGTGCATGTCGAATCCAGTTAGTCGGGGCGGGGGCCGCTGGCAACCGGAAACCGGCGCAAAGAAGAGGGAATGGCCCGGAAAGCCCCGATGAACGTGAAGATCCTGTCATTCCGGTGACAGTGCCTCGGAAAATGGGGTCAGAAAATGGGGTCAGGCTGCAAATCTTGACAAAACCCGCCGGGTGATCCGGCCGGGCTTTGCCCCGGATCCGCTCTTGGCGTGTGCATGACCGAGACTCCCGCATGCCTGGTGACGGGGGCATGCCGTTGGGGGACGTGTCGTTTCCCGATCAGCGCTTGCGCCGCAGTCGGCGGCCGGTGAGCCGGGCCGCGATGAGGTTGGGGCAGCGGCCGCGCTTGCGGAGTTGCTCGCAAGTCGCCTCGATGCGCAACGACTGTTTCACCGCGCGGAATCCGAGCCGCCGGGTCACGCAGTCGTTGAGTGTGTCGATGTGCGCGTCTTCGAATTCGATGACCTTGCCGCAGTCGATGCAGACCAGATGGTTGTGCGACGGTTTTTCGAGAAAGTTCGGATCGTAGGTCGTGTGCTGGTCGCCCAAATCGATTTCCCTCAGCAATTCGGCCTCCACCAGCAGGGCAAGCGTGCGGTACACCGTGGCCCGCGATATCCCGCTGTCACTTCTTCGCACGCGATCGCAGAGTTCGTCGGCGGTGAAATGCTCGTCCTTGGAGAACACCGCCTTGAGGATGCGCTCGCGTTGCTCGGTTCGCCGCAGTCCCTTGCCACGCAGAAACGCGTCGAGCCGCTCTTTGAGTTGCGCCTCCATGCGCCGATTTTTCCACGGTGGGCCAGCTGCGGAAAGCCGAATTTGACAGGTCGCGCGCCCGGAGCCGCATCGCGCTCGGTGATTGCGAAGCGGCGTCCTTGCGGCTAGGATCATTTCCGGATGCAGTTGAAGTCCTTGGGATGGTGTAAGCATTTCGATGATGCTTTCGATCGGTATCGTTCCATGGGCTGGGTTCCGGCTCGGCTGGTGCGTGAAACGCCGATCAATTTCGGGGCGGTGCTCGGGGACGGGGAGGAAATCGAGGTCGTGTTGGGCGGACGTGTCTGGCATGAGGCGGAGTGCGATGCGGATTTGCCTGCGGTGGGGGACTGGGTGGCGGTCGAGCGTGGAGAGGGCGATGCGGTGATCCGGGCGCGTCTGCCGCGGAGAAGTTGCTTCATGCGCAAGATGCCGGGCAACAGCGCGCAGGCTCAGGTCATCGGTGCGAATGTCGACGTGGTCGCGGTCGTGACCGATGCCGGCGCGGACTTCAACCTCCGCCGGATGGAGCGGTATTTCACGCTGATCAGCCGCAGCGGGGCCAAGGCGCTCGTTCTGGTGAACAAGGCCGATCTTCACGAAGCGGCGCGCAACCGTGACGCGGCGGAGCAGATTTGCCGATTGGATCTCTCGGCCGAGGTGCATGTGACGAGCGCGTTGAGCGGCGACGGCTTGCAGGTGCTCAAACGCCACCTTCAACCCGGTATCACCCTTTGCATCGTTGGATCGAGCGGGGTTGGCAAATCGACTTTGGTCAATGAATTGCTTGGCGAGGAGTGGCAGTGGACGGGGGAAGTGAACGAGCGCACGGGCAAGGGCAGGCATACCACGACGTCGCGCGAACTCGTGCTGCTCCCGGGCGGCGGAATGCTCATCGACAATCCGGGCATGCGCGAAATCCAGATGTGGACCGATGAGTCGACGCTGCGCACGAGCTTTGCCGATCTAGAGGCGCTCGCGGCGGAATGCCGCTTCGCCGACTGCCGCCATCGCGGAGATGCCGGCTGCGCGGTGCGCGCCGCGGTCGATGCGGGCACGCTCGATGCCGGGCGGCACGCGGCATTTCTGAATCTTGAAAGCGAGATTGCGGCGTTGAAGGCCCGCGCCGAAAAGCGCCGCATGGCGGTGGAGCGTTGGTCCAAGCGTGGTTATCGCGTCAAGGCCCGCAACCTCGAGGATCGCATCCAGTTGGAGCGCGACGAGCGGGGCGAGCCGTGAATCGACGGGTGGCATTCCTCTCGCACCACCCTCATTCGTCATTGAATCCCGCACGGCCCCGCGTTAGTACATCCCGCGCGACCGTCTCCGGTCGCAAGCCGCCATCCACCGGCAAGGAGATGAACCCGTCGTCAACCCGGCTTTCCGTCGCGACCATCCTGGCCGTGCTGTGTTGTGTGGCCACGCTGCGTGCGCAGCTTCCATCATTGCCCAAATCGCTGGGTGGTCAGTCGGCCGAGGCTGCCAAGACCGCGGAAACACCGGAGGATGCCACGAAGCGCCTCGAGCTATGGCTGGGTGAGTCGCGCGACGCGCTCACGCGTCTCGACGGGGTCGATCCGGCGTCGCTGCCTGTTGGTGTGACGGCCGCAGATCTCGACGAGCGCAAACGCACGCTCGGGCAGATCGTCATTCACGCATCCAACGCGCTCGCGGCCTTGTCCGCGCGAGGCGATGCCGTCAAGGCGGCCGAGCAGTCGCGTGCGGCGGCATCGGCGTGGGCAGGATTCAAGGAGCCGCCGCCCTATCCGGTGCTCTGGCTGGATGAACTCACCGGCGAGCGGCAAGCCGTGCGGTCGAAACTCGCGACACACGAGTCATCGATGGCGAACTTCGAACGCGTGCTTGCCGGTGTGCTGACAGACGCTAAATCCGACGCGGACGTCGTGGGGCGGGCGAATGCCGCGCTGCAAGGCGCGCAAGGAGATGCGGTGGAGGCCGCACGATGGGCACTCGACACCGCCAAGGCGAAATCGCGACTGCAGGCCGTGCGTGCCGCACTGGTTGAAGCGGGGATGGCCAACCTACGCCAGTCGGTGGCCGCGGCAAGGTCCGATCTGGACCTTCTCGATCGCAAGATCCGCACGATGCGCGACGACGTCGGATTTACCGAGGAGGAACTCCAACGAATTCATCATCTTTCGCAGGAACGCGCCAAGGCTGTCGCGAAGGAAATCCAGGCAGTCGAAAAACGGATCCAGTCCGCCTTGCGCGCGCGTCAGGCGGCGCAGGAGAGAATGGACCTGACTGGCCAGGTCGCCGCCGATGACGATCCCGCGCGGCTGAAACTCGCCACTGCCGGGATTCGTCTCGACGCGCTTCAATCGATGCGGCAACTGCTGGAAAGCCTCGTCGAATTGGAAAGCCAGTATCGTGCGGTCTACGCTGACCGCCGCGTGTTGATGAATGCCGCGGATCCGGCGGAAGCGAGGGCCTTGGCGCAATCGCTCGTGAAAACCGCCGGACGCCTGCGGGTCTGGCGGGAAGTGATCGAAAGCGACAACGCGGCTTCGGCTGCGGATCTTGCGAAACTCGAATCGCGCGCCGCGGCGATGGCCGCCGGTGATTCACGCGCGGACGAGTTCGACGACCAACGTGCCGCGCTCAGTGAAAAGCTCGCCATGCAGCGAAGGGCGATCCAGGCGGTCAGGAATCTTGAAGAGCAGGTGGGACGATGGATTGAACACCACGCTCCGGCACCACCCGGATCCACCGACTTGAGCCAGCGGATCGGCACTCTCGTGTCCTCGATTCCCTCATGGCTGGGCAATGTCTGGTCGCTCACGATCTTTTCGTTCGAGGATCAGGTGGAAGTGGACGGGCAGACGATCACCGGCAAGGTGAGCGTCACCCTCGGCATGCTGCTCGGAGGTTTGCTTTTTTTCCTGGTCGGCTGGCTCCTCGCGTCCCGTGTCCTGCGTCGCGTGCAACGCACGCTGGTCCGCCGCGGTTATTTGTTCGAGGCACAGGCCCGCACGCTGCGCAAGTGGCTGATGCTTCTCGTCTCCCTGATGTTGCTGATCGGTACGCTTTCCTATCTCAACATCCCGCTCACGATCTTCGCGTTCCTGGGCGGCGCGCTGGCCATCGGTGTCGGTTTCGGCACGCAGACGCTCATCAAGAACTTCATCAGCGGCATCATCCTGCTGGTGGAGCGAAAAATTCGTGTCGGGGATGTGGTCGAGGTCGGTGGCGTGATCGGCACCGTCACCGAGGTCAACACGCGCTCGTCGGTGATCCGTGCGGCCGACGATCAGGAGTCGATCGTGCCGAATTCGATCTTCCTCGAAAACCGCGTGACGAATCTGACGCTCACCTCGTCCACGATCCGCAAGAGCCTTCGTGTGGGGGTTGATTACGGTACGCCTCCGGCGTTGATCATGGACATCCTCGCTGAGGCGGCGGGACGTCACGGGCTTGTGTGCAAGGATCCAGCGCCGTTCGCGGTGTTTGATGATTTCGGCAGAGACGCGCTGGTGTTTTCGCTCTACTACTGGCTTGAACTCGGCAGCGGCGCGAATCCGGTCGTGGTCGCGAGCGACCTGCGGTTGATGATCGGCAAGCGGCTGGGCGAGTCCGGCATCCGCATTCCCCTCCCGCAGCGTGACATGCAGCTTGCCAGCGAGCGGCCGATCGGCGTTGAACCCATGCGTCCTGCCGCCGATGAATGACGAGGCATGGATGCGCCTTGCCATTGCGGAGGGGTGCAAAGGAGTTGGAAAAACCGCGCCGAATCCTGCAGTCGGCGCGGTAGTCGTGAAGGACGGCATCCTGCTCGGATCCGGCTGGCACCGCGCGGCGGGTCGTCCGCACGCCGAACGCGAGGCGCTTGTGAACGTGCTCGGAAGCCACGGCCCTGAAGCCGCGCGCGGGTCCACCATCTATGTCACGCTCGAACCGTGTTCGACCTTCGGCCGCACGCCGCCGTGTACCCAGGGCCTCATCGACGCGGGTGTGGCGCGGGTCGTGTACGCCTGCACGGATCCGGCACCCGCGCACTCCGGGCGGGCGGACGCGATGCTCGAGGCGCACGGCATCCAGGTGCGCGCGGGAGTGCTTGCGGATGAGGCGTTCTCGCTGATTCGTCCATTTGCGAAGTGGATCGCTTGTGGATTGCCTTGGGTGATTTGGAAGTGCGCGATGAGTCTGGACGGAAGGATCACGCGGCCGCCGGGCGAATCCCGATGGCTCACCGGCGAGGCCGCGCGCGCCGACGTGCAGCGCTTGCGCGCCGAGGTGGATGCGGTTCTCACCAGCGGTGAAACGGTGCGCCGCGATCATCCGGCGCTGACGATTCGCGATGCCGATTTCGCGGGGGGCAGGGACCAGCCGTGGCGAGTCGTGTTCACGGACAAGCCGGAGTCATTGCCACGCGAGGCTCCGTTGTTCAGCGATCGTTGGTGTGAGCGCACCTTGATCCGCCCGTGTGGTGATCTTGAGGCGTCCTTGCGGAATCTCGCCGCCGACCAAGGGGTGCGTTGCGCCTTGGTCGAGGCCGGCGGCGTGTTTTCATCGGCCCTGGTGGAGGCCGGGCTGATCGACGAAATCGTCGTCTACTACGCGCCGATGCTCTGTGGTGGCCCGGTGCCGGCGCTTGCGGGAAACGGCCTGCCCGCGCCGCACCGCCTCACCGACATCCGCTTCGAGGCGCTCGGCGACGACCTCAAGCTGCGCGCCCGCATCCTCCGCACGCAAATGGGGTCAGGCTGCAAATCTTGACAAAACGTCCTTCAACCCTCCGCCTGCCAGGCATTGCCGAGAAAGCGCCGCATCGCGGGCGGCACCTTGGAGAGCACGTGCTTTCGATCCAACCGCCGCAATTGCTGGCTGACGTTGGCGGCGCTGCGCATGGCCAGCTTCCGTGCGATCCATTCCTGTGAAACGGTGGTCCGTTTCCACAGCAGTTCGGCCAGTGCGAGTTTGCGGGGGTCCGATCCCTTCAATTGCGGCAGCTCACGGGCCGCAAGGCCTGCGGCCTGAATGCCTTCTTTCAGCCATTCTTCCGCTTGTCCCTCACTGTGTGCCCTGAGTTGCGGTGTGTTGCGGTAGGATCTCGATAGGTGCGGGTGGCCCTTGGCGATCTGATCCGTGAGCTTTTGAAGCTTGGCGGCGAATGTCTGGCCGCCCCAGTACCATCCCCGACGCAAATGGCTGCTGCGTGCATCGACCTCCGCGGGGACGACCGGCACTCCGCAGTTCTTCATCTCCTCCTCGATCGCGCGGCGGTCGAGTTGCTCGACCAAGCGCCGCCGCCCGGCCACCGAATCGGGCAGATCGAAGCGCCGCAGTCCTTCTTGTGCCACCATCCACTTCGGTCGTTTGTTCGGAGGCAACGCCCATCCGCCGGCAACGCTGCTCCATGGATAGTCGAGGATGCTCTCACGAGCTTTCGGTTTGATGAGGCCGGCCCGGACCGGATTGAGATGGATGTAGTCGGCGAGTGTCCGGTAGTGCCAAGGGTCCGCACCATCCACCGGCACCGCCTTGTAGCGGTCGCCGAACAGGCGGCCCCAGGCCGCGTGCCGGACATTGTGACGCCGGGTCACCGTGTTCTGCAGCCAGCTCATGCCAGTGACCAAGTTGGCCTCGGGCGTCTCAATGAACAGATGATAGTGGTTTTTCATCAGGACCCAGGCATGCACGCGCCATCCGGTCATCGCACAAGCTTCCGAGAGCGTGGCGAGGAAGAACCGGCGGTCGTCGTCGTCGTGGAAAATCGCATGACGCCGGTTGCCCCGGGCCATGACGTGGTAATAAGCGCCTGGGAATTCGATGCGAATGCTTCTTGCCATGGGCTGAAGATGCAGAGGGCGGTGGAATTTGTCAAGATTTGCAGCCTGACCCCATTTTAGTGGGCTTGCCAGCGGATCGTGGGACGCGGATGGTTTGCGCATGCGCTTGATTTCATGGAATGTGAACGGCCTGCGGGCGGTATTGGGCAAGGGTTTCGCGGATTTCGTCGCGGCGGAATCGCCCGACATCCTGTGCTTGCAGGAGACGAAGGCGCGGCCGGAGCAGGTGCCGCTTCCCGGCGCGCTCGACGGGTATCATGCGTTTTGGAATTCGGCGGAAAAACCCGGCTATTCCGGTGTCGCGGTGTTCAGTCGCGAGGCTCCCCTCGAGGTGAGCATGGGTTTCGGCATGGATGAACACGACCGCGAGGGTCGTGTGCTCACGCTGGAGTTTTCCGAGTTCATCCTGGTCAACGTGTACACGCCCAACGCGCAGGACGAGTTACGGCGGCTGGATTACCGCCTTCGCTGGGACGAGGTGTTCCGCGCGCACGTCACAGCCTGTGCGCGGCGCAAGCCGCTGGTGTTTTGCGGCGATCTCAACGTGGCCCACCGGGAGATCGACCTCGCGCGTCCGAAGGAGAACCGCCGCAGTCCGGGGTTTTCCGATGAGGAGCGTGAGAGCTTCGGCAAGCTGCTCGACGCCGGATTCACCGACACGTTCCGGCATTTTCATCCGGACATCGCCGGTGCGTATTCGTGGTGGTCCTACCGCGGGGGTGCGCGCGGCCGCAATGTCGGTTGGAGGATCGACTATGTCGGCATCTCTTCCGCTCATGTCGACCGGATCCGGTCCGCGGACATCCTGCCGCACGTCCACGGCTCGGATCATTGTCCGGTGGGTGTGGTCTGGGGCTGATGCTTTGTCGCCGCGCGGCTTTGGAGCAGATGGGGAACGCCCTAAGGACCTTCGCGCACCGGTTCGATCTCGAACATCCGCGGCCAGTTCTTGCCGGTGACGAGCAGGCGGCCGTTCGCCGGATTGCGGGCGATGCCGTTCATCACCTCGGCGTCGTGCGGTTGCGGCAGCCGTTTGCGCAATCCATCGAGGGCGATCCATGCGGTGATGCGTCCGTCGTTCGGAGAAATCCGGGCGATCTTATCCTTCAGGTAGACGTTGGCGTAGATCGCGCCGTCGGCGAATTCCAGTTCGTTCAACTGGTCGACGCGGCGTCCGCGGTCGGTCACCTCGATGGTTCTGACGATGCGAAAATTTTCCGGATCGATGAACTTGAGGATGTGGGTGCCGTCGCTCATGACGAGCTGTTTGCCGTCGTTGGCGAGCCCCCAGCCTTCGCCGGTGTATTTGTACGATCGCAGGAACGAGAAATCGTCCAGATTGAAGACGTACGCGGTGTTCTCGTGCCAGGTGAGGATCCAGAGTTCGTCATGGAGCAGGGTGATACCCTCGGCAAACACGTTGCGTGCGAGCGCGCGGGTGCGCAGCACCATTCCGTTCGCTGGGTCGACTTCGCGGATCGTCGAGCTGCCGTAGCCGCCGCTGCTTTCAAAGAGCCGACCATCGTGGAATTCGAGCCCTTGGGTGTAGCACTTTGGATCGTGCGGCAGCTCGGCCGTGACCCGGCCGTGCAGCAGCTCGGGTCCGCGGCAACAGGCGAGCAGCGGCAGCAGCAGGATGGTCAGCAAGACTTTCATGGGATGGGAGAATGGCCGGACTCCGTTCCGATGCCGCATTTCCTCCACATGTGCCAGCATTCGATGAAGCCGCTCGCGAAATCCCCGGGTCGGGAGGCGGTCCATGCGTCGATGGATTCGGGCGGCATCCACATCACCGACTCGATCTCGGCCGCGGGAAATTCCACGCGACCGTGATGGAACGCGCGGTACAGCCGGACGTGTTCCCAGCCGGTGGCTTGGGATGGCGCGATCCGTCTGATTTCCTCGGGTGCGGCATCGCCGCGGATTCCCATTTCCTCATCGAGCTCGCGGACGGCCGCGTGATCGTAATCCTCACCGGCGTCGAGGTGCCCCGCGACGCTCGAATCCCAAACACCGGGATGGGCGTCTTTGTAAGCCGAGCGCTTCTGCAACAACAGCTCGCCATGCCGGTTGAAGACAAAGACGTGCACCGCGCGGTGCAGCAGACCTTGCGCGTGCACCTCGCCCCGTGGCCTGCGATCGATCACGCGGTCGTCGGCATCGACGACATCAAAAAGCTCCGCGTCATTCTGGGGGACGTCCTTCAAGGGATGCCGATCACAGTCGCGCGTCAGCGCGATCCACTGGTCGAGCGACAACTCCTCCGCGCGCGCGGTGACCGGCACGCCCAGCGACGCGGCGATCTCCGGCCATGCGGTGCCGTGCGGCAGGTTCTTCGCGAGCTGTTTCCTGCGTTGTGCGAATCCGCGGCGCACGAGTTCGTCGAAGAGCCGTCGGTCGAAGGGCGGCAGTCCGGTGCGAGGAGTGAGCACCGCCACCGTCGAATCGATCGCCGGCCGCGGGTGAAACGCCTCGGGCGGCACGGTGCGCAGCGGATCAACCCGCCAGTTGACCTGCGTCCGCAGTGAAAGCATGCCGTAGTCCTTGGATCCGGGTTTGGCCGCCAGGCGGTCGACCACCTCCTTTTGCAACATCACGACAGCGCGCTCGAAGGGATGCGGCGCGTCCAGTAGGTTCTTGAGGATCGCGCCGCCCGACGAGTAGGGGAGATTGCCGAGAAACTTGAGCGGCCGATGCGCGAACCATGGACGCTTGTCGATGCGCGCGGCATCGGCGTGGTGGACCTCGACATCGCTCCTGTCGCGAAAGCGGTCGGCCAGCGCCGCAGCGAGACGTTCGTCAAATTCGACCAGGATCAGCCGTCGCACCATGCCGACGAGATGGCTGGTGAGTGATCCGGTGCCTGGTCCGACTTCGACCACGGCATCGTCCGCTGACGCATCGAGCTGACTGACGATCCAACGCGCGAGATTCGGATCGGCGAGAAAATTCTGGCCCAGCTTGCGGCTCGGCGTGACGCCGGAGCGGTCGAGGATCTCCCTGATGTCGCGGCCGGTCATCGGCTGGTGAGGTCAGGCCTCGCGCCCGCAACACTGCTTGAACTTTTTGCCGGATCCGCACGGACACGGAGCGTTGCGTCCGGTGGACTCGATGTCGAAGGTGGGTTTGCGTTTGGGCAGGTTGAGCTTGAGCTTGCTGCCGGCGGGCGAGGGCAGCGCGGCGGGGTTGATGTTGCCCGAGCTGCCGGTCACCGCCGCGTGGTCGCGGGTGAGCGTCTCCTCGCCGCCCTGGAGTTGCTGCGGCTGGCTGTGAAGTTGCTTGAGGAACGCCTCGAGATTGGCCGCGGAGCGGAACAGGTTCTGCAGCGCGTCCTGCTTGATCGAATCCATCAGCCTCACGAACAGGCTGTAGGCCTCGTTCTTGTACTCGACGAGCGGATCCTTTTGTCCCTGCGCGCGCAGCGACACGCCTTCGCGCAGCGCGTCCATGGCGTAGAGGTGCTCCTGCCACTGCTTGTCGATGGCGGCCAGCACCATGCGGCGCTCCTCCATGTCGAGCACTTCCGCGGGTAGTCCGGCGGTGCGCTCAGTGTAGGCCTCGCGCACCCGCGCGATGATGCGTGCGGCCACCTCGTCGGCCGTGCGGCATCCGCTCCATTCATCGTCCGCGAAGCGGATCGGCAACGTGCCGTGCAGCCACTGCAACAGCTCGCCGCAGTCGAGGGCGCCCTCGCCCTGCTCGCCGAGAAACGCGCGCGCCCTGGAGTCGAGTGTTTCCTCGATGATTTCGTTGACGAGATCTCGCGGCACTTCGGTGGTGAGCGCCTCGTTGCGATAGCCGTAGACGACTTCGCGCTGCATGTTCATCACGTCGTCGAAGTCCAGCACGCGTTTGCGCCACGTGTAGTTGCGCTGCTCGACCCGCTTCTGCGCGGTTTCCACCGACCGGTTGAGCCACGAGTGCTCGAGTGCCTCGCCCTCCTTCATGCCGAAGCGCTCCATCATCGAGGTCATGCGGTCGGCCGCGGCGAAATTGCGCATCAGATCATCCTCGAACGAGATGAAGAACTGCGATCGTCCCGGGTCGCCCTGGCGCGCGCAACGTCCGCGCAGCTGGCGGTCGATCCGGCGCGATTCGTGGCGCTCGGTGCCGATCACGAACAATCCGCCGAGGTCCGACACGCCTTCGCCGAGCTTGATGTCGGTGCCGCGTCCGGCCATGTTGGTGGAGACGGTGACCGCGCCGCGCTGGCCTGCGCGGGCGACGATCTCGGCCTCCTGCTGGTGGAACTTCGCGTTGAGCACCGAGTGCGGGATCTTCGCGCGCTTGAGCATCCGCGCCAGCGTTTCCGAGGCCTCGACCGATGCGGTACCGACGAGGCACGGCTGGCCTTTGGCGTGGGCCTCTTCGATGCGGGCGATCACCGCGTTGAACTTTTCGCGCCGGGTCTTGAATACCTGGTCGTTTTCGTCCACGCGCCGGTTCGGCCGGTTCGTCGGGATGGGCAGGACATCGAGCCGGTAGATGTCGTGAAACTCGGCCGCCTCGGTCTCCGCGGTGCCGGTCATCCCCGCGAGCTTCTGGTAGAGACGGAAGTAGTTCTGGATCGTGATCGTCGCGAAAGTCTGTGTCTCCTTTTCGATGGAGACGCCCTCCTTGGCTTCGACCGCCTGGTGGAGTCCGTCCGACCACCGTCGTCCGGGCATTTCGCGGCCGGTGTTCTCGTCGACGATCACCACCTTGTCGTCCTTGACCACATACTGGACGTCTTTTTCGAATACGCAGTAGGCTTTGAGGAGTTGCGTGATGTTGTGGATTTTCTGCGCCTGTGCGTCCATGCGGATCTGGCACTGTTCCTTGGCCGCGGCCTTTTGCGAGGCGTCGAGCGAGGCGTCGTTGTCGATGTCGGCGAAGAGCGTGCCGATGTCCGGCAGCGTGAACGCCTCCGCATCGTCGGGAGCGAGGTACTGTCGTCCCATGTCCATCAGGTCGGCATCGTGGCCTTTTTCGTCGATCACGAAGTACAGTTCCTCCTTGAGCGCGAAGAGCTCCTTCTTTTGCGCGTCTTGGTGGAAGGAAAGCTCCGCCTTCTCCAGCAGGCGGCGCATGTCCGGCTCCTCCATGAAGCGCATGAGCTGCCGGTTGCGCGGCTGGCCGAGCTTGAGCTTGTAGAGCGCGCGGCCGGCGGACTCCTTGTCGCCGGCGTCCAGATGGCGTTTCACCTCGGCGGCGACGTCGTTGCACAGCTGGGTCTGCCGCTTCACCAGTTGGTCGACCAGCGGTTTGAACAGGTCGTACTGGTGCGTCGAGTGCGATGACGGGCCGGAAATGATGAGCGGCGTGCGTGCCTCGTCGATGAGGATCGAGTCGACCTCGTCGATCACCGCGAAGTAGTGTCCGCGTTGCACCTGTTCTTCCTTGGTCGAGGCCATGCCGTTGTCGCGCAGGTAGTCGAAGCCGAACTCGGCGTTGGTGCCGTAGGTGATGTCGCAGGCGTATTCGGCGCGGCGTTCCCACGGCGGCATCTGGTTCTGGATGCAGCCGACGGTCAGTCCGAGGAACCGGTAGAGCGCGCCCATCCACTCCGAGTCGCGGCGGGCGAGGTAGTCGTTGACCGTGACGATGTGCACCCCGAGGCCGGTGAGTGCGTTGAGGTAGACCGGCAGGGTGGCCACCAGCGTCTTGCCCTCGCCGGTTTGCATTTCCGCGATCATCCCGCGGTGCAGTGCGACGCCGCCGACGAGCTGCACGTCGAAGTGCACCATTTCCCACGCGACCGGCTGGTCGGTGATGGTGATCGTGGTGCCGCACATCCGCCGCGCTGCGTTCTTCACCACCGCGTAGGCCTCGGGCAGGATTTGTTCGAGATAGAGCGCGCGGCTGCGGGGAAATTCAGCCTCCGCCGCATGGAAGGCGGATTTCGCTTCTTCGATCGATGCGGCGCTCGCCTGGACCTTCGTCGGCAGCGAAGGAATCTCCGCACGCAGCGAAGCGAGCCGTGCTTCCAGCGCCGCGGCCACCTCGGCAAGCTCCGCGGCATCCATGCGCTCGATGGCGGGCTTCGCCGGCACTGCGAGCGGATGATAGCGCGCCAAGTGATCCTGCCACTGGCGGGTCAGTTCGCGCAGCCGCTCCTCGGGTTCCCGTTGCAGCGCCTCCTCGATTTCGTTGATGCGGGAGACAATCGGCCGGATCCTGCGCAGCTCGCGCTGGTTCTTGCTGCCGACAATTTTCTGAAGGATCCACTTGATCATGAGAATGGGAGGATCCCGGCGGGTGCTTCCGGGGCGGAGGTGATACATCGTCCGCCCCCGTGGCGCAAGCACCTCGGAGGAGCCGGGCGCGCGGACGTTGCAAATCAAATTGAATACGAATTGACTGCATCCAGCCAAAGGATCCCTTGCTGGCCCGTGGTCACAGCGTCATGGCGTGGAATCCGCCGTCGACGACGAGTTCCGCGCCGGTGATGAACGAGCCGGCGCGTGGCGATGCGAGCAGCAGGGTGGCGCCGATGAGTTCGTCGGCGTTGCCGAACCGGGATGCGGGCGTCTGGCGGAGGATGTCGAGCACGCGGCTCTCGTTCACGAAGCGCGGGTTTTGCGCGGCGGCGAAGAAGCCGGGCACCAGCGTGTTGACGCGGATGTCCTTGTCGGCCCATTCACGTGCGAGGTTGCGGGTGAGGTTGTGGACGGCGGCCTTGGCGAGCGAGTCGGTGAACGCGCGCGACAGCGGTGAGATGCCGGAGACGGATCCGATGTTGATGATCGATCCCGGTCGTGATTCGGCGATGAAGTGGCTGCCGAAGACCTGGCAGGCGCGGAACACTGCCGAGAGATTGGTGTCGAGCACGCGGCCGTATTCCTCTTCGTCGATGTCGAGAAACGGGGTGTCTGAGTGGATGCCGGCGCCGTTGATGAGGATGTCGGCCTTGCCCGCGTGTGCGAGAGTGGCTTCGAGCAATTGGTTCAGCGACGCGCGCGACGTCACATCGACCGGAACGAACCATCCGCGGCCGCCATCCGAGGCGATGTCGCGCAGGACCGGCTCCGCCTTGTCCGGGATGCGACCGGCCAGCACAATCTCCGCGCCCGCGCGGGCGAGTCCGGCGGCGATGGCGCCACACAGGTGGCCGGTGCCGCCAATCACCACCGCGGTCCTGCCGCTGAGGTCGAAGAGTTCCTTGAGATAAGGGGAGACATTCATGAGGAAAAGGTCCGCCTTTGTAGCGGATTTCCCGGGAGAATCCGTTCATTCTTTTCGCGTCACCCGCGTCCGCGCGGACGCGGACGCGTTGTTTTGCGCGCGCAGGTGAAGATCAACGGTCGAGGATCGAGTTCCAATGCTCGAGGTGATCCTTCTGCGAATCGAACAGCTCGGTGACATCGTCGTGGATGGTGATCGAGACGATCTTGTCGCCCTTGCCGTCGGATTTGCATCCGCGTTCGCCGGTGTTGTTCTTGCCGGTGATCTTCATCGCGACGTCGAGTCCGTCGGTGACCTGGCCGAAGACCGAGTGGCGGTTGTCGAGGAATGGGGTGGGGGCGGTGGTGATGAAGAACTGCGACCCGTTGGTGCCCGGCCCGGCGTTTGCCATCGAGAAGACGCCCGGTGCGTTGTGACGGAGGTCCGGATGGAATTCATCGGCGAAACGGTAGCCGGGTCCGCCGCGGCCGGTTTCGGTCGGGTCGCCGCCCTGCAGCATGAATCCCTCGATCACGCGGTGGAATGCCACGCCGTCGTAGTAGCCACGGCGCGCGAGGTTGAGAAAATTGGCGCAAGTGAGCGGTGCCTTCGTCGCGAAGAACGTCGCGTGGATGTCGCCGGCGGTGGTGTGGAGGGTGATCTTGATGTCGGACATGGCAGCCGATCGAAGCGCGGCCGCGCTTACTTGTCCAGCACGCGGATTTTTGCGTTGCGGATCTCGACCTGGCCACCGGCGCGGCTGAGGTTTTGGAATCCAATGCGGCCTTTGCGCGGTCGGTCCTTGATCTTGGGCACGATGTTCCCTTTGTGATCGCTGATTTCCTCTTCGTGTTCGGCGAGATCGGTGTCCTGGATCAGCACGCCGTTCATCACGACCTTGAGCCGCGTACCGGTCACCGAGAACGACACGGTGTTCCACTCCTCGGGTTTGTAGACTTGTTGTTTCGGCGCGATCGCGCGGTAGATGCCACCGGTGAGTTCGGAGTCCTTGGCCTGCGGATTGTAGCGGAAGTCGGCCATCTGCATTTCCATGCCGTCGAATGCCGGGTCGCCTTTGTCCGGCGCGCGGAATGCAAAACCGCTGTTGCCCTGCGGACCGAGGCGGAATTCGTACTCCAACTCGAAGTCGCCGTACTCCTTCTCGCTGAGAAACCAGCAGCCGCGGTCGCCGGCACTGGTCAGCACGCCGTCCTTGACCATCCACGCCGGGGCACCGACCGCGGGATTCGCGACATCGGCCCAGTGGCGGATGATCCAGCCTTCGGGCGGGCCGTCTTTGGGGAACAGCGGTTTGTATGCGGGTTCGTCTGCGCGACAGATCGAGGCGAGGACGGACATGGCGAGGAGGATGCGGAAGTTCATGGGGTGCGGGTGATGCAGGAAACAGATGGGAAGCGGCGGGATATGGCAAGCATGCAATCGCGTTGGGTCCGCCATCATGCGGTGACCCGGCGCTTCGCCATCCACGCGCCGTAAAGCGCGATCACCACGAAACACAACGCGGGCAGTGCGAACGAGACGCGGGTGCTAGAAAGCGTGAATGCACCGAAATCGAAGGCGGGCAGGTCCATGATCGCGCCCTGCATCGGCGGCATCAGGCAGCCGCCGCCGATGGCAAAGATCAGCCCGGCCGCGCCGAGCTTGGTGTCGCCGCCGAGGCCTTGCAGAGCAATCCCGTAGATTGTCGGGAACATCAGCGACATGCAGGCGGAGACGCCGATCAGGCACCAGAGGCCAGGCATGCCGGTCATGAGGATGGTGCCCAGCGTGAGAAGCAGGCCGCCGCAGGCGAGCAGTGCAAGCAGGAGGCCCGGAGCGACGAATCTCATCAACCAGGTGCAGATGAAGCGGCTGCTCACAAAGATCGCCATCGCGGCGATGTTGTGCTGCTGTGCCGTTTTCTTGTCCATGCCCAGCTCGTTGCCGGCGTACTGGATGATGAAGGTCCACACCATGATCTGCGCGCCGACGTAGAACGCCTGTGCGACGACGCCCCACAGGTAATGCGGCGTGCGTGCCAGGCGGCCGAGCGTGCGGCCGACATGCAGGTCGTGGTCGGCTCCGCCGCGGCCTTCGGGCAGTCGCTTCACGAGAAACACGACGAACAACGCGAAGACGACCAGCCCGAGCACCGCGTAGGGGCCGACGATCACGTCGAGGTCTGCCGCGCGGATGGCATCGAATGCCGCGGGATCCGAGCTGCGCAACGCCCCACGTTCGTCTTCGGTGGCCGGATTGAGGTTGGCGAGGACGACGTGGCTCGCCACCAGCATGCCGGTGATCGAGCCCAGCGGGTTGAATGCCTGGGCGAAATTCAACCTGCGGGTGGCGGTTTCCTCCGGCCCCAGCGCCATGATGTAAGGATTCGCGCTGGTTTCCAAAAACGACAGCCCGCAGGTCATGATGAAGTACGCCGCCAGGAAAGCGTGAAAATCCATCAGCCACCCGGAGGGAATGAACAGGAAGCAGCCAAGCGCGTAGAGCAGCAGACCGGCCGCGAGTCCTTTCTGGTAGCCGCATCGTTGGATGAACAGCGCGGCGGGAAACGCCATCACGCAATAGCCGCCGTAGAACGCAGCCTGCACCAACGAGCTTTCGAAGTGGCTGATGAGCAGGATGTTCTTGAACGCCGCCACCATCGGGTTGGTGATGTCGTTGGCGAAGCCCCACAGCGCGAACAGGCTGGTGACGAGGATGAACGGGACGAGCACCGCGCGGGGGACGACGGTGGCGGGTGGCGGGCTGCCGGAGGAATCGTTCATCGGTATGTCATTACCGGGCCTGCCGCCGCGGTGGCAAGCGGCAACCGCGCCGCGTCACCTCGAGGCGATGACCTCGGCGGTGAATCCTTTGAGGTAACTGGTCTCCGGCACGGTGACGAGCACCGGGTGATCGGCCCGCTGCGCGTGTTCGCGAACCAGACGCAGCGACTTCTTAGCATCCACCGAGGCGTCGCCAAGGTTGCCGAGAAACTGCTCGCGCGACGCGTGGTGGGAGCAACAGAACGTCGAGAGCAGTCCGCCCTTGTCGAGCAGCTTGAGCGAGCGCAGATGAATCTCCTTGTAGCCGCGCATCGCGTCCATCAACGACTTGCGGTTGCGCGTGAAGCTGGGCGGATCGAGGATGATCAGGTCATAGTCCGGCGATGCCTTGCGAAGGAAGTCGAATACGTTGTCTTCGATCACCCGCACATCGAGCCCGTTGAGGTCCGCGTTCCTGCGGGTGGCGGCGCAGGCGGATGACGAGAGATCGACCGCGGTCACATCCGCCGCGCCCGCCTTGGCGCAGGCCAGCGCGAATCCGCCTTGGTTGGTGAAGCAGTCGAGCACGCGCCTGCCCCGGGCGAGCGCCGCGACCTCGGCATGTGCCTGCAATTGGTCTAGATAGAGTCCCGTTTTCTGACCATCGGCGGGATCGACTACGAAGCGCAGTCCGTTGGTCTCGACTTCGATGGATCCGGGCGGGTCGCCCACCAGCATGCCGATTTCATGGTCGAGTCCCTCGGCCTTGCGCGACGGCGCGTCGTTGCGCAGCACGATCGACTCCGGTGCGCACACTTCGACCAGGGCTTGGGCGATCAGATCGCGGCGCAGGTCCATCGCCAGCGTGAGCAACTGCACAGAGAGGTGCGCGCCGTAGCGATCGACCACCAGTCCGGGGATGCCGTCGGATTCGCTCCACACGATCCGGCACGGCGCGTCGGCCAGCCCGAGCACTTCGCGATGAGCGACGGCCTGACGGATCCGGCGGATGAAGAAGTCGAGGTCGAGTTCCTGCCTTCTGCGGGAAAACCGGCGGGCGACGATCTGCGAGCGCGGATTGTAGATCGCCGATCCGAGCGGGCGGTCGCGGCAGTCCTTGAGGCTGATGACGTCGCCCGGCTTCGGATCTCCGAAGGCCTTTTTGACATCGGACGCATAGACCCACTCGTGCCCGTGAAACAACCGGGCCCGCGGGGCGATCACCAAACCTGCCATGCGCCGAATCTGCTCCGGCGAAGCGGGATTTGTCGAATGGGAATCCGGTATTTGTCGGCATCCATGGGCGTTTGTCGTGTGGCCTGAGCCAGTATCGGATCGAGCCGTCGCCGGGTGTGATCGCACGCGGAGCTGGTTGAATCGAATCCGGCATCGCCTGCGCCATCCGGCTCACAGCCGCAAGGGTTGCATAAATATTCAAAACAACTACTTATGCGTGGTGATCTCCTGGATTCCTTGAGGGGCCGTGGATTTTGTCTTGATGCGATGTCGCCGGATCCCTAGCCATGCAGTGCACCACCATGGGACAGCAATCGAACAAAGTCATCAAGCGCCGCCGTCGCGCCAACTATCTGAAGCGCAAGCAGGCCCAGGCCAAAGCCGGAGGCACCGTCCGCCGGTCGGCTGCAAAGGAGCCGGCGAAGAAAGCGGCACCCGCGAAGGAGGCCGCTGCCAAGAAGGCTCCGGCGAAAAAAACCGCCGCCAAGAAAGCCCCGGCGAAAAAAGCCCCGGCGAAAAAAGCCCCGGCGAAAAAACCGGAGTCTCCCGCGGAAGCCGCCGGTGGTGCACCTGAAGCGTGAATCCCGGTGCGCGTGATGCGCCGGCACCGTCGCGGGATTGACTCCGCAGCTGTCTTGATTCATCGTCAGCCGTGACCTCAATCGCCCGATTCAAGGTCGGCAATGAGAAGCTGATCCGCGTGCTCGACGGCGCGGCGTCCCATTTGGGCGGCCTTCTCGAACGTCAGGGGCGCCCGCAAGGCGCGTTGAGAATCGCGGTGATCGGTGGTGGCTGCTCGGGGCTGCAATACAAAATGGATCTGGTCGATGGCCCGCGCGACCGCGACATCCTCGTTGCGAGCAACGGGGTGAATGTGGTGATCGATCCAAAGAGCGCCTTGTTTGTTGGCGGCAGCGAGCTGGACTACTCCGACGATTTGCAGCAGGGTGGATTCAAGGTGAGCAATCCGAATGCCGTGGTCACCTGTTCGTGCGGCGAGAGTTTCGCGGCGTGAGGGGAGGGGGTGAGGAATAGGGATAGGAGAATTGGAGATTGGAAATTTAGGCTGCGTTGGCGCAGGGCCTTGCGCTTTGGCGTTCAAGATGACTCGGCGGCACATCCGCCGTGGCTCACGTGCAGCCGGGCGAGATCGTTCAGGCCGGGTGTTTCCGCGAGCCAGCCGAGGTGGGTGGTGGTGATCCACTTCTGCGCGGTGCCGGGCAGGTGGTGCATCAACGCGTTGCGCCGTTGCGGATCGAGTTCGCCGAAGATGTCGTCGATCAGGTAGAGCGGCGGATGGCGGCCGATCGATTCGAGCAGGCTCCCCTGGGCGAGCTTGAGCGCGAGCGCGATTGTGCGCTGCTGGCCTTCGCTGGCATGATCGGCGGCGGACATCCCGTTGAGTTCGAGGGTGATCTCGTCACGATGCGGACCGGCCACCGCCTGGCGCAGGCGGGCCTCGCGGTCGCGGGCTTCCTCGATGGCGGTGCGTAGATCATCACCGGCGGCGGGCTGATAGCGCATCTTCAGCGACTCGCCGGTTCCCGCAATGGTGGATTGGGATGCCGCGGCCAGCGGTGCCAGTTGATCGATCAGGCGGGCGCGGCACGCCATCATCACCGTGCCATGTTCGACGAGCAGTTCGTCGTAGGAGCGGATTTCCGCGTCGCGCGGCCGATCTTCCTTAAGCAGTAGGTTTTTCGCGCGCAGCGCGCGGCGGTAGCGCGACCATGACCTGCGGTATGTGGGATCGGCCTGTGCGCCGATGAAGTCGATGTAGCGTCGGCGTTCCTCGGCGGGTCCGCGCACGAGCGTAAGATCTTCGTTGCCTATCCACACGACGAGTCCGCCGTCGGCGAGGTAGTCCGAGCGGTTCGGGCGCTCGTCGCCATCGACGTACTGTCTGCATCCGGCACCGGCGGACCGGACTTGCCGTTCGCTGCCCCAGGGATCGCCGGTGATGCCGAATTTTCCGCTGCCGCCGATGCGTGCGAGGTTGCTCATGCGGCTGCTACGCGGCGACTGCAGCCGCACGAGCACGCAGATCGATTCGAGGATCGAGGTTTTGCCCTGGGCGTTCGCGCCGGTGAGGATCACTCCCTGCGGCGATGCTTCGAGGTCGATCTGCGCGAAGCAGCGGAAGTCGAAGAGTCGCAGCGAGCGGAGCACGGTGATGGAGATAGCCGGGATCGCGCCGGCTGGGAAGCGCGCATCGCGCGGGGCGGGTGGCGCGGCGCGTCACTTCGCGGCCGAGCCTTGCCAGACGCGCACGGCCTCGAGGAATGGTGCGGCATGGCGCTGGAGTTTGCCGACCCCGATGCCGGGCACTTCGAGGGCTTCCTCGGTGGTCGTCGGCCGGTAGCGGGTGATCGCCTCAAGCGTGCGGTTCGAAAAAATCATGTAGGGCGGCAGGTGTTCTTTTTTGGCGATGCGGTTGCGGATGTCGCGCAGCATCGAGTAGAGCTGCGGATCGAATCCGTGATCTCCGAGTGACGGCTTCGGCGGATCGGCTGCGGCGGCCGGCCACACCAGCGGGACGGTGGATTCGCCGCGCATCACCTGTTCGCCGAGCGGGGTGAGCGTGACGAGCGGATACTCGCCGGTGATCGTGACGATGAGTCCGGCGTCGGCGAGCGATCGCATCAGATTGAGGATGAATCCGGCGCCCGTGCCGCGCAGGATGCCGTAGGTGCTGAGGCGGTCGAGTCCGGCGGTGAGCACTTCCTGCGATCGGCTGCCGGCGAGCATCTGCGCAATCCGGCCGCGGCCGAACCGCGGCTGCCAGCCCTCGGCGGTGTGGCGCGACATTCTCGCAACCCCGCTCAGCGCCATGCGCACGACGGTTTGTTCCTCCGCGTTGAGCGTTCGCGCTTCCGATGCACCGCTGTCGCGGCAGACGTCGCAACTGCCGCACACCGCATCGCCCGCCTCGCCGAAGTAGTCGAGGATCCAGCGCTGACGGCAGACGCGCGAGTAACACAGCTCGATCATCGCCCGCAGCTTCTCGCGATCGCGGCGATCCTTCTCTTCGATCGCGGCCTCGTCGAGGTCGAGTCCGGCAGGCGAGACCTCCGGTCTCAGCAGCCGCGTGCCGCGCATCCGCCTTCCGGGGACATCGAAGCGTTGGACGAATCCGGCGCGCGTCAGTGCGGTGAGCGCGCTGCCCGCCGCCATCGGGTTCTTCAATCCGGATTCCGCGGCGATGTTCTCGATCGTCTGGTGAACCTCGAAGTCGCCGTCGGCGGCATTGAGCAGGTGGAGGTACACCATGCGGATCATCGCGGCCGTCGGATTCGCGCCTTCGATGAAGAACTCCTGCGTGCGGGTGTCGGCATAGTTGAACAACAGCTCGCACACCGCCGGTTCGCCGTCACGGCCGGCACGGCCCGCTTCCTGATAGTAGGCTTCGACGCTGCCCGGTACCTCGTAGTGGACGACGAAGCGCACGTCGGAGCGGTCGATTCCCATGCCGAACGCATTGGTGGCGACCGCGACATCGGCTTCGCGCCGGATGAAGCGGTCCTGCGCGGCCGCGCGTTCACGGTCGTCCATGCCGCCGTGATACGCCACGCACTTGACACCCCAGCTCGCCAGGGTTTCCGAAACGGAATCCACCTTTTTGCGGGTCGCGCAATACACGATGCCGGTGCGGTGGGCGGCGACGACCGCGCGCAGCCGCTCGTCCTTGGCCGACGCGCTGTCGGCTTGGGTGATGGTCAGCGAAAGGTTTGGCCGGGCGAATCCGCTGACCTGCTCGAACGGGTCGCGCAAGCCGAGCACCTCGAGGATGTCGGCGCGCACGACCGGCGTTGCAGTGGCGGTGAGGGCGACGCATTGCGGGCGGCCGAGCGCGTCGAGCGCCTTGCCGAGTCGCAGGTAGTCGGGCCGGAAATCATGACCCCACTGGCTCAGACAGTGGGCTTCATCGACGGCGAACAGCGAGACCGGCACGCCGTCGAGCGCGTTGAGGAAGCTTTCCGCGCGGAAGCGCTCTGGTGCGACGTAGACCAGCTTCCACTCGCCGCGCCGCATCGCGTCGAGCCGTGCCCGTTGGTCGGGCCACGACAGCGTCGAGTTGATCATCGTCGCGGCGATGCCGCGATCGACCAGCGCATCGACCTGGTCCTTCATCAGCGCGATCAGCGGCGATACGACGAGCGTCACTCCATCGAAGCACAGCGCCGGCACTTGGTAGCAGAGTGATTTGCCGCCGCCAGTGGGCATCACGACGAGCCCGTCGCGCCCCGAGACGATCTGGCCGATCACTTCTTCCTGCCCTTCGAGAAATCCTGGAAATCCGAAATGCTCCGCCAGCGCATCGTGGGGTGATGCGATCAATGGTTTCGGACCCGCGGTGACAGACATGCCTGATCAAATGAACAACCGGAAACCGCCCGATGTCGATCCGATTCGGAGGCCCGGTTGCGCCCAAGGCTATCTCAAAAACCGCAGCCGCAGGAAGCGCTTCGCCGGGTCGCCGGAAGTCAGCGGATCGCGTGCCCGCCAGAGCTCCGGATCGCCCTCCGATTGTTTTTCCAGAATCACCGGATTCCACAGGCCGAGGTCATCCGAGCTTTCCGCAGTGCAAGTCACATCCGTGCGTCCGGCCGGGCGTTGGAAGACGAACCAGAAACCGTCGGCATCGCGAACCGCTTGCATCATCGGGTCGGCCACGGATGGGTCGAGACCCAGCGCATATTCCGCGAGATTTGGAAACCCGTCGCCATCCGGATCGACGTCCTCGGCTGCCATGCCTTGCGCGATTTGCGCTTCGGTGAAATTCGCGGCGACCCAGGCATCCGCATTGTTTTACCCTATGTGGCATTCGGGAATCCGCTGCGGTGGGATTTCCTCAATCGTCGACCTCGACGATCAGGTTGATTTCCACGGCGACGCCCAAGGGCAGGGAGGCCGCACCGAGGGCGGTGCGCGAATGTTTTCCGCACTCGCCGAAGAGCTCGACCAGCAGTTCGGAGGCACCGTTGATCACCTGCGGGTGGCCGGTGAAGTCCGGATCGCAATTGACGAAGCCATTCAGCGCGACGATGCGCCGCACCTTGTCGAGCGATCCGGTCTCGGCCTGGATCACCGCGAGCCGGTTGAGGATGATCATGCGCGCAGCCTCACGCGCTTCATCGATACCGACTTGTGACGGCACCTTGCCGAGGATCTTCCTGTCACCGTCGATGGGAAGACCGCCGGATAGAAAGAGCAGGTTGCCGCTGCGCACGCAGTTGACGTAGGCGGCGACGGGTTCTGGAACGGCGGGAAGGGTGAGGCCGAGACGCTCGAGCGATGAATGGATCGTGGACATGGAGCGATGTTCTCTCGGCCTGCGGGCGCGGGCAAGCGGGGAGATGCAGGGGCTAGATTCGGATGGCCGCTCAGTCCGCGGCCGGAGCCGCCTGCGGGAAATCGTCGAGCAGCAACGAGAGCAGTTCGAGTCCGCTGCGGGTGAGGGTGGCTTCATTGCCGGTGCCGTCGACCAGATTGCGCGTGAGGTGGCGCTGCGGGATGTCCGCCGGGCGGATCGACGTGACCACCGTTCGCGCGCTCTCGCGCGAGAGGGGAGTGAAGGCCAGCGGCAGGCCGTTGGCGCTGAACGAGATTTCCCAGGATGGCGCATCAGCGGGTCCGTCGCGAACGATCCACGGATGACGCGCGACGAAATCCGGCACGCCTTTTTTCGGCACGGCCACTTTGAAATGGACCGGCTTGGTTTCGAGAAATCGGCTGAAGGTGAGCGACGGATCCTCGCGGCGGGCGAGATAGAACGACGCGACGTCGCTGCCGGCGATGTTCATGCCGTTGTAGAGTCCGTGGTGGTTCACGCCTTTGCCGGTCGTCGCATGCCAGTCGGGATAGCGGCGACTGAGCAGCATGCCGAGTTCGAGATGCAGGTGGGCGCGAGCGCGGTTGATGCCCGCTCCGGTGTATCCCAGACGGCCGAGCACCGATCCGGCATCGACCCGGTCGCCGGGCCGGCAGGTGATCTCGCCGAGGTGTGCGTAAAGCGAGAGAACTTCGGACCCCTCCCACTCATGGGCGACGACGACATACTTGCCGTAGTTGCTGTGCGACGCGGTGTTGCTCACGTGGACGACCCGCCCCGCGGAGATGCTCCACACCAGATCGAGCGGATTGCCGGCCTTGTCGCGGCGGATCGGCGCGATGTCGATGCCTTCATGGAATTTGGTGAGCACGACGCGGCCGCCGATGCGCATCGGTGTGCGCACGAATCCGAAAGCGCCGCCTTCCCATGGTTTGCTGACCACTCCTTCGAACGTGCGGTCGACATGCATGTAGAAGCGGTCGGGCTCGCCGCTGAACAAGTGCTCGTTCTCCGTGGGCAGACGCAGGTCGGTCGCGGCATGCAGCGCGCCGGCCGCTACGCATGAGATGAATGCCTGCCGAAGCATCAGTCCTCGCTTTGTTTGCGGCCCTTGCCGGCGGGTTTCTGCTGACCGATGCGCGGGTACTTTGCGTCGAGCTGCGCGATTTCCGCCGGTGTGACGCCATTCCAGATGACGATTTGGCCGTCGTTGACCTGGGTGTCGATGATCATCGCCTCCATCGGCCTGCCGTTGAACTGCGGCAGGATCCACGATCCGATGTTTGATCCGCTGATGGCGGAGAGCCTCCGGGTTGCGCCCGCCTTGAGTTGGAAAACGATCCCGATGGCGCCCGACTCGCCGAAGAAGGGCGCGAACGCCTGCACGTCGCCTGCGGAAATGTCCGGCACCCTGCGGAACACCTTGCGCCCGGCCTTGGTCTCGCGTGGGAAAATCATCTTCGGATTGTCGGTTTCGTGCCCTTCCAAGTGAAAGCTCACCACCGGCGACTTGTCGTTCTTTCCGGCGGCATCGGCGTGAGCTGCAAGCGCGAGCGCGCACAAAGCCAGACAGGCGGACCGGATCATGAGGCGAGTGAACCCGGATCCCGCCCGATGCGGAAGCAAAAACAAGCCGCCCATTGGCCGTTGACCCCGGCGTCATGAATCGCAAGGCTGCGCGCATGTTCATCGACCACGTGCGGATCTTCGCCAAGGCGGGTGACGGTGGCGACGGCGTCGTCTCGTGGCGCCGTGAAAAATTCGTCCCCAGGGGCGGACCGGATGGCGGCGACGGCGGGGCCGGTGGCGATGTCGTGCTGGTGGTCGATCCGTCGACCGACAACCTGCGCCAATACCACTTCGATCCAAAGCTCGTCGCTGAGGATGGAAAAAACGGTGCGGGCGCGCGCAAGACCGGCCGCGGCGGCAAGGATGTGGTGGGCCGCGTGCCGCCGGGCACCGTCGTTTACCGAACCAACGCCGCCACGGTGCACGAAGCGGTCGGACTCGAGCGCGGTGACGAGGGGATCGACCTCGAGCCGATCGCGGATTTGACTGAGCAGGGTCAGCGCTTCGTGCTGTGCCGCGGTGGCGAGCCGGGCATGGGCAATTGGAATTTCCGCACGGCGACCAACCGCGCCCCCACCGAGCACACGCTGGGCACGCCGGGTGACTCGGGCGTGTTTTATCTCGAGCTGCGCCGCATTGCCGATGCCGGACTGGTCGGATTTCCCAACGCCGGAAAATCCACGCTCATTGGCAAATTGTCCGCCGCGAAACCCAAGGTCGCCTCGTATCCGTTCACCACGCTGCAGCCCGTCGTGGGCGTGGTCCAGTTTCCCGGATTCCGCCGCTGCACGCTCGCGGACATTCCCGGTTTGATCGAAGGTGCGCACGAGAACCGCGGACTGGGTCACGAGTTTCTCCGTCACATCACGCGCTGCCGGTTGCTCTTGTTCGTGATCGACATCGCCGGCAGTGAAGGGCGCGACCCGGTCGCGGATCTCGAAGTGCTGCGCCGCGAGATCCGCGAGTACGACGAGGAACTCGCGCGCTTTCCCTGGAAGGTCGTTGCGAACAAGACGGATCTCGAGGGTGCCGCGGAACGGTTGGAGCAATTCCGTCTCAGGTTTCCGAAAGTCGAGGTGCTTCCAGTATCGGCGGAAACCGGTGATGGACTCGATGAGTTGCGCGCGATGCTCGATCGTGAATGCGGCCATCGCGCGGCGCAGTGATCTGTGCCGGTGCAGCGATCACCGTGGGTGTTCGATCGCGGTGATGTGGCAGACCGCTCCCTCGACATTGAACTTCACGTTCACTCCGCAGAGATCGGCACCGTAGGTGCGTCCGTGATCCGCATGCCGCACCGCGGGGCGCGGGTCTAGCGCGAGCGCTTCGATAATCACCGCGCGCGACCTCGCGTCGAGTGATCCGAACGCCGCCGCAGCAGCGTCATCCACCCGCACCTCGAGCTGCGGCATCGCATCCGCCGCATATCCGGCGCGCGCGTCGGGCACAGACTCGGCGTAGGGCAGGTAGGGTTTGATGTCATACACCGGCGTGCCGTCGACGAGATCCACTGCACCGAGTCGCAGCACGGGGCCGTCGGCAGGATCGTCGGCTAAGCCATCGAACCGCACGAGCGACAGGCCGAGCGCGTTGGGGCGGTAGGTCGAGCGGCTGGCAAATACGCCGACCCGTGCGTTGCCGCCGAGACGCGGTGGCCGCACCGTCGGATGCCATCCTTCGTGCGCCGTCTGATGAAACCCGAAGATCAACCATAGGTGGGAAAACCCGTCGATGCCGCGCAATCCATCGGCATGACGGAATTCCGGATGCAAATGCAGCTCACCCCACGCCGAGGGGCAGAGTCCGGGCTGACGCGGCACGGCGAATTTCCCGCCGAAGCAGGAACGCACAATGCCGATCGGTCGAAGGCCCAAGTCCATGAGCATCGACGCGATCAGCGGGTGCGAAGATGGATGCTGGTGCGCAGGCCGTCGGCTTCGCGCCGGCCGATCACCTCGATGCGCTCGAGTTCACGAGTCGCGTCGAGAAAGGCAAGAACTTCGTCGAGTTGCGCCACATCAGTGTCGAACGCCTCCGGGTGCGCGCGGATCACTTCGCAAGCCTTGCGCATGCCGTCACGCAACGCGTCGAGGCCGATCATGACCCGCAGTCCGTGTGATTCGATGGCCGACGGATCGGACGCCGATGCGAGCAGGTCGAGGGCCTGACCACGCGAGGTCGAAGCGGCGAACCACGAGTCGTTGAGGCTCACCGAAGGCATGAATCCGTCGGTGAACACCGGGAAGGGGAGGAACCAGGTCGTGAATCCGTTGCGCTCGCTGTCGATCGGCTGAATTCGCGGGATCGGCTGACCGGTCAGCTCGCCGGATTTGCCGATCATCCGTTGCAGCACGGTGTCGAGATGCGTCCAGGATTCGGCGAGTTTCGCGCGATCCGCCACCGGTGCAATGATGCTGGCTCTTGGAAACGGCAGGTCGCGCAGCACATCGGCCGGCACATCCGGCAGGATCGGGGCCGTGCCATTGAAGTCGATCACATAGGCCCGCTCGCCGCCGAGTGATGCGTCCAAGTCCTTCGACACGCAACTCCACGCCTCACCAAGATCCTCGCGGAACATTCCATCAAACACGCGGAAGCCGTCACGAAAGCGGAGGAAACCGGGGTCGTCCACCGGCAGTCCGGCGATCCATCCGGTCATCCGGCTGACCGCGCCGCCGAGCGATTCCAGATACGCGTTCGCCGCTTCCTGGTAGCCCGGCGCGATGCTGAAGTTGGCAAACATCGCGGTGTCCTTCGCATTGCCAAGCATGCCCAAGCGGTTGGGAGCCTGCCAGTCGATCATCCCCTGATCGCCGCCGCCGTGCACCTCGATGCGCCAGCCGTCGTCGTGGAATGCGACGATGCCGACCGGTTCGTTGGCGATGCGTGCGGTCAACCGCGCCTCGTTCGCTGCGAGCCCGCGCAGGCATTCCTGCAGCTCCGCAGTGTCGCCATCCATCGACGCAAGCCCCTTGCGGATGCCCTCGGCCATCCCGCCAAGACCGGCAGCGGTCCGCGTCACCGTGTCGAGCAATTCCTGTGATCCATGAAACACCGCGAGCAGCTCGCGATCGCGATAAGCATCGGTGAAGGCAAGCCTGTCGCTTGCCGCAAGTGATTGCGCGGGATCGGTGACCAACACCAGATCGTCCGCGGAGCTGCCGATGAAGACCACGAGGTGGCTGCCGAAGCTGCCGCTCAACACGACCAGATCGCGCGACGCGGCGGCGGCGATCAGGCGCGCCGCCGGGGTTTCTCCCACCACGCTGTCGATGGCCTCGCGCTGTGCCTCGAGCATTTCGGCGACCGAGCTGCCCGCAATCCGGTACCCTTCGAAGTTCGATCCCGCGCGTTCGATGCTCAACGGTTCGGCCGCTTCACCGATCATGCCAATCATCGAAATCAACGAGGCGATGCCCGCGGCGCTCTCCGCGTTGCCTGCCTTGTCATTTCGCAAGGCGATCAACAACGGCGGCATGCGCAGTGATTCAACGAGCGCCAGGGCGTCCTCGTCCGCGAGGAGTTCGCGGAACGCGTCTTGTTCCATCGACTCGTTTCCGCTGTACGGGTTGACCAACCCGTCGACCGTCACCGCTTCCGCAAGCACGCGCACGTACTGGATGAACTGGATCGTCGTGAGTTTCTGGTTCAGTTTGAGCAACGCGCCGGTCTGCCCGGCGGTCGACTTGCCGAATGCGATCGTCAGTTCGATGTTGTCTGATGCTGCATCCGCCTGAGGCGGTTCGTCGAACGCCCCGTCGCCGACTCCGTCATTGCCGAAGCTGCCATCGATGTCGTCTCCACCTCCGGACGATCCGTCGCCGTCCTCCTCCCCGGACGATCCGCCGCCGCCCTGCGCTTCGATGAATTTCCATAAGCCGCTGCTCTTGATTCGCGTCAACGACGACTGGCTGTTCGGGAATGACAGCACGGCCTCGGTGTCGGCCGAAAGATAGGCGAGAAACCCGAGTTTCTCCGCGCGCTCGGCCGGGCTCAGCGGCTTCGGCACCGGAGCAGGCGACTCGGTCTGTGGTGCGGAGGTTTCCGCTGGGGATGGTTTTTTGCCACAGGCGGCGATGACCAGGCAAACGACGGATGCAAGAATGCGGAGCGGACGGATCATATCCGCTTCAGTAAGCTCACGCGCATCGAAGCTGGCAAGGAGATACGGTCGGATCCCGGGGCTGATGAACCACAGGCGGGGCGGTTCCGACCTGCGGGCTCAACCCGCTGACGTGATCCGGCCGACGATGGTCTCGACTGACGCCAGTCGGCCGATGCCCTCGTCGCCACAGGCCAGCGCGCCTTCCTCCGGATCGATGAACCGGCAGCCGTCTTCCTTCAAACAGGCGATGTTGCGCAGCGTCGCGGGATGCTGCCACATCTTGACGTTCATCGCCGGAGCGATGAACACAGGGGTGCTGCGCGGAAGTGCGAGGTACACCGAGGTGAGTGGGTCGGATGCAAGCCCGTGCGCGAATTCCGCAAGCAGGTTCGCCGTGGCGGGCGCGACCAACAGGACGTCCGCGCGTGCCGCCAGCTCGATGTGCCCCGGTTTCCACGATTGCTTCTCGTCCTCAAGCGTGACGATCACCGGATGACGCGTGAGCGTCTGCAACGTCAGCGGCGCGATGAATTCGGTGGCAGCGCGCGTCATCACCGCATGCACCTCGTGGCCGAGCTTCACCAATTGCGATGCGATGTCGGCCGCCCTGTAAGCGGCGATCGATCCGCCGATGCCAAGCACGATGTTCATGCAGGAATGCTGGGCAATTCCCCGAGCCGAAGCAATCCCCGAGTCCGCGGCAACCTGCGCGCAACGCCCCGTCGGGCCGGTCCCGGAAATCACCCGGCCTGCCAAGCGTGCACATCTTGCGAACGGTCCCAACCGTCGGCGATGAAATGACATTCGTCCCAGCCGTCGATGCTCCCGGCGATTTCCGCCATTTTCGGATGACCTGCCGCCGAAATCCCGTAGGATTTTGATTTCGGGTAATCGGCGTAGCCGTAGCCGCCGTCGTCATATCCGTCGATCACCCTCGCCACCCCTTCCTCCGACAATCCGTAATCCTCGGTGCCTGCACGCAGACGCTCCACCGCGGCGGCTCCATGGGTGGTAAAGAGACAAAGACCGCCGTCGGCGAGGTGATCCCGGAAAAACCGCAGGAATTCGAATGCCGATGCCTCGTCGACATGGGTCAGCAGCGAGCCGCACCAGATCAGATCGTAGCGCGCACCGGGCCGCAAGTCGCCCACCGGCCCCGCCGAGTGTAGTCCGAGCGCGTCAAATTCGCGGATGCAGAATGCCACTGCGACCCCGTCGATTTCGCCGGCGGTGAGGCAGGCTTCCGGCCATGCGGCGCGCATGAACCGCATCACCCGTCCGTGACCGCTGGGAAAATCGAGGATCGATCCGTAGCGCAGATCCGCCCGCGCGACACGCAGGCATTCGCGAATGCAGCGCAGGGCAGAGATGCCTGCGCCCAGATCATGTGTGCCATCGCCATGATACATGCCGTCACGATGGTGGACGCGCAATGACACGAGATCGAGCATGCGCACTTCGAAGTCGTCGAGGTCAGGCGATTCGACCAACCCGGCCCTTGCGGACGAGAGTTCGATCGAGCTGATCATCCGGTGTTTTGCCGCCCGGCGCCATTCGCGCGCGGTCGCGAGGGTTTCGTCAATGGTCATCATGGTGGAGATGCTACCCATCCCATGCCGGACTGAAACCCACGCGATGAGCCCGTTGACACCCGTGGCATCTTCCCCCCGCGCTCGAGAACGGTAGGGAGGGGCGGTCTACTTCGCGCGGTGTGCTTCGTAGGACAAGCGGCTTGTCGCCGCGTGGAGTGGCGGCTTGAAGCCGCCATAGTCGGCAAAGACGGCTTTCCGGCCGTCGTCGTGCGGCTGGTCCGCTCGTCCGTGACATCCCACCCGTCGGCTGCGCCGTGAGAGTCGGCCGGTCGAAGCCGACCAGTCCTACCATGACTGCGAATGCGCTGCAGCGGATCTGCTTGGTCTGTCACGCTCGTAGACACGAAGCAGATCCCATGACACAGCACCTTTCGTGCCTTCATTCGGGCTTTCAGGATCGATCATGCGTTTCCTGGCGGCCGACGAGCAGGGCAAGGTCTTCTTCGAGCGATGCGAGCGTCTCCGGGTCGCCCACTTTGCCGCCGTCGCGGGTGGTGATGTAAAGGGTGTCCATCGCGACGCCTTTCTCGGTGCTGATCCGCGCGTGCGCGGTGTCGAGTCCGTGCCGGTTCACTGTGTGGAACAGGTCGTGGAGCAGGCCGATGCGGTCGAGCGCCTGGATCTCGACGGTCGTGCAGGTCGGGTGCAGATCATTGCTGACCTGCGCGCGCACCGGCACGGGGATGCTGGTATCCGTGCGCGGCCGCAGGAAATGGTCCCGACGCTTGAGGAACTTTGCGGGTTCGTAACTCTCGGCCGGCAGGATCCTGCCGAAAGTATCCAGAAACCGCTTGCGTGCCGAGGCCTGGTCGACTGCGCCGAAGTTGGTCGTGCACACGCGGAAGACGTTCATCACGATGCCGTCGCTGCGCGTGTAGAGGTCGGCCGAAAGGACATTGATCTGTTCCGATGCAAGCGCACAGCAGAGTTTTTCGAGCAGCAGCGGCCGGTCGCGCGTTGCAACGCTCATCTCGGTGTAGCCTTTCCCGGGGTGGTCGATCCAGCGGATCTCGAACGCGTTTGCGACGCTCTGCCGCTCGCGTTCGAGGAAGCCCGCCACCGCGCGCACCTGTGCGAGCACTTGGTGCGCCTCGCGAAAGTGGAATGCCGAAGCGGGGAGTCGGTCGAAGTGGTCAGCCACCGCGGATGCCTCGTCCGTTTTGGCCAAGGCGAGCGCCTGGTCGCGCAGCGTCTGGCGCTCCGCATCCAGGCTTCGCTCGTATCCGGCGCGTCCCTCTTCGAGAAATATGCGCGTCGCCTTGTGGAGCTGCAGCATCAGGCTTTCCTTCCAGCCGTTCCATCCGTCCGGCGAGGTGCCGCACGAATCGATGTAGGTGAAGAGCAGCAGCGCGTCGAGATTGGCGGTGCTCTTGACGATCGCAGCGAATCCCGCGACCACCTCCGGGTCGTCGAGATTGCGGGTGGTCGCCGTGCGCCAGAACGCGAGGTGGTTGTCCACGAGAAACATCACCAGCGAGCGCCGCGCGCCGCGGATCTGCAGCCGGTTGCACACCTTCGCCGCAAGCATGGCGGATCCGTCGATGTGTTCACGCATGTTCTCGGCGCGGCCGGTGTCGTGCAGAATCACCGCGAGGTAGAGCGCCACCGGGTCGGCGATCCCGCGGAACAGCCGACGGTAGACCGCGTGCGCGGAATCGTCCTCCGCAACCAGCCGGTCGAGTTGGTCGAGGCAGCGCAGCGTGTGTTCGTCGGCGGTGTAGCGGTGGAAAAACTCGTGCTGCACGAGGCAGTCGAGCGCACCGAACTCGGGCAGGTACCGCCCGAGGAACCCGATGCGGTGCATCAGGCGCAGGATCCGCGCGGCTTCGCCCTTGCGTTCGAGGATTGACTCGAAAACCTCGCGGTTGGCGCGCGACGCGCGGAAGCCGCGGTCGATGTCGTCCCAGTGCTGCGCGATCAACCGACGAAGCTGCGGACTGAGTTCGAGATTCCTTTGCTGGCAGTGGCGGAACAGCCCGATCAGCCGGTGGGGGTCCTCACTGAAGATGTCTTGCCTTGCCGGGAACAGCCTGCCGTCCCGCGCGACAAAGCCGTCGAACTCCTCGCGCTTGCGCAGCCGGAAGGTCAGGAACGAGCGGATGCCGGATTCGGCCCGCTCGCGGCGCTCGAGCTCGAACGCCTCCATGAGCGACGTCGAATGCCGGAAAATGTGGCGCGTATGGCGGTAGTAGTCGCGCATGAACGCCTCGGTGCCGCGGAGGATGTCGCGCTGAGGATAGCGGAAGGCGGTGGCCACCACGCCCTGGAGATGGAGCGTGAGCTGGTCGGTCGCCTTGCCCGTGGTGTAGTGCAATTCATTGCGCACGCGGTGGATGAAGTCGTAGGCCTCCTCCATCTCGCGGCAGGCCGCCGCGGTCAGGATTTTTTTCGCCACTAGTCCGCGCAGTCGGCCGTCGCCGGTTTTCATCCGCGTCACCCACTCGATGCTCTGGTAGTCGCGCATGCCGCCGCAGCCCTCTTTCACGTTTGGTTCCTGCAGGAACACGGTGTGCGAATATCTTTCATGGCGTCTGCGGTTGTCGTTCACACGCAACTCAAAGAACTCCTCGTGGCGGTGGTTCACGCATCCGCGCTGGAACGCCGCAGTGAATTTCCGGAACAACCCCTCGTCGCCCGCGATCAGGCGCGCGTCCATCAGCGAAGTCATGTTCACCTGGTCGGCCAGCGCCTCCTCGATGCACTCCTGTGCCGATCGGCACGCGTGGCCGACCTTGAAGCCCATGTCCCACAGCAGGTAGAGTACGTCCTGTACGAGCGCCTGCAGCTTGCGCGGCAGCTTCGTCGACGCGCGCGGCATCAGGAAAAGCAGGTCGATGTCGGAGCGCGGGCTGAGCAGACCACGCCCGAATCCTCCGGTCGCCACCAACGCGGCATTCGGCGGGCCTGCGTCCTGCTCCTTGCCGCGTGCCTGGGCCGTCGACCTGAACACCGCGGCGATCACCGTGTCCATGAGGGCGGCGCGGGCCCCCGCGGTTTCAAGCCCACCCGCGCCCCCGCGGTGACGCTCGAGGATCGATGCCTCATCCGTCACAAGGAATGACCGGCAGACGGCAAGGCGCGCGCTTTGATCCAGCCCCGCGTCGAGCAATGGCTCGAGCGCCTGCCGGGCCCGCTCGGCCAGGGATGGATGAGGATCAATCATGAGGCGCTGCGGCCATGGTACAGCTTAGAGCATTTTGCTCAAATCTGTAGCCGGTGGTTGGGTGTGAGTGTGGGAAATGTGCGGCTTCGCCGGATTTGAAAAAAAGCGGAATCTGCTGCCCATGGCTGCGTTGTTGCTCAGTCGTGGATGTCAATCCACTTCATCGCAACGCCTTGCCCTGGGCAACATCTTCTCGCTCCACCGGCTACACTTTTTCGCAAACTGCTCTGGCGCTCGCTTCGCGTCACGCAAGGCGCGCCATCACCGAGCCGAAGCGGGCGAACAACTCGACCCCGCGGGCGGAAGCGTCGAGCAGATCGTCCGCGAGCACCACGCGCCCGGGCTCGAACAGGGTGATCACCGACGATCCGCCGAACGAGAAATACCCTTGCTCGCCGCCCTTGGCGACCGCCGATCCCGCCCGGAACGTCTGGTGGATGCCGCCCACGCAGGTGGCGCCGACTTGCAGGACCAGCACCGTACCGAACGCCCCACCATCGATCGCGCTGATCACGCGGCGGTTGGTCCATAGGTAGGAAAGTCGTTTGCGCAGGGCGATGGGCGAGACGGAGAAGAGTGGACCGCCAATCGTGCGTGGCTCGGAAACCACCCCGGCCACCGGAAAGTGAAACCGATGGTAATCGACCGGGCAGAGACGCGACAGCACCAGTGCACCCTTCGCGTAGCGGGAGGCCAATGCGGCGTCACCCAGCAGAGCGGGAAGATCGAAGCGCTGACCCTTGACGAACACACCGCGGATGTCCGCCGCATCGGCGAACCCGAAATGCCTGCCGTCCGCGGGAAACACCGCCGATTCCGGATCGGTGTCGATCGGCCGGCACTCGGGCCTCAGCTTGCGGAAAAAAAATTCGTTGAAACTGGCGAAGCTCTCAGGGGTGTCCGCGAATTCCGATACGTCGAGGCCGTAGCGCGTGATGAATGGCGCGATCCTCCGCGCGGATTGCGGGCGGTCCATGCGTCGGCCGTACCAGACGGAAAAGAACGGCCGCTTGATAAACGACGCCAGCGCCAGCGCGCCAAGTGGATGATGGTAAGTCCAACGGAGAAATCCCTCGCCATAGACGCGTTCGGTTTCCATTCGGCCGCTGTGGCGGTTGAGGTAGCGGATCGGTTCCATCAGGAGCGGGGCGGCGGACCTGCGCGGCCCTTGCGAACCCTGTACTCCGTATGTCCGGTACTTCAATGCCGAATGTCGCAGCCGATGCGGGATGTCGGAGGCGACGCGACGACGATCAAGAATGCCGCGCAGGCGCGATTGCGGGTCAGTTGTTGCATGGCGAGGGCCCACCCCAACGGGCGTTGACGGCGATGGCGTCTTGCAGTGCGGTCAGGTAGTCCTCACGCGGGATTTCATAAGCACCGAAGCGGGCGAGGTGGGGCGTGAGCCACTGGGTGTCGAGCAGTACAAAGCCGCACCGGCGCAGTCGTTCGACCAGGAAGACCAGTGCGATCTTCGAGGCGTCGGGTTTGCGGGAGAACATGCTTTCCCCGAAAAACGCGCCGCCGATCGCGCCGCCGTAGAGTCCGCCCTGCAGTCCGTCGTCGTCCCAGCACTCCACTGAATGCGCGTGGCCGAGCCGGTGCAGTTCGCAGTAGCTCGCAAAAATGGTTTCGTCGATCCAAGTCGATTCGCGGTCGGCGCAGCCGAGCATCACGTCGCGAAACGCGCTGTCGATGCGGATCTCGAAGGCCGGCTTGCGCAAGGATCGCCGCAGCCCGCGCGGGATGTGGAACCGATCATCAAGAGGGATGATCCCACGTTGTTCCGGCGAGAACCAGGAAATCCCGCAGGATTCTGCCATCGGGAAGACGCCCTGCCGATAGGCCTCCAGCAACAGTGCGGGCGGAATGATCGTCGGCATGGCGGCGCTGCCTCAGCCGTCGTTCGATCCGGACAGCACGGCGAAGGCGTTGTGGTCGTGAATGCTCTCGTGATTCACGGCGCGGACGGTGAACGACGCGATGCGCGCATCGGCGCGCAATAGCGCGGCGGCGTTGCGCACGACATCCTCGACGAACACCGGATGATCGTAGGCCTGCATCGTGACGTGGCGCTCATCGGTCCGCTTGAGCAGCGCGTACACCGGCGCGGATCCGGATTTCTCGGCGACCTCGATGAGTTCCTCGATCAGGATGAACTCGTGACCGCCGGGTTTCTTCCGCGGCCTCACCTCGATGGTGACGTAGCCGCGCTGGTTGTGCGCGCCGTATTCGCTGATCTCCCGGCTGCACGGGCAGAGGGTGGTCACCGGCACGGTGACGCTGAAGACGAGATCGTCCTCTTTGCCATTGGAGGTGCCGGAGAAGACGCAGTCGCAGCCGACTTTGGCCGGTGCGCCGCTGACCGGTGCGTGCTTGGTCACGAAATACGTGAAGGCCACCTCGATGCGGGCCTCGGCGGCATCGAGCCGGTCGCGCAGGTCGTGCAGGATCGCGGGCAGGGTGCGCGACGTCACTTCCTCCTCGTGTCGGCTCAGCACCTCGAGGAACCGGCTCATGTGCGTGCCTTTGAACTGGTGCGGCAGCCGCACCGACATCGAGATGCGCGCGACCGTCGGGAACGGTCGGCCGTCGCGATCGGTGACGCGGATCGGGTAGCGCAGGTCGGACACGCCGACTTGGTCGATGTCGATGCCGCGCGGATCGGGGGATGACTGGATGTCGGGGAGTGCGGGGTTGTCTGGAGACATGGAATCAGTGAGTCGGTTCGTACTCCGCCCAGGACGAGGTGGTTTCCCAGACGCGGACGCGAGTGAGTCGCACGCCGGGGTCGAGCGGATAGCGCGAGTCGCCGCGTGCGGCGTAGGCTTCGAGAGCGGATGCGGCATGATCAAACACGACACGGGCGATGCGCTCGGTCGTCGGGTCCTGGTTGTCGAACCCGATCACCCGCTCGCCGTAGCGCGCCTTGAAATCGGCGTAGGCGGGGTCGGCCGTGTTCATGCACATCGCATGATCGAAGGTGTCGAGCCACGAGCCCACCGCCTCCTTAATCACCTTGAAGTCGCAGACCATGTCGTTGGCATCGAGTTCCGCGGCTTCGAGCACGAATTCGACCTTGCGCGTGTGGCCGTGGGGGAACCGGCACTTGTCGGGGTGCTTCGAAAGCATGTGACCGCTCTCGATTTCGATGGTCTTGCAGATCCGGTACATGGTTGGGGCGGGGGAGAGTGGCGGTTCGCGTTCACGGCTGCGGACCCGGCAGTGGCGGGGTGGCGAGATAGTCGGTCGGGTCGGCGATGCCTGCCAACTGGAACGCCTCGCGGCGCTCGGTGCAAGTGCCGCACACGCCGCAATGCACCGCTCCGCCCTTGTAGCACGACCAGGTTTCGGAAAAATCCACGCCGAGTGCCGCGCCGCGGCTCGCGATCGCCGCCTTGTCCAGGGTGAGGAACGGCCGCAGCAGCCGGATGCCCGCGTAGGTGCCGGTGGTCATCGCCGCGCCCATGGCCTCCATGAACGGCTCGCGGCAGTCCGGGTAGATCGCGTGGTCGCCGGAATGGGCCGCGATCACGACGCCTTCCGCGCCGATGCTCTCGGCAAACCCGGTGGCCACCGCAAGCAGGATGCCGTTGCGGAACGGCACCACGGTGCGCTTCATCGATGCTTCGGCATAGTGCCCGTCGGGGACGGCGCCGCCGGACTGGAGCAGGTCGGATTGAAACAAGCGGTTGATGAACTCCAGCGAGACCACCTCGTGGCGGAGCGCATGACGCCGGGCGTGCAGTCGCGCGAACTCCAGCTCGCGCGCGTTGTGCTTCGCGCCGTAATCGAACGACAAACAGGCGGCCACCTCGTGCGACATCCGCGCGTCGTAAAGCGCGGTCACTGAATCCATCCCGCCGCTCAACAGCACGCAGACCTTCATGGGGCGGACGGCCGTTCGGGATGGGTCGCCTCGGCGGTGAGCCGGATGCCGCCGCGCGGGGCGAACTCGCCGCGCACGATCATTTCCCGCGGCTGCAGCACGCGCACGAGATCGTCGAGGATGCGGTTGACGATTTCCTCGTTGAAGGCCGGCTGGTTGCGGTACGAGGCGAGATAGAACTTGAGGCTCTTGGTTTCGACGCAGGTTTCGTCCGGAACGTAGCGGATCACGATGCGCGCGCTGTCGGGCTGACCGGTCACCGGGCACAGCGATGAAAATTCCGGTGCCTCAAGCGTGATCCAGTAATGGCGTCCGGGCCGATGGTTCGGGAACACCTCGAGTTTCGCCTCCTCGGGACTGGCGGGCAGGCGTGATCCGGCGTTTCCAAGCAGGGAAAGTTTGTTCAAATCCTCGCGCTCGGGCATGCCCGGATCGTTGGCAAATCCCGGCCGAGGTCGATCCGAATCTTCGCCAAGTTCCCGCTCCGGGTTCTTGCCGCTTGCCAGTCGGCGCAAACCCGGCTTGCCGTGCGCCGCCGCAACTGCTTCCCTGCGCGCCGCCATGAAAATCCTTGTCGCGTATTCCGGCGGACTCGATACGTCCGTGCTCCTCCTGTGGCTCAAGCAGAAGTACCAAGCCGAAATCATCGCCTACTGCGCCGATGTCGGCCAGGCCGAGGAACTCGACGGACTCGAGGAGAAAGCGCTCACCACCGGCGCGTCGAAATGTTTCATCGGCGACCTGCGCGAGACCTTTGCCCGCGATTTCATCTTCCCGATGCTGCAGGCCAACGCGGTGTACGAGGGTCGCTACCTGTTGGGCACCTCCATCGCGCGGCCCTGCATCACCCAGGGGATGATCGAGGTCGCGCTGCGCGAAGGAGCCGACGCCATCGCGCACGGTGCGACCGGCAAGGGTAACGACCAAGTGCGTTTCGAGTTGTCCGCCGCAGCGCTCGCGCCGCGGATGAAGTGCATCGCCCCATGGCGCGACGCGGAGTTCCGCCGCCAGTTTCCCGGCCGCTCGGAAATGATCGCCTACGCGGAGCACAACCGCATCCCGGTGAAGGCCTCGATGAAGAAGCCGTATTCGATGGACCGCAACTTGCTGCACATTTCCTTCGAGGCCGGCAGCATGGAGGATCCGTGGTACGACACGACCACCGGGGCCGATCGCGACATGTATGTGTTGTCGGTGTCGCCAGAAGAAGCACCCGACCGCGCGGAGTACGTGAGCCTTCTGTTTGAGAAAGGTGACGCGGTGGGCGTGCGCCACGAGGCGCTCGACACGCTGCTCGCGGAGCTCGGCGACGTCCGCCCGCAAGGCGAAAAGGACGGCTATGCGCTGTTCACGCCCTACGGCATCATGCGCGTGCTCAACCTGCTGGGCGGACGCAACGGCATCGGCCGCGTCGACATCGTCGAGAACCGGTTCGTCGGCATGAAATCGCGCGGCGTGTACGAGACACCCGGCGTAACTATCCTGCTCGCCGCCCACCGCGACCTCGAGGCACTGGTGATGGACCGCGAGGCGATGCACATCCGCGATTCGCTCATCCCCAAATACGCCCAACTGGTGTACAACGGGTTCTGGTTTGCGCCGGAACGCGAGGCGATCCAGGCCCTCGTCACCGAAACGCAGAAACGCGTGAGCGGCGAAGTGCGCGTCAAGCTCTACAAAGGCAACGTCATGGCCGCCGGACGCAGGTCGCCCTACAGTCTCTACTCAGAAGCCGTCGCGACGATGGAGGGTGGTGCCGAGCAGGCCTACAATCAGGACGATGCCACCGGATTCATCGCGCTCAACGCGCTGAGGCTCAAGGTAAATGCTGAAAAGCTGAAAAGCTGAAACGCTGAAAGTCGCGAGGAAAAGCCGGCAATGATGGGAATGTTGGATGATCAATAGGGCGATCTTCACTCACCCAGCGTCACGTCATCGGCGGTGTGCGGTTCGCGATCCGGTCCGGCGGAGTGGATCTCCATGCGGTCGCCCGCGAGCGCATGGAACCGGTAGGGGGTTCCCCAGCGGTCGAGCAGCCTGCCTTCGCGGTCGAGACGCGCGTGTTCACTTCGCAGAAACACCAGGCCCTTCGGATTCCGGCCCGTGAGGCTTGCGGTGATCTCCTCGTTTTCCCCGACCGGATTCTCCGTACAGCAGCGCCGGTAGTCGCTGATCAGCAAATCGAGAATCGCCAGATCCTCATGCGCGCTTTCCGCGGGGTCGTAAAAGCCCGCGGCGGCTTCGGCGCTTGGCATCAGAGTGCGCGTGTCCGGGATGGACGTGCGCTCCGTGCTTGCGTGAACGGCGGATGAAGCGGTGGCCGGTGCGCTGGAGGTGGATGCCATCGGTCGTGCGACGGGCTCCTCGCGCGGCGATCGAGCAAACCAAACGATCACGCCACCTGCGACGACAGCGGCGATGGCGAGCACGCGGCGTTTCATCCGATGAATCCGAGGTTGGCGGATGCGGATTGGAACGGATCGTCGAAACGCGGCAGGTTGGGGAAGATCGCCTGGATCTCACTCGATCCGGCACCCATCCATGACGTGAGCACCGCGGCGTATTGGTCGACGGAAACATCCGGGATCCAGCGGCCGCGGCTCGATCCGGCATCGATCGATCCGGAAGCCGATCCGGTCTTGAGCGACGGAAACTGCCCGTAGAAATTCCCGCCGTTCACGGGTCCGCCCATCACGATCGTATGGCCGCCCCACGCGTGATCGGAGCCGGCGCGTGCCGGGTCGGTGCTGTTCGGCGTGAAGGTGCGGTTGAAATCCGAGGCGGTGAAGGTGACCACCTGCTCCCACATGCCGAGTGCCTGCAGCGCGTCGTGGAACGCGCTCAATCCGGTGGAGAGTTCGTCGATCAGGTTTGCGTGCGAGGTGAGCAGGGTCTGATGCGTGTCGTATCCGCCGACTTGGCAAAAGAAGATTTGACGGTTGTTGCCCAGAGCCGAGCGGCCCGCAATGAGCCTGGCGATCATCTTGAGCTGGTCGCCCAGCGAGTGGTTCGCATTGGCGAAGATCGCGTTGAGGTCGACACCGCTGGTCGCTGCCGCGGTGATCGCCGCGCCGATGGTGGCCTCGGTGGCCCGAGCGCGCCGGACGATCCGGTTGTATTCCTCTTCGTGCAGGTTGGCATGCGTCAGCCGCATGATGTCCTCGAACGCCTTGAGCCGTTTACCTTGGTCGCGGTCGAGCCGATAGCCTGCGGCGTTCATCGCGCCGTCGTACGGATCGTTGTCCGTGTTGTCCGAAATCTGGCTGAAGCCGCTCAGCGGCACGGTGCCATTGGAGCGGACGACATACTGGACGACATCGCCGCCGGTTCCGACTTGGAACGAGTTGATGCCGGCGAGTGAGATCGACATCGAGACCTTTGACGCCGCGCTGTTGTTGTACGAGGCGTGCAGCAGGTCGGCGGCGCGTCCACCCCAGCCCGAGGTGAACGGGCGGTCGGGAATCGACGACTGCCACTGCGTCTGCTGGTCGGAGTGCGAGAACAACTGGGGCGGCAGCGGCACGTTGCCCGACGAGTATTCCGCGCGCGAGGCGACCGGATACGCCAGCGTGCCGACGTTGCAGACGAACGCCGCTTTGCCCTGGTTGTGCAGGGCGGCGAGGCCGGAGGCCGATGGATGCAGGCCCATCGGCGGCAGTGCCGAACCGTGGTGGCGTTGGAACGCGCGGCAGATGTCGGGGACCACGAGCGGGATGGCCGTGCCGCGGTCGATGGCCAGCACGCCGCGGCCGCTCTGGTAGTCGGCGCGCAAGCCGTCGGCCGCGGGATCGCCGATCGGGATCAGCAGGTTGTTCGAGTCGTGCCCGCCGTTGAGAAACAAGCAGACCAGCGCCTTGTAACCATGGGTTTCGCCTTGTGCCATCGCAGCGGTCATCAGGCGCATCTGGGCCAGCGCGTTGACGAGACTGGTGACGCCCAGCGAGGCGCAGGCCGACTGGCGGAGGAAGTCGCGGCGGCTGCGCCGGTGATCGCGGTCGCGGGATTGGGTTCTCATGCGGTTATTTCTGGACCACGGCGTCCGGCGAGCTGGCGACGAGCCAGAGGATGTCCTCGATGCGGTCGCGCATGACGGATGCCTGTTGGGTGTTGGAGGAGTTGTTGGACGAGCGGATCGAGACGGCGGCGTCGAGAATGTTGCGTCGCGGTTTGCCCGGGGTCTCTGCGTAGCGGGCCTTGAGGGCTCCGGCGCAGAGCATCAGGTCGACGTGGTCGAGCACCGCCTCGCAGGCGGCGCGCAATGCGGCCTGCTGATTGAACGCGCCGACGTCGAGATTGTTGAACACGCCGTCGCGGTTGAGATCGACGACGCCGAGGTAGAGCGCCTCGAGCGGGGCGAAGTCGATGCGGATGTGGTCGCCGTTGCTGCCGTACAGCCAGGGTTCTTCGTTCTGGTTGGGCAGTGCGGTGGTGTTCGGGTTGCCTCCGCTCTCGTAGATGTCGCTGTAGACGAAATTGCTGGCGCGGATCACGCTGTTTTCGTTGGCGATCTGCAGTTCCGGCGAGGTGGTGCCGTTGGCGGCGAGCATGCCCGCGGGTTTGTGGTCGGGCACGAACCAGTTGAACACGCTGGGCGCGGACAAATGGGTCTGGCTGAGCTGGGTGTCGGTGCTTTGCATCCGGAAGCGGGCGGTATTCTCCGGAAATTTCGCCAGCTCGTCGGCCGGGTAACCGTAGGCGGAGAGGTCGGCGAGCTTGAGCTTCGACGTGCCGTTGAACGCGCGAGCAAACGCGGTGTAGCGCAGCAGGGGCTCGCGCACCTTGCCGAAGCTCGCTACCGCGTCGGCGGATTCGAGCGACCTGGCCTCGGGGTCGAGCAGGATCGCCTTGATCGTCGCGTTCATGCTGCCACCGGCGTCGCGGAACGCGTTGGAAACCCGGTGCAGGTAGCCGGCCGAGGGGTTGGCGGTGACGAAGCGCTGGATGAGCCTGCGGCAGATGAACGGCGCGGTGTTCGGATGGGTCGCGAGGTGGTCGACGATGGCGTCGAGTTCCTGCTCGCCGCTGCGGTTGGCGGGAAGTTGCAAGCCGAGCACTTGCTTCGCACCGGTGTCGTGCGAGTCGGCGAAGTTGCGCATCGGTTGCATCCACCGGTCCTCGAACCGCTCGCTTCCGTTGTTGCGGCTGAACAGAGTGTTGGCCACCACATTGGTGCTGGCGGACGGGTTGTTGTACACGCTGAACGACCAGCCGGTGAAGACACGCGAGAGCTCGGTGATGTCGGTCTGCGTGTAGGTGGGCAGCGGCAGTCCGTCGCTGCCGAGCTTGAGCGAACCGTCGTTGTGCAACTGGACGAGGCCGATCGAGAACAACTGCATGATCTCCCGCGCGAAGTTCTCATCGGGCGAAACCAAGAGGTTTCCCTGTGCATCGTAGGTGGCTTTGGCGTTTCGCAGATGCGAGAGGTACCAGCCCATCATCGGATGGGTGGCGACGTTGCGCAGCAGGTCGCGGAAGGTGCCGGTCGCGCCATTCCGCAGCATGTCGTGGTAATGCGCGCTGCCGTGCGCGCGACTCTCGATCAATGTGTCCTGGATCGAGATCACGAAGATCTCGGAAAACGCGAACGCGGCGCGCTGCTTGAGCTGGTCGGGCCCGTGGCGGGCGAGCAACCACCAACCGCGCCGGCGGTTGCCCTGGCCCGGATCGTGGTCCGGGTTGTAATAGCTCTTCGCCGGGTCGAGCCGGATCTCGATGTCCTGGCGGTCGGCCGCCATCGTGTAATCAAGCAGGTCGGGCGAGGGCGTGGCGAACTGCTCGTCGATCCATGCCGAGAACGCGGCGATGCGGTCGCCGCCCGCGGCGGCCACCCGGCTCCTCAGGTCGGCGAGATCCGCTGGTGTCGGACCGAAGGTCGCCTGCGTGAGAAAGCGCACGATCTCGCGGTCGAGCGCCGTGCCACTGAGCGAAGTGACGGCAGGAGGTTCGATGGGCTCCGGCATATCGACAAATCCAACGGCGGGGCTGAACGCGCCGCTGAGTTCTCCCGCGACGTTGGCTTCGGTGAAGATGCTCAACTCGACGGATCCGTCGATCAACGCGTCGAGCACGGACTGGTCGGTCGCATAGGACTGGCTGGCGCGGATCCGCCAAGCTTGACCATTGTAAGCGAACGGAGGAATGGATTGCAGGATCGCATCGTCGGCGGTTTGGACCTGGGTCGAATTGACCGCGGAATTCAGGTTGGAAAACCAAAGCGAGACAATCGCGCTGTCGTTGTCGCCCGAAAGCCGGATGGTGGCCAGTCCCGATCCCGCGGAGGATACGCCGGCAGCCGGCAGCAGGTACGCGATGAACAGCCGCTGGTTGGCCTGCACCGGCGCGGCATCGCGCACACTCAACGACAGCGGACCGATGGATCCGCCAGCGCGGATGTCGAGGTATTCGGGGACTTCGATCAAGGCATCCGCAACGGGATGCATCATCAGGCTGGCGGAGGATTGTCCTGCCGGAATCACCAACGCATGGGTGACGACCGCGCCCGATGCGTCGCGCAGCTGGTACTCGTCGCGACCGGGCGTCGCGCGTCGCGGGTCGGCATCCGGCACCACTTTGAAAAACAAGGTGAAGGGCGCACCGGTGTCGCCGCTTCTCGTCAAACGGATTTGGGCCGGAGATCCGTCCTTTTCGTAGGCTGCCGCCGTGACGATCTCGGCACTGATCGCGTTGTGGTTCCAAGCCTCGATCATCGCTGCCGCCACCGCCGCATCGCCACTCGCCTCAGGCAGGGCAAACGAATCCGCATTCAACGGATCAAACCCCGCAAGCTGCCGCTCGGCCCAGTCGCTCACGCCGTCACCATCGCTGTCGGCATCCGAAATCCGTACCCGGTAAAAGGCATGCGTCGCTAGAGTCGGAGCCACGATCTCAAGCAGTGCATCGGTCGCCGCGTGATCGGTGGAGGAGGGGATCCATGGACCTGCAGGCGATGCCGCGGATTCAGCTCGATACCGCTTGCCCGGCTGCGCGACGATCCGCAATCGCGCGGTCGCAGAGCCGGCGTCAATGACCGACACCAGCGGACGCGATGCGCCATCGAGCGGATCGGTCCCGGCGGCGGCTTCCTCGCGCTGACTGAACCCATCGCCGTCGGCATCGCTGTCGGGCGGCAATGCAAGCGCATGCCATCGCGCCTGCCAGACGTCACAAAGCCCGTCGCCATCCAGATCCATCGCGGAGACACCCAGAGGAGTCGCCGAGAGGAGGGTCAAAATCAGTTGCGGCACACGCATGGGTCAAATTCACCAGCTCTCCGATCCTCCCCGCGCCGACCCCGGAGTCAACCCACCAATCCAGCGAGGAGGGCGAACGCCTCATTATCTATGACGGCCCTTTTTTCATGATTGACACCTCCCGCGGCTCTGCTAGGCCCCGTGCACACCGATCCGCGTTGTCGGCAATCCCGCGTCGCGGTTTCGCTATCCCCCATACCTACACCCCTCAGATGAATGCCGCATTGCCGTTGACCTCGTTGTCCCTTAGTTTGTTCTCACTGTCTTATCTGCTCTCGCCGTTGACCGCCGCGCCGACTCCCTCCTTCGGCAAGCCGCAGCCGTGGGCCAAGCCGATCGAAGACTACATTGCGAAAGGCCGTGAAACCCACCCGCAGGGATTCAACCAAGGCATCAGCGCGTTGCAGGTGTTCGATGGACGCCTGTGGATCGGGTACGGCGACGCCAACTACAACCTCGGCACCAAGCAGCCGATCGAGTTCCGCTGCTTCGAGTCGCCCGACAAGCCGACGGCCGTCCCGGTGCGCGTGCTCGCGGAGGGCCAGGGTGCGCCGCAACGCTCGCCTTACGACACCGGCGAGGAGCAAATCGATTCGTATCGCATCTGCGATGGCGTGCTCTATGTCGCGGGGGTGGATTCCAATGATCCCGACGAGGCGTGGACCCAGGCCAAGCCCGCTCCCGCGAAACTCATCGAGGGCAATTTGTTCAAACTCGGCCATACTGCCGATGGCGCGCCGGTCTGGCACAAGTACCGCTCGGTGCCCGGCGCCGAGCACCTGCATGACGTCATGTCCTTCGGCGGCGCGCTTTATGCAGTCGGCTCGGGCTCGAAGGACCGCGTCGAATGGGAGTCCGGCGAAATTTTCCGCTTTCTCTGGAAAAGCACCGACGGCGGCAAATCGTTCTCGGTGGTCCACCGCGAGATGTTCCCCGACCGCGGCAAGGGCGATACCCGTTTCACCCGACTGCTTGCCACCGGCCCGGTGCTCCACGTCTTCGGCTACACCAACCCCGCAGGCAACGGCCAACCCGCCATGGGCACCCACTTGCGCATGCTCGCGGACGGCGCGCTCAAACCGGTCACCCACGCCGATGTCGGGCGCATCGCCAGCCTGCTGTTCATGAAAACCTGGCCGCTCTCCGGCAACCGCGGCATCGCCACGAGCACCGACACCTCACGCGGTGGATTGAACGAACTGTTTCTCGTCGATGAATCCGGCCTGCGTGACATCCGCGAACTCGGCGGACGCCAAGTGCTCGATCATCTCGAGGATCCCGCAGGCGACGCGTCGCTGCTGCTCGTCCGCGACGGCGTGATGTACTCGGTCGTGCGCGTCGCCCACGATCCCGCGGCCGAGCCGGTCACCGTGCTCGAACTCGGACGCCGACCCGCCTCGTGCTTCGCGCTGTGGCAGGGCGCGCTCTACGTCGGCCTGCGCGACGGCCAAGTGCTCGTCTGCCACGCCGCCGGATCTTGAGCCCCGCCGCATCCCGCAAACGCGAACGTGGGGAAAACGCACGCGGTTTCCCCGGATGGGGTTGACGCCGCACCCGCCGCGTGCATGATCCCGCGCCGCCGGACGGATGGTCCGCCCGCACACTGCATCGACCCACCATGACCAAGATCGCCATCAATGGATTCGGCCGCATCGGCCGCCTCGTCTTCCGCGCCCTCGTCGAACAAGGCCATCTCGGCAAGACCTTCCAGGTCGTCGCCGTCGGCGACATCGTGCCCGCCGACAACCTCGCCTATCTGCTCAAGTACGACTCCACCCAGGGACGCTTCCGCGGCGAGGTCTCGTCGAAGAAATCCTCGCCCGATCTCGAGGACGACGACGTCATCGTGGTCGACGGTCATGAGATCCGCGTCGTCAGCGCCCGCACGCCCGACGGCCTGCCGTGGAAGGAACTCGGCGTCGAGGTCGTCATCGAATCCACCGGCCTCTTCACCGATGCCGACAAGGCGCGCGGCCACCTCACCGCCGGCGCAAAGAAGGTGATCATCTCCGCTCCCGCGAAAGGCGAAGACGGCACCTTCGTCCAAGGCGTCAATGACGATCAGTACGATCCCGCGAAACACCACATCATCTCCAACGCCAGTTGCACCACCAACTGCCTCGCGCCGCTCGTGCACGTCCTGCTCAAGGAAGGCATCGGCATCGAGGAAGGCCTGATGACCACCGTCCATTCCTACACCGCGACGCAGAAGACCGTCGACGGTCCGTCGCGCAAGGATTGGAAGGGCGGACGCTCGGCCGCGATCAACATCATCCCGTCCACCACCGGTGCCGCCAAGGCCGTCGCGCTCGTCTGTCCGGAAGTGAAGGGCAAACTCACCGGTATGTCGTTCCGCGTGCCGACGCCCACCGTCTCCGTCGTCGATCTCACCGTGCGCACCTCGCGCGACACGTCGCTGGCGGAGATCAACGCGTTGATGAAAAAAGCGTCGGAAACGGATCTCAAGGGCATCCTCGCCTACACCGGCGACGAGGTGGTTTCCTCCGACTTCATCCACGATTCGCACTCGTCGATCTACGACGCCGGATCGTCGATCGAACTCAACTCGCGCTTCTTCAAGCTCGTCAGTTGGTACGACAACGAATGGGGCTACTCGAACCGCGTGGTCGAACTCCTCGACGACGTCGTCAAGAAAGGCCTCTGACGCGAGCGATCCGCGCGAAGCACAAAAGGGGGGCACGGGCGGCCCGCCCGTGTTCTTCAATGCGATGAATCCGTGCGGAGCATCCCTTTCTGGAGTGGCGGCTTGAAGCCGCCATGGTCGGCAACGACGGCTTTCCGGCCGTCGTCGTGCGTCTCGCCCACTTCTTTTCTCTTCCAAGGGGGGCACGGGCGGCTCGCCCGTGTTCTTCACCGC
>Ga0194123_10000890_pt1 | contig 50778 bp, 47 predicted proteins | sample TA2MahsurfametaG_5_FD_155479 | JGI IMG/M metagenome (GOLD analysis project Ga0194123, IMG submission 155479) | Freshwater microbial communities from Lake Tanganyika, Tanzania - TA2015023 Mahale A surface | ecosystem: Environmental > Aquatic > Freshwater > Lake | place: Tanzania: Lake Tanganyika... | reverse complement strand
GAGCCGGGGCGCCAACGCGGTCTGGAAGGCCTCCAGCCGCCCGCCCACCCCGCTCAGCACCGCCGCGCGGGTCCACCGCTCCGCGCCATCCCGCACCGCGACCGCCACAAGGCCTGCCACCGCCCGCGGATCCGGCCACGACCCCAAGGCCAGCGCCGCCAGGAAGCGCACCCGGGCGTCCGGATCCGCCGCCGCCGACAAAAGCAGCGCTCCCAGCGCAGGCTCGGTTGCCAGCCGGGCGCCCGCGAGGGTCACCGCCTGCTCGCGCACGCCCGCCGCCGGGTCCCGCGCGGCCGTCTCCATCTCCGCGGGCGGCAACTGGCCGAGGCCGGAGAGGGTCCAGAGCGCCCGGGCCCGCGTCTCCGGCCGGGCGGCGGTGCGGACGAGTTCCACCAACCGGGGCGCGGCGGAGGTCTCACCCCGTTCCACCAGCAGGCGCTGCGCCCGCGCCCGCACCCACGGTTCCGGCGCCTCCAGCCCCGCAACCAGCGTGACCGCATCCCCGGCGGGCCGCGGCAGCGCGATTGGCGGGGCGTCCGCGCGGACGAGGCGGTAGATGCGCCCGCGGTCTCGGCCGGAGGTGAAGTCCAGCCCGCCCCGCGATTCCTCCGGCACATACGCCGGATGATCGATCTCCCTCCGGTACATATCCGCGACGTAAAGGGCGCCGTCCGGGCCGTCGGCCGCGAAGACCGGCCGGAACCACGAGTCGGTCGAGGCGAGGAACTCCGCGCCGCGCGTCGCCAGTTCGGCCCGGAAGGTCGGCCCCTCGGCGCGCAGGACCTGCCGTTGCACGAGATTCTGCGCGGGCTCGCAGATGTACGCGCTCCCGATCCGCTCCGCCCCCAACGCGGGACCCGCGTGCAGAGCAAGGCCGCACGCCGAGGTGAACGTCCCGGAGTGCGGCTTGCTCAGCAGCGCCGGGATGAAATCGGCCGTCACCCGCGCACGCGCCGCCGGCCAGACCACCGCCTCGGCCTCCACCCGCGAAACCGCCTGCACCGTCTCCGAGAAGGCGAACAGCGGGTTGCGCCGCAACTGGGCCGGCTCGAGTACGATCTGCTGGATGGGATGCCGGTTGGAGGTGTTGAACCGCCGCCCGAACTCGTCGAACGCCAGCCCGAACTGGCCGCGTCCGCCCACCACCTCGAACTCCAGGGTCTCCGGGTGGAAGCGCGCGTCGGCGGGGGTGTAGTTCACCTCGGGCCGCTCCGGGTGGCGCGGCGAACGCACCTTGCCGCCATTGAGGCCGCTGGTGACGTAAACCCAGCCGTCAAGCCCAAGGGTCGGGTGGCTGGTCCGGATCTGCGTCGTGCGCGAGGTGCTGAAACCGGTGAGCACCACGGTCCGCTCCTCCGCCACCCCGTCGCCGTCGTGGTCCTTGAGGAAGAGGATGTCGGGCGCGCAGGTGACGAACACGCCCCCGCGCCACGGCAGGATCCCGTTGGGGAAACCGAGGCCGGTGGCGTACTCGTGGCGGCGGTCAGGCCGTCCGTCGCCATCCGTGTCCTCGAGCAGGGCGATCCGGCCCTCGGCCGCCGCCGGGGTGTCGTCGCGCGTCTGATCCCGCTTCACCTCGCCGGGGTAGCCGCGGTTTTCCACCACCAGGAGCCGGCCACGTTCATCGAAGGCAAAGGCGACCGGATCGACCACCAGCGGCTCAGCGGCGAACACCTCCACGCGCACGCCCGGCTCGACGCGGAACGCGCGCAGGGCTTCCTCGGGCGACAGCGGCCCGCGCTCCCCGGCGACGGCACCAGCGGCGGCCGCGGCCATCACGGCCGGCCAGAAACGGATGAGGCGACGAAACAAGGCGGGGAACATCGGCGGGAAGAACAAGGTGTTGACACTTGAAGCCCGGGGCCTGCGTGGCTCAACCTCAAAGACCGAGCCTGCTCCGCCCCGATGAACCGGCCCTCCCCCACTCTGCCCGGCCGCCTGCTCCTGCTGGCTTGCGTCCTGCTCCCTTTCGCCGTCCAAGCCGCCGCCCCCGCGCTCACTCCGTGGCGCGCTGGAGTGGCGACGCGGAAGCTGAATCCGCCCGGACCCTTGTGGCTCGCTGGCTACGCGAGCCGCACCGCGCCGTCCGACGGCCTGGACGGCGACCTGCACGCGAAGGCGCTGAGCCTCGACGACGGCGCTAGCGGGCGGCTGGTGCTGGTGACCCTCGACCTGATCGGCATCACCGCCGAGCTGCGCGCGCACGTGGAATTGGAGGGCGCGGTCCGCTTCGGCCTGCGGCCCCACGAGATCCTGCTCAACGCGTCCCACACCCACAGCGGCCCGCTGGTCGACCCGGCGCGGATGCTCATCGAACAAGTGTTCCGCCGGTCCGCCCGCCCGGAGGACGTGGCCGCGACGGAGGCCTTCGCGGCCGGCCTGCGCGTGACCGTGGTCGAACTAATCGGCGCGAGTCTCGCCGCCATGGCCCCCGCTCGGCTTGAGTTCGCCCAAGCCCGGGCCGGTTTCGCAATGAACCGCCGTCGCCCCGAACCCGGCGGCGGCATCTCCAACAACCCGCACCCCGCGGGGCCGGTCGACCACGACGTGCCCGTCCTGCGGGTCGCGGGCCCCGAAGGGAAGACGCGGGCCCTCGTCTTCGGGTACGCCTGCCACAACACGACGCTCAGCGGCAAACTGCTGAGCGGGGATTACGCCGGCCACGCCCAGCGCGACCTGGAGGAGGCTTATCCGGGCGCGACCGCGCTGTTCATCACCGGCGCCGGCGGTGACCAGAACCCGTATCCCCGCCGGAGCGTGCCCGGCCAGACCTCCGAGCAACTCGCCCGCCAGCACGGCCGCGCCCTCGCCAACGCCGTCCACACCGCGCTTGCCGCCCGCCCGCGCGCTGTCGCCGGCCCGTTGCGTGCGGCCCTCGGCCCGGCGCTTCTCGCTTACGATCCCCTGCCTCCCGCGGCCCTCGCCGCCTACTCTCCGGCCACCCACACGCCCGAGGTCGTCGCCCGCGCGAAGGCCCTCACCGCCACCCAGGCCCGCGGTGAAATCCCCCCGCCCCTGCCCTGCGCGGTGCACGTTGTCCGCCTCGGCTCCGACCTGACCTTGGTGGCCATCGCGGGCGAGGTGGTCGTCGACTACGCCCTGCGCCTCAAGCGCGAGCTGGCCGGCCCCGCGGCCGTCTGGATCGCAGGCTACAGCAACGAGGTCTTCGGCTACCTGCCCAGCCGCCGCGTGCTGGCCGAGGGCGGGTACGAGGCGGGCGGCGCCAACACCCGCCTGCTCACCCACCCCGGCCCCTTCGCCCCCGACACCGAGGACCGCGTCGTAGCCCGCGCGCACGAACTGCTGCGCGGCCTTAAACCCTGACCCTGATGCGGCCCCGACTTCTGCTCCTCGCCCTGCTCGCCCTGCCCGCCGGCCTCCGCGCCGAATTCGCGGCGGGCACCGCCCTCCTCGATGTCACCCCGCCGCAGCTCCCCGTGCTCGTGAACGGCGGGATGGTCAGCCGCTCCGTCAACCAGGTGAAGACGCGGCTGCACGCGCGCGCCTTCGCCTTCAGCGACGGTCACGAGCGGCTCGCGATCGTGGTGGTTGACAGCTGCATGCTCCCGCGCCCGCTGGTCGACGAGGCCAAGGCGCTGGCGGCGGAACGCACCGGCCTCCCGCGCGACCGGATCCTGATCTCGGCCACGCACACCCACACCGCCCCGTCGTCGATGGGCTGTCTCGGCACGGACGCCGATCCCGCCTACGTGCCCTTCCTGCGCGGGAAACTCGCCGACGCGGTCGCCGCGGCCGTCACCGCCCTGGCCCCGGCACGGATCGGGTTCGCGCGGGCCGACGCCGCGGACTTCACCGCGCTGCGCCATTGGATCCGGCGCCCGGACCGCCTCGCCGCCGACCCGTTCGGCAACCCCACCGTGCGCGCGAACATGCACGCGGCCCGCAACTGGGACGACGTCACCGGCGAGGGCGGCCCGGAGGACCCGGAGCTGAGCCTCATCTCCATCCAGACCCGCGACGGGCGCCCCCTCGGCGTGCTCGCCAACTTCTCGATGCATTACTTCGGGGACAGCCTGCTGAGCGCCGACTACTTCGGGCTCTTCGCGGACGGACTCGCCCAACGCCTCGCGCCGCAGGGCGGCTGCCTCGCCGCGATGTCGCACGGCTGCAGCGGCGACATCTGGCGGGTCGACTACCGCGTCCCCGAGAAGGACCGGCCGAAACCGACGATCGAGCAGTACGCGGCCGGGCTGGTGGACATCGCGGCCCGCGCGCTGGCCCGGGTCGAGCATCGCGCCGACGCCACCCTCGCGATGGCGGAGCGGCGGATGACCCTGCGCTACCGTACGCCCGACGCGCAGCGGCTCGAGTGGGCGCAACGGGTGGTCGCCGCGATGGGCAATCGCCTCCCGGTGACCCAGCCGGAGATCTACGCGCGCGAGCAGCTCTTCCTGCACGAGCGCAAGGAGACGGAGATCGTCGTGCAGGCGCTGCGCCTCGGCGACATCGCGATCGCGACGACGCCGTGCGAGACTTACGCGATCACCGGGCTCAAGCTAAAGGCCGCCAGCCCGCTGGAGCGGACCATGGTGATCGAGCTCGCGAACGGCGGGGACGGCTACATCCCGCCGCCGGAGCACTACCTGTTCGGTGGCTACAACACCTGGGCGGCGCGCTCGGCCGGACTCGAAGTGAGTGCGGAGCCGCGCATCACCCAAGCGGGCATCGAGTTGCTGGAACAGGTGTCCGCCCGGCCCCGCCGCGCGTGGGAACTGCCCGCCGGCCCGGCGGCCCAGGTGATCCGCGCCGCCCGTCCCGCGGCCTGGTGGCGCCTGGACGAGTTCACGGGCCCGCTCGCCGTCGACGCGACCCCCGCGCACCGCGACGCGCACTACGAGCCGGCGGTGACCTTTTACCTCGACGGTCCGCGCTCCGAGCAGTTCTGCGGTCCCGGAGTGGTCAACCGCGCCCCGCACTTCGCCGGTGGGCGGCTCCGCGCGCGCCTGCCCGACCTGGGCCCGCGGCACACCGTCTCGTTGTGGATCTGGAACGGGATGCCGGACGGCGCCCGGGCGATGGCGGGCTGGTTCTACTCGCGCGACCACGACCACGGGCTGAGCGGCGCGGGCGAACACCTCGGGCTCGCCGGGCAGGGACCGCACGCGGGCCGGCTGGTGTTCCAACGCGGGCCCGCGGCGGACGCCCGCCTGGCCGGCCGGACCGTGGTCCCGCGCTGGACCTGGCGGCACGTGGCGCTGGTGCGCGACGCCGGCGCCGTCCGGGTCTACCTTGACGGGGAACTGGAGCTCGAGAGTGCGGCCGCACCCGGGACCGTGGCCGACACGATGTTCGGCGGACGGTCGGACAACGACTCGAACTGGGAAGGCCGGCTCGACGAGGTCGCGGTGTTCCCCCGCGCGCTGGACGCGCGGGAGATCCGCCAGTTGGCGCTCCGGTGAGCGCCGCGGCGCGGGCCGGCCAGGCCGGTCCGCGCGGGTCGCGGGGGAATCAGCTGCCCGCCGCCTCGTCCGCCTTGCGGCCGGGGTTGCGGAAGAAGATCACGAAGATCACGAGCACCGCGAGGGCGCCCCAGGCCGGCGTGAGCCAGATGGCCTTCCAGTCGTGGGCGATCCCGGCGACGGTGGGCGTCTTCAGCGCGTGCTGGGCGAGGACCTGGCCAGCGAGCAGCGTGCCGACGAAGGCGCCCACGCCCCAGAGGATGAAGGCGATCAGCCCCTGCGCGGCCCCGCGGATGCGAGCGTTGGCCTCCTCGTCGACGTAGAGCTGGCCGGCGATGAAGAGGAAGTCGTAGCAGGCGCCGTGCAGCAGGATCGCGGTGAAGATCAGCGCGGTCTGGGCCGCGCCGCCATCGGCGCTGTAGCCGAGGGCGAAGTAGCGGGCCACCCAGCAGGCGATGCCGAGGAAGATGGTGATCTTGTAGCCGAAGCGCCGCAGGAAGAGCGGCAGCAGCAGGAAGAAGATCACGTCCGAGACCTGCGCGAGGGAGGTCTTCTCCAGCATATTGGTCCACTTCAACTCGGAGAGGTACACCCCGAGGTTCACGAAGTAGAAGTACAGCGGGATGCAGATCAGGAACATGCAGAGGATGAAGATCGCGAAGGACGGCTTGCGCAGCAGCGCGAGGGCGTCGAGGCCGAGGATCTCACCGAGGCTGACGTTGGCGCCGGTCTTGCGCGGCGGGGTGTGCGGCAGCGCGAGGGAGAAGAGGCCGAATACGATCGAGGCCCCGCCCGCGAGGTAAAACTGCACCGGCGACTCCGCGCTCGCGATCAGCCCCAGGCCGAAGAGGCCCGCGATCCAGCCGACGGCAGAGAGCATCTTCACCCGTGGGAAATCGACCTTCGGGTTGGAAAGGTGCGAGAGCGACAGCGAGTTGCCCAGCGCCAGGGTCGGCACGTAGAGGGCGCAGTAGAGGATCAGCATCGGGTAGAACGACGAGAACGTCGTGCACCGCGGGATCAGGCAGAGCACCACGCCGCCGGCGAGGCCGAGGACGGCGAGGATCTTCTCCGAGGCGAAGTAGCGGTCGGCGATCAGCCCGACGAGGAAGGGCGAGATCATCGCGCCGATGGCGAAGGCGCCGTAGGCGAGGCCGATCTGCGCTCCCTCGAACTTTAGGGTGACCGCGAGGTACGGCCCCATGCTTACGTACCAGGCTCCCCAGATGAAGTACTGGAGGAACATGAAGACGCAGAGCTTGAACTTGAGGGCGGATTGGTCCGGTGAGGTGGACATAGGGTTGGGGGTGGTTTCCGGGGAGGGCGGGGAAGCGGGGCTCAGTGCATCTCGACTGCGCAGGTGCCGAGGCCGCCGCGGAAGAAGTTGAACTGCACGTTCGGGTGCTCGGCGAGCAAAGACATCGGGACCGCGCTGTCAGCGATCCCTCGGCTGATCATCAGGGTCGTCAGGCGCTGGCCGAGCGGGTTGTCGTGCGTGCCCGCCTGCCAGATGGAGACCTTCTCCGCCTGCCATGTCTCGACCGGACCGACCGTGATCGCCTGCGTCGGCACCATCGTGATGTTGCCGCCGCCGGAGGTGCGGGCGTTCTGGGCGAGGGTTACCGGGTGCAGCTCGACCACGCGCGTGGCGAGGCGGCGGTACTCGGCGGGTGTCGGGGGCGCGTCGCGGTGCCGGCCGCGGCGCCGCACGGGATCGTTGAAGGCCCAATGCTTGATGTCGCCCTGGCCGCCCTGCATCACCGCGCAGCGCACTCCCTCCCAGCTGCGCCGGTAGGCCGCGAGGTCGGCCTTGGGGAAGTGGAGGTTCGCCTCCGGCATCGCGAGCTCGCGGCGGATGCGGTTGAAGCAGAGCTCGCGGTCCGCCCGCTCGAAGGACAACGGGTGCGTCACCGGCACCTCGCGGCCGTTCTCGTACCACTCGTCCATCCCCCAGAAATGCGCGTGGCGCAGGGAGAGGCCGAGCTCGTTGACGAGCCGGGCGACGAGCGGCAGCTGCTCCGTCGGGCCGATCGGGCCGCAGATGCCGACCGGGTTGTCCGCCGTGGCCTGGCGCCACGCGGTGATGTACTCCAGCGCCTCGGCGAGGTAGAAATCCTCCAGCGAGTCATAGAGAACGACGCGGAAGCCGTCGCGGGACAGGCGGACGAGCTGGGCCGAGGTGAGGCGCGCGGCCTCAGCGATGAGCTCGGAATCAAGGGTGGTGTAATCCCACCAATCGGGGGCGATGGTGCTGAGCTTGCGGGGCATAAGATCAGGGGGCGCCGCGCCGCAGCACGCGCTCCTGGGCGGCGTTGACCCAGCAGAGCGGGCCCAGAGCGGCGCGGAGCGGGTCGGTGTCTGTGGCGCTGAAGCCGGGGTGGCTGTGTCGCCGCCAGCCCTCGGCGTGGCGGAACCGGCCGGACTGGCGGCCGACGGCGCGGCTCATCCGCTCCATATCGCGCAGGTAGGAGTTCATCCCTTGGGACGCCCGCAGCCACGCGTGCTGGCTCTCGTGGCAGGCGAGCGCCTCGAGCTTGCGGGCGTGCACGGCAGCGGTGTCGACCCAAGCGCCCGCGACCACGCGGCGCCGCAGCGGATCGTGCAGGCCGTGGGGCATCGCGTGGTAGACCACGGTCTCCCCGCCCCACGCCTCCCGGCGGGGGACCGAGGGGAAGTTGGGGATCCCGCGGACGAAGGCGGCGGACACCGCCAAGCGGCAGGTCTCCGTGTGGTCCTCCATATAGTCCTGCGGCGGATGGGTGAGGACGATCGCGGGCCGCACCTCGCGGATGACGGCGGCGAGGCGGCGCAGCAGCGGCAGCCCGTAGAGGATCTGGATATCGTCAGCCAGGCTGGGGTGGTGCGTCGCGCCGAGCACGGCGGCGGCCCGGCGGGCCTCGGCGGCGCGGATCCGGCGCAGCGCGGCGGGACGATGCGCGAGGCTGCCGCAGTCCCCGGAGGAGACGTTCAGGCAGTGGATCTGCCAGCCCGCCTCCCGCAGCCGCAGGAGCGTGCCGGCCATCGTGAACTCGATGTCGTCCGGGTGCGCCGCGATGGCGATGGCCGCCCGCTCAGCCATGCAGCTCGGCCAGCGCGACGGTCCGGTTCTCGGCGGCCGAGCGGTCGGCGGCGAGGCAGGCGAGGTGCGACCGCATCGCGTCGTCGAGCGACGTCAGCGGCATCTCTCGGCCGGCGTCGAGGGCGTCGAAGAAGGCCTGGAACTGGGTCTGGTAGGGGTGATCCGAGACGTCGCCCGAATCGAGCAGCTTCATCGAGAGCTCGCTCCAGCGGTGCTTGTCCGTGGCGAGCTTGGCCGAGTGGAAGCGATGGTCGAGGAGGCTGCCCTCGCTGCCCACGAGGTGCGTGTGGAAGTAGTAGGGCTGCAGGCAGTCGATGACCGAGGCGACCTTGCCGACCGCGCCGTGGCGGAAGCGCACGAGGGTGACCGAGGTGGTCGGGTACTCGTAGGGCGCGAAGGTCGGGCTGCTGGAGCGCGTGGCGACGCTGGTGACGCTCTCGACCTCGCCGCCAAGGCAGAGCAGCAGGGCGTCCATCGCGTGGCAGCCGGCCGAGAGCAGGCTGGTGCCGCCGCCGTCGCGCCGGACGTTCCAGCGGAACTGGCCGTACCAGGGGCCGATGCCGTGGTAGTAATCAACCTCCCCGTAGTGGAGCCGGCCGAGGAGGCCGGCGTCGAGGACGGCCTTGGTGGCGAGAAACTGGCTGGAGAAACGGCACTCAAAGCAGACGCAGACCCTCACGCCGGCGGCCTTGACCGCAGCGGCAACCGCCCGCGCGTCCTCCAGCGTCAGGCTGATCGGCTTCTCCAAGATGATGTGCTTGCCCGCGCGGGCGGCGGCGATCGCGTGGGCCGCGTGTTCCCGCGGGTAACTACAGATGGAGACCGCGTGGATGTCCGGCCGGCGCAACATCTCCTCGTAGCTCGTGTAGGTCGCGATGGGCCCGCTGTGCTGGGCGGAGAGGGCCGCGGCATCGAGCGGGCGGGACGAGCAGATGGCGGTGACGCGCGCCTGGCCAGTCGCATTGATCGCCGGGATGTGGGCGGTCGCGACCCAGCCGTAGCCGACGACCGCGACGTTGTACTTCTTCATAGGGGGCGGAGGGAGGGAAGGAAGGGGCCGACCGCGACGGCGCGACGGCCACGGTGGGTTTGAACCGCGCCACCCGCGGCAAGTCAATGCGCGAGCCCCGCCTCCGGGCTCGCCAGCGCCGCGACGGCCGCCCAGCGTGCCGCGCGATGCCCCGCCTCCTCAACACACTGACCAACGCGTTCCCCGTCTGGGTCGCCGCCTGCAGCGGCCTCGCGCTGGTCGAGCCGCGCGCCTTCACCTGGTTCAGCGGCCCGTGGATCGTCTGGGGCCTCGCCGCGGTGATGCTCGGGATGGGGCTGACCCTCACGCCGGAGGATTTCCGCGGGGTGGCTCGGATGCCGGCCGCCGTCGCCGCCGGTTTCGTTGGCCAATTCACCATCATGCCCTTGCTCGGCTGGGCCGCCGGTCGCGTCTTCGGGCTCGAGCCCGCCTTCGCGGTCGGGCTCATCCTCGTCGCCTGCTGCCCGGGCGGCACTGCCTCCAACGTCGTTACCTACCTCGCCGGCGCCAACGTCTGCCTCTCAGTGGTGATGACGATGTGCTCGACCTTCGCGGCCGTCTTCATGACCCCGCTGCTCACCTCCTGGCTGGCGGGCACGCTGGTGCAGGTGGACGCGTGGGGCCTGTTCCTGAGCACCTTCCAGGTCGTGGTCCTGCCCGTGGTGCTGGGGGTGTGGCTGAACCGGCGCGCGCCGCGGGCCGTGGCCCGGGCCCAGGCCGTGCTGCCGCTGCTCTCGGTGGTGGTGATCGCGCTCATCTGCGCGAGCGTGATCGGCGGGAGCGCGGCCGCGATCCGGCAGGCGGCCGGCCCCCTGCTGGCGGCGGTGTTCACGCTGCACGCCGGCGGCTTCGCCCTCGGCTACGCCTTCGCCCGGGTCCTCGGTTTTGACCGCGCGGCGGTGCGCACGATCTCGATTGAGGTCGGGATGCAGAACTCGGGCCTCGGCGTGGTGCTCGCGCGGAAGCACTTCACCGACCCGCTCACGGCCGTGCCCTGCGCGATCTCGAGCGTGTTCCACTCGGTGATCGGCAGCGTGCTCGCCGGTTGGTGGCGCTGGCGCGACCGCCGCGCGGCCGGTTAGGCCGGGAACTCGCGGCTGCGCACCTTCGCGATCGGCTCGCCGGCGACGTCGATCCGCGCGAGGTCCGCGGTGCCGAGGCCCGCCCGCTCCGCCATCACCAAGTGGTTGTCGCCCGGCTTGAACGGGATCGTGCCCCGCTCCGCGCGCACATTCCCGAAGCCCATCACCGCCGTGCCCACGGTGTCGGTCGCCACCGGGTCCAGGCCGGCGATGATGACCCCGGGGCGGGCCATCTTCTGCTCGCGGCCCTTCACCCACGGGCCTTCGGACCAGTTGAGGGTCGTGATGCCGTCGATGATGCCGAGGTGGATCGGGCGCGCGGCGCAGACGTCGGTCACGATCCGTGGGATGCGGTAGCCTGCGTCCTTCGGCTCGAAGAAGTCGCGCTTGCTCCCCGGGGGATCGAAGACGGCCTGATTCTGCCCGTCCCAGCCCTTGAGGTTGTGCAGCCGCCCGCGCCCGCGCACGCCGTCCTCGGAAGGGGCGTCGTCGCCGTAGAGTGCGTTGGGGGTGATGCCGAAGAGGTTCTTCATCGTGAGCGTGATGCCCGTGGTGATGTGGGTCTTCAGCTTGCAGAGGGAGACGAACACGTCGGTGTCCACGTACGAGCGGTTGAGCTCGAACTGCTCGAAGAGGTGCCCGCCGAAGCCGACCTTGAGCGTCGCGTAGGTGCGGCCGAGCCCGAGGTTGCGGGTGTCCTCGGCCTCGACCCGGCCCAGCGCAGAGAGCGCCCGCCAGTCGAAGCCGGCGTCGACGAGGGTTCGCTCGAGCGGCTGGCGGAGGCTGGTGGACTCGACGAGGCGCACGCGCCGCGCGCCGGCGGTGAAGAGCGAGGCGGTGAGCGCCATCACGGTCGCGGGGTGCGTGATGTAGCTTTCACCCACGGGGCGGCCGAAGAGCGGGGTGAAGTTGGAGCCGGTGAGGTTGAGCTTGATCGTGACGGTCTTGCCGCCGACGAGCGGGCCGAGGCCGCCGAGCTGGTCGAAGCTGCGGTCGAGCGCCGCCTTCACCTCGGGGCCGTAGCCGCGACAGGTCACGATGGCGACGCGGGCGTTGTTCGCGGCGGCGGCGGCGCGGGCGGGGGGCAGGCCGGCGGCGAGCAGGGCGCCGGCGCCAGCCCGGAGGAAGTCGCGACGCGCGGGATGACGGGGCGGGCGGATCATCCCCGTTTCTAGGCGCCCCGCGCCGCCCGACGCCATCCCGATTTTGCGCGGCCCGCCGCCCCCGGAAATGCCTTGGCCCGGCCCGCCGAGAGACTTTGCTCCGGGGATGCGGAAGATCCCTGCGTCCTGGGCGGCGGTGCTCCTGGTCGTCCTCGCCGGCTGCGGCGGGCGGGAGACCCCGGCGGAGGCCGGCCGGCGCACCGGCACCCTGCTGGTGGGCAACCAGGCGGAACCGGCGGACCTCGATCCCCACACCGTCGACGCGTTCACCGAGATGATCGTCGTCAGCGCGCTCTTCGAGGGCCTCACCGTGCTCGAGGAGCGAACCTCGCGGGGCCTGCCTGGCGCGGCCGTCCGCTGGGAAACCTCCGCCGAAGGCCGCGCGTGGACGTTCCACCTCCGGCCCGAGGCGCGCTGGTCGAACGGCGACCCGGTCACGGCCGCGGACTTCGCGTACGCCTTCCACCGCGTGCTCAACCCCGCGCTCGGCTCTCCCTCCGCCCACCTGCTCTGGGTGCTGCGCGGCGCGCGGGACTTCCACGAGGGGCGCACGCCGGACTTCGGGCGCGTCGGGGTGGAGGCGGTGGACGACCGCACGCTCCGCCTGCACCTCGCCCACCCCGTGCCCTACCTCCCCACCCTCGTGGCCCACCCGGCCTGGTACCCCGTGCACCGCGGGACCCTAGAACGCCTCGACGCCGGGGCGCGGCGCGGCACGGCGTGGACCCGCCCGGGCAACCTCGTGGGCAACGGCGCCTTCACCCTCGCCGAATGGCGGCCGCAGGCGCGGATCGCGGTCGCGCGCAACCCCGCGTACTGGGACGCGGCGGGCACCCGCCTGCGACGGGTGGAATTCCTGCCCATCGAGCAACCCGGCGCCGAGGAGCACGCGTTCCGCGCCGGCCAGCTGCACGTCACCTTCGACCTGCCCGCGAGCCGCCTCGGCGCCTACCGCGAAGCCGCGGACCCGCGCCTCCGCGTCGATCCGCTCCTCAACACCTGGTACCTCAACCTCAACGTCCGGCGCGCGCCGCTCGACCGGCCCGCGGTCCGCCGCGCGCTGGCCCTCGCCATCGACCGCGCCGCCCTCTCGCGCGCTGTCTACTCCGGCGCCCGCGCCCCGGCCCCCGGCTTCGTGCCCCCGGGCTGCGGCGAGTACGCGCCCGTGGCGGGCACCCGCACCGACCCGGAGGCCGCCCGCCGGCTGCTCGCGGAGGCGGGCTTCCCGGACGGCCGCGGCCTGCCCGCGATCCCCCTCCTCGCCCGCAACGACGGCCACCTGCCCAAGGTCGCGGAGGCGATCCAGGAGATGTGGCGGCGGATCGGCGTCACGGCGATGATCGAGGTCGTCGAGCAGAAGACTTGGCTCGAGCAGCAGCAGCAGGGCGCCCACACCGCGGCGCTGCTAGGCTGGGTCGCCGACTACGCCGATCCCCTCACCTTCCTTGGCCTGTTCGTGACCGGCGGGGGCAACAACTGGACCGGCTGGGCGGATGCCACCTATGACGGGCTGCTGGCGGAAGCCCGCGGGACGGCCGATCCCGCCGCGCGCGCCGCGCTGCTGCGGCGCGCGGAGACGCGACTGCTGGAGGAGGCGCCGGTGACCCCGCTGGTGCACGGCGCGCAGACCTTCCTGCTGGATCCGGCCGTGCGCGGCTGGGAACCGGCCACCCTTGGCCTGCATCGCTTCCAGCGGGTCGAGTTCGCCGCTCCCTGACATCCCCGCGGCTTGCGGCGCGCGCGCCCGCGGCCACCATCCCCCGCGATGTCCCCGCTCCGCCTCCTGTTCCTCCTCTGCCTCGCCGGCGCCGCCATGGCCGCGCCCGGAACGGGGTTCGCCCTCGTGCGCGTGTGGCCGGGCTGGAAGGACGCGGAGGACTTTACGCGGCTGCGCGAGTACTTCGGCGCCGCCCCGGATTCCGGACCGCGCCGCGTGCTGCGGACCTCCGCCGGGGAGCGCGCGGGATTCTACTTCCTGGTGCGCACGCGCGGCACCGCCGCGCCGGAGGCCGTCCTCGAGCTGATGGTCCTCCGGCCCGACGGGCCCGAGCCGGTGCTCCACCGTTTCCCGGCCGCGCTGCGCGCGGGCGAGGAGGTGGTGGAACTGGGCCTGACCGGGGAGGCGTGGCCGGGCGGGAAGCGGGCGCAACCCGTCGCGTGGCGGCTGCGGGTGCTGGACGCCGGCGGACGGGAGCTCGCGGCGGAGCGCAGTTTCCTTTGGGTGGATCCGGCGCCCTGATCATGGCCGCCAATTCCTGGGCGCCACTGGAAGGCTTGCCGCCCCTGACGCCGGCGGTGCTCGCCGAGATCCTCGACCGCGGGCAGGCGTTCCGGTGGAATCCGGATCCCGCCGCCGGCCCCGCGGCCTTCTCCGGGCTCTGGGGTCGCCACGCCGTGCACGTGCGCCTTGGCGCGGGGGGCCGGCCGGAGTGGGCCCCGGCGGGCAGCGTCACCGGCCCGGCGGATCTCGCGGCGTACTTCGCGGCCGGCACAGACTTCGCGGCCGCGACCAACGCGCTGCCGTGGCGGAGTGACGCCCACCTCGCGCGGTGCGTCGCGGCGTTCCCCGGCCTACGCCTCCTGCGTCAGCCCTTCGGCGAGACCCTACTCGCCTTCCTTTGCAGCGCGACCAAGCAGATCGTGCAGATCAAGCAGATGGTGGAGTTGCTGGCGGCGCGGCTCGGCCGGCCGCTGTTCCCTGGCGGGCCCCACGCCCTGCCGGGCTGGGCCGAACTCGCGGCGGTGCCGGAGTCGGAGCTGCGGCGTTGCCTGCTCGGCTTCCGGGCGCGACACGTCGCTGGGACCGCCCGCTACCTCGCCGCGCGCCCTGGCTGGCTGGAAGAGACGGAGGACCTCCCTTACGCCGCGGCGCACGCCCGGCTGCTCGAGTTGCCGGGGGTGGGCACAAAGGTCGCGGACTGCGTGCTCCTCTTTGGCGCCGGCCGGCTCGAGGCCTTCCCGGTGGACACGTGGATCCTGCAGGCGCTCGCGCGCCACTACGGCCTCGAGGGCTGGTCGCCCGCCCAGGTGGCGCACTTCGGCCGCGCGCACTTCGGCCCGCAGGCGGGGCTCGCGCAGCAGTTCCTGTTCGCCTGGGAGCGCGGCCAACGCCGCCCCCTCAGCGGCGCGCCCGCTGGATCAGTTCCACCTCGTAGCCCTCGGGGGCGTCGATGAACGCAATGGTGGAGCCGCTGCCGGTCAGCGTCGGTCCGTCCGAGAGCGGGTAACCCTTGCGCGCCAGCTCGGCGGCGTACGCGGCGAGGTCATCCACCTCGAACGCGAGGTGCATCAGGTCCGGCTGGACCTGCACCGGCGGGCTGGAGGGCAACTGGCACAGCTCGATCTCCTCCTCGCTGCCCGGGGTCGCGAGGAAGGCGACCTGCGCGCCGCGCGGCGAGACGCTGCGGCGGGCGACCGTCAGCCCGAGGGCGTCCTGGTAGAATCGGACGGAGCGCTCGAGGTCGTTCACGCGGAGGCGGGTGTGGAGGAGCTTCTTGACCATTCCCGGAGGTTGCAGGCGGGGCGCGCCGCCGGCAAGCTGCGCCGATGAGCCTCGACCTCACCGCCATCCAGGCCGCGCACGACCGCATCCGGCCCCACGTCACGCGGACCCCGGTGCTGGCGAACGCCCGGCTCGACGCGGCCTGCGGCGGGCGCCTGTTTTTCAAGTGCGAGAACCTGCAGAAGGCCGGCGCCTTCAAGGCCCGCGGCGCCGCCAACGCCGTCTTTTCCCTCGGCGACGCGGAAGCGCGGCGGGGCGTCGCCACCCACTCCTCCGGCAACCACGCCGCGGCCCTCGCCCGCGCCGCCAAGCTCCGCGGCATCCCCGCGCACATCGTGATGCCGCGCAACGCCGCCCGCCCCAAGGTCCGGATGGTCGAGGCCTACGGCGGCCGGCTCACCTTCTGCGAACCCACCCAGGATGCCCGCGAACGCGCCTGCGCGGCCATCCTCGAGGAGACCCGCGCGAACCTCGTCCACCCATTCGAGGACGAGCGCGTGATGGCCGGCCAGGGCACCGCCGCGCTGGAGTTCCTCGAGGACGTCCCCGATCTCGACGCCGTGCTCTGCCCCGTCGGCGGCGGAGGCCTGCTCGCGGGCACGGCCGTGGCCGTCCGCGCGCTGCGCCCATCCACGCAGGTGATCGGGGCGGAGCCGACCGGAGCGGACGACGCCGCCCGCTCCTTCCACGGGACGGAGCGGGTCCCGATGACCGACCCGCGCACCATCGCCGACGGCCTGCGCACGACCATCGGCGAACCCAACCTCGCCCTCGCCCGCCGGCACGTGCACGACATCGTCACGGTCAGCGAGGCGGGGATCATCGCGGCGATGCACCTGCTGTTCGAGGCCCTCAAGGTGGTGGTCGAGCCCTCCGCCGCCGTGCCCTACGCCGCCGTGATGGAGGACCGCGTACCCGCCGCCGGCCGCCGGGTCGGGATCATCCTCAGCGGTGGCAACGTCGACCTCGATCTGCCGCTCCCTTGGGCCCGCGCCCAGCCCCCCTCGTGAAATCCCTGCTCCAACCCTCGCCGCGCTGCTCCCCGCCACCGCCGCGGACCTGCGACCGGGCGACTTCGTGGTGATCCAGTTCGCGCACAACAACGAGATGCGCGAGGACCCGAAGCGGTCCACCGATCCGGCGACGAGCTTCCGGGACCATCTCCGGCGTTTCGTGCGCGAAACGCGGGCGCGCGGCGCGGTGCCGCTGCTGACCACGCCCGTGTGCCGACGCAAGTTCGACGCCGCGGGCCGCCTGCGCGACACGCACGGGGACTACCCGGCCGCGGTCCGCGCGGTGGCGGCGGAGAAAGAGGTCTCGACGCTCGACCTCGAACGGGCGACCGCGGCGTGGCTGCAGCGGGAGGGTGACGTGCCCTCGCGGAGATTCTTTGTGTGGCTCGCCCCGGGCGCGCGCCCGCGCATCCCGGAAGGCAGGCAGGACGACACCCATTTCTCGGCGGCCGGGGCGGAGGCGGTGGCGGGACTCGCGGCCGCCGCGATCCGCGAACAGAACCTGCCGCTCGCCGCCTGGCTGCGCCCCTAGCCGCAGGACGGCTCAATCGAGGTGGAACACCTCGCGTAGGCCGCGGGAGACGGGCCGCGCGTCGGGCTCGGCCGGCATCACGTCCGCCATCCGCCTCCACCAGCGACGGCAGACGTCGGTCGCGGCGATCGCGGCCCAGCGCTCCTCACTCTCGATCTCCGCGTAGGCGAAGAGCTGGCGCGTCTCCCCGTGGAGGAAGATCGAGTAGTTGTGGACGCCGTGAGCGCGCAGCACGGCCTCGAGCTCGGGCCAGATCGGCTGGTGGCGCCGGGCGTACTCGGCCTCGGCGCCGGGATGCACGCTCATCACGAAGGCCTTGCGGATCATTTGCGGGCGGGGGGCGGGTTGGACGCCGGGGCGGGCGGGGTCGCGGGTCGCTCCAAGGTGGTCAGGCCGTCGAGGAACGACGCCGGCGCGGGCGCCGGTGCCACCGCGGGCGCAGGGGCTCCGCCCGGCGCGGGGACGTCGAGGGAGGTCCGGAGCAGGGCAAAGCGCTCCCGTTCGGCAGGGTCGCGGGCGAGCTTCACCCCGCGCTCGGCCATCGCCTTCGCCTCGGTCGGAAAACCGCGGCGGTGGGCGAGCAGGGCGGCCTGCTGCAGCAGCGCCAGATCACGCGGGAACCGGTTGAGGCCCTCGATCACCACGGCGAGGTGCTCCGCCTGTGGCGCGACCACGGACTGCATCCAGGTCTCTGCGATTAGCCCGTAGGCCGCTGCGAGGGGGGGCGGTTGCTTCAGCGCGGTGAAGAGCGGCTTCAGCACGGCGGTCACCTGCGCCTCGCTCAGGCCGCCGTCGGGCGCGCCGGGCCGCTGGCGGGCCTCCTCCAGCCGCAGGCGGGCCAGCTCGACGTGGGCGCGCGCCCGCATGGCCCCGGCCTGGGCCGCCGCCTCAAGGAAACGCCGCGCGCGGTCGCGGCGGCCGGCCTCCAGCTCGTCCAGCCCCAGCGCGGCGAGCAGACGCGGGTCGCGCTCGCCCCGCACGTAGGGTGCGATGAGCGCGTTGCGCGCGGAGTCGCCGTGGCCCCCGAGCCGCAGCACCTCGCCCTTGATGCGCCCGACGTCCGCGTCCGGGGCCGCCCGCAGCTCGACCGGCGGCGGCGCGGGCAGCGCCTCGCCCTTCTTCGCCTGGAACCGCATCGCGTTGTAGACCGTGAACTCGCAGTGGCTGCGGATCTCCAGCGCCATCTGCCGGTAGGTCCGGTTGAAGCACTCCTTGAACAGCGGCTCGGTCAGCGGCTCGCTGCCGAGGCGCGTCACGAACTGCAGGAACGGCTTCTGGTACTTCCGGTTGTTCCCGTAGAGGCAGAGGTGGACGAAGGCGTAGCACTGGGCCTTCCAGTAGCGCGTGCGCTGGCGGGGGCCCTCCGGGCGCAGCATCTCGCCGAGGGGCACGAGGGCCTTGCGCGAGAGCACCTGGTTGAAGTCGCCCAGCTTCTCCGCCCCAAATCCGTCTCCGATCTGGCCGAAGGTGATCGTCTCGCGCGAGAAATCGATCGCGCCGAACAGCTGCACAAGGCCCTCCTCGAACCACGCCGGCGGCGGCTGCGCCAGCTGGCGGCGGATGAGGTGGCGGAAGTACTCGATGTAAAACGAGCGGTACGGGTCGCTCTCCACCGTCTCGGCGTCGCTGAAGCGCAGCTCCTGCAGGGCAAAGTCGACGACAATCGCGGCTCGCTCCGGATTCTGGAGGAACAGGCTGTTCATCGCGAACCGTTCCGCGCGGTCGCGTACCGGCAGGAACTCGTCGAACCCCCGCCCGCGCCCGCACAGGATGAGCGCCGTCGGCACCGCGACCTGCCCGCGGGTCAGGCCCGGCATAATGATCTCGATCACCTGCTGCAGCAGCAGGAAGTCGGCCACGAAGCGGCGGGTCTCCCGCTCCGAGAGGCGGGACAGGATCTCGAACCCCGGGATCTCTGCATAGCGCCATTCCTCGGGCGGCGGTAGCACCCGCGAGTCGGTCACCTCGAACACCGGCAGCTCGACGACCGGGCCCGGCGGGGCCGCGACCACCGGCGCGAAGCCTAAGAGGAGCGCGAGACGGACCTGACGGCGAGACATCGGGTTCAGGGTCACGGCGGCGTCAGAACCGCACCGGCGGGCACGGTGGCGGCGGGGGGCGCGGGGGCCAGGGATTCCTTGAGGCCGGTGAAGCGCTGGCGGGCCTCGGGGGTGGGCGCGTACTTCACGCCGTGGTCAGCAAGGGCATGGGCCGACTGGAGGTCACCGGCGTCTCGGGCTAGTACGCCGGCCTGGAAGACCGTCCGCAGCCGCGTCGGGAACAGCATCGCACCCTCGACCATTAGTTTGGCCTCCTCGCGCGTCGGCGCGGCCGCACTGCGCGCCCAAGTGTCGCCCGCGACGTCGTAAACCGCCGCCAGCAGCGGCGGCTTGCCGTGCGCGAGCTGCAATGGCGCGAGGATCGCGCGGGTCTGGGCCGGCGCGAGCTGGGTACCCGCGCCCGGGGACGCGAGCGCCTCGGCCAAGCGCAGGCGGGCGAGCTCCAGGTTGGCCTCGGAGCGCCGGGCGCCCCCCGCGAAACCAGCCTCGAGGAACTGCCGTGCGCGGGCCGCATTGCCATGGCGCTGCTCGTACAGGCCAAGCGCCGCCAGCAGGTAAGGGTCGCGCTCGCCGCGGGTGTAGGGGGCGACGAGCTCAGCGCGGGCGGGCTTCACCCGGCCGGCCAATACCATCGCCTCACCCTTGATCCGCCCCACCTCGGCCTGCGTCGCGTCGCGCAATTCCACCGGCGGCGGCGGCACGATCACGTCCTCCTTGGACCGGTACTCGCGGTGCTGGTAGACCGTGAAGTCGATGTAGCCCCGCAGCTCCAGCAGCATCTGCTTGTAGGTGCGGTTGAAGACTTGGCGGAACAGCTCCTCGCTCGCGGGCTCCCGCGCCAGCCGCTGCAGAAAGGTCGCGAAAGGCTTCTGGTACTTCCCGTTCAGGCCGTAGAGGCACATATGGACGAACGCGTAGGCCTGCTTCGCCCAGCGGTTGTTCCCGAGCACGTTCGTCGCCTCAGAGGAGTCGTGGGCGGCGGCGAAAAACTTGTCCAGCGGCACGAGCGCCTTGCGCTGCAGCGCCGCGTTAAAGTCCCGATCCTCGGCCGGCGCGCCCGGCAGCGCCATCGACTCCGCCCCCTCCTCGCCCGCCCCCAGCGCGTTGAGCTGCTGTACCATCGCCGCCTGCGCGGAGATGGTGTTGGGGTCCTCGAGCTTGGCGAAGGAGATCCAGCGGCGGTCGAACTCCATCCGCATAATTATCTGCGACAACCCCTCCTCGACCCACGCTGGCAGCCGCGGCTCGTTGCTGCTGAGCAGGTACCGCACATACTCCCGGTACAGCTGCTTGTCGTGGTCGACCGAGACCATCCCCGAGTCCGTGCCCGTCGCCGCGTCGTTCAGGCCGTCGACGTTAAGGACGTTCAGCGTTGTGGCCTGGAGGTCGATCACAATCGCGGTCTGCGCCCGCTGCTTCAGAAAGACGCTGGCGAAGCCCGCGTCGGGCACGTAGCGGCCCGCGGGGATGAAGTCCTGGAACTTGCCCCGCTTCGCGCAGAGGATGAGCGACGTGGTCTGCGGGTGACGCCCGGGCTGGGGCCAGACGTGGCCGAGCGCCTGGCGGAACATCGCGAAATCCCGCAGCAGCCGCTGCGTCGCGCGGTCGGACGCGTTGCTCAGGATCTCGAAGCCGGGGATCGCCGCGTATCGCCACGCCTCTGGCGGCGGCAACTCGCGGTTGTCGGTGACCACGAAGCGGGGCAGCTCGACGACGGGTTCCGCGGCGGGGACGGGTTCCGCGGCGGCTAGCGGGCCGGCCAGCGCCAGCAGAGCGGCGAGGAGCAGCTTCATGCGGGAGGAGACGAACGCCAAGGGCCGAAGTTGCCCAGCCAAAAGCGGGGCCCTCCCTCCGGGAGCTCCCGGGACCGCGGTCCGCACTCAGGGCGCGGCCCAGCGGAGCAGCGCGACGAACCGCAGCACGATCGTGCCCGGCAGCGCGCAGCAGCCGCGGAAGCCGAGGGTGTCCACCCGGTACCAGCGGCAGAATTCCCATTCGGAGCGCCGCCACAGCTTGGTGTGGTCGAAGCGGTCCGGCCGGTGCTCCGTCTCCGCGAGGGCCGCCCGCTCTCCAGCTCCGGGGACGCGCTCGCCGCGGGCTTCATCCGCCCGTCGAAACAGGCCGCGCGCGGGGTCGGTCGGCCGCGTCACTAGGCGCACCCCTCGCAGCGCGAGGAACGGGACCGCCGCGTCGAACAAGAACTGCAGGGTGACGCGCTCGGCGCGCGAACGGCCATCCATCCCGACGCCGCCGCGGGCAAGCTGCCGGCACTCAAGATTAAAGCGGTTCAGCTCGGGTCCGCGGGAGGAGCTGGGGGTGCAATGGACGGCCTCGCTGCGCGGCCCGCGCGACCACCCGCCGCTGGCGGTCGCCGCCCGCTGGTCCGAACGCCCGACCCTGCGCGCGGCCGCTGGCTGAACCGGGACATTTTGCGGCTGGCGCCCCGCCCGCCCGGCCGCCTCTCTGGAGCCCGATGGCCGTCCCGTCCCGCCGCGCCCGCATCTACTCCGGCACCGCCCGTAATCTTGCCCACCTCGCGGGCGTGCTGCGGCGGGGCGGCCTTGTCGCCGTCCCGACCGAGACGGTCTACGGCCTCGCGGCGGATGCCCTCGACGCACGGGCCTGCGCCCGCATCTACCGCGCGAAGGGCCGGCCCGCGACGGACCCGCTGATCGTCCACCTCGCCGCCGCGGACGAACTGGAGACGGTGGCCGAGGGCAACTCCGCCACGCGCCAGCTCGCGGCGGCCTTCTGGCCCGGCCCCCTCACGCTCGTGCTCCCACGGCACGCCGCCGTGCCCGCGCTCGTCTCCGCCGGGCTACCGAGCGTCGCCGTGCGCGTGCCGGCCCACCCGCTCTTCCGCCGGCTCCTGCGCCTCACCGGGCGTCCCCTCGCGGCGCCCAGCGCGAATCCCTTTGGCTACGTCAGCCCCACCACCGCGGAGCACGTCCGTACCGGCTTGGGCACGCGAATCGGACACATCCTCGAGGGCGGTCCCTGCGCGGTCGGCGTCGAATCCACGATCGTCGACCTGCGCGACCCGGCGCGACCCGCGCTGCTGCGCCCCGGGGCGATCTCCCGCGCGCAACTGGAAGAGGTGCTGGGGGTACGTGTCGGGGACGGCAGCCCGGTGGGCGGCGCGCGCCAGGCCCAGATCGCGCCGGGCCAGCTCGTCCGGCATTACAGTCCCCGCACCCCGGCGACGCTACACGCAGGCCTCGATCCCGCCGCCGCGGCCGCGGGTCCGGCGGACGAGGCTTGGCTCTTCCTTGCTCGCCCGGCGGGCCGGGCTCGGCCGAACGTCCGTTGGCTCGACGCCCGCGGCGACCTGCGGGGCGCAGCGCGGCGGCTATTCGCGTGCCTGCGCGAGCTGGACGCGGCCGGCTACCGGCACCTTCACTTCGAGGCGGCACCGGGAGAGGACGGCTTCGCGCTGGCGATCAACGACCGACTCCGCCGCGCCGCCGCCCGCTGAAGTACGGGTGCCGCCAGGCCTCAATCCACCCGTCGGCACGGCAACAGGGCGGCGTCCTGCATCCCATGGATGATCTTCTTGTCCGCCGGACAGAACGTCGCGAGCGCACCCGTGAGCCGGGTCGCGCCAGCCTCGACGGTGAAATAGGGGCAGAGACGGAGCCGTCCCGGCTGCGGACGCGCGTCGTCGGTCGCGGAGGCGTCCAGCGGGTAGACCGGATGTTCCAACAGGCGCGGCTTGCGGAACACTTGGAGCACGCGGGGATGGTGCGACGCCTCCGCGAGGGCCTGCTCGATGGCGGCCTGCCAGACCTCGCGCGGGACATCGCTGCCGAGGGTGACGCCGCGCGCGCCCCACGCGGACTCGTGGAACCCGCTGATCTTGAGGATCAGATCCCTTTCCTTCTGCGAGGCGGTGGCCAGTTCCCGCCAGTCGTGGAGCGGGTGTCCGCCGACCAGCGGGCCGTCGAGCACCGCGCCGGGAGGCAGGGGGGCCGGGTCCACGATCCAGCTGGGCGGGATCAGCGCGGCCAGGATCCGCCGCGCGCCGGCGGGGAGCACCTCAGCCCAGAAGTCCCGCAGCCGGGGGTGGTGGAACAGGGCAAGCGCAAGCTTCTCCTCCTGAAAGGCGCGCAGCGGAGGGGCGACCGCCACCTCGCCCGCCGCCCACGCGTCGAGGATGAAGCGGTGCACCAAGATGTTTGGCAGGTCGAAGAGCTCGAAGAACCGATAGACGACGTCGATCCGCTCGGGATTCCCGTCGACCGCCAGGCAGAGGGTCGAGCCCAGCGGGAAAAGTTCCTCGGGCCGCACGCAGTGCACCCGCCGGCCCTGCAGCTGCAATTGCTGCGCCAGCCACTCCATCTCCGGGCGGTAGGTGGCCGCCTCCGCGCTGACCACCAGCGCGATCACCGGGTTGCGCACCGCGGGTCGCAGGGCCGCGAGGGCGGCGTGGAAGCGCGTCACCAGCGCGTCCCCCGCACCGAGGATCTTCCCCGTGCCGGCGTAGAGGCGGTTGAGGAAGGCGGTGAGCCCCACCCCGCCCGGGACGGAGTCGAGCTCGGTAAGCGCCCAGCCCTTCGCCGTCAGCAGCAGGTCGGGGCGCAGCAGGGTCGGCAGGGCGCCGCGGTTGGCGGGGTGCCGGCCGTGGGCGACGAGCCCCGGCGGCTTCCCTCGGTCGAGGTAGTCCGCGACCCAAGGAGCCACCAAGGGACGGTTGCGCAGCAGGTTGCGGCCGGCTGCGGAACGCAGGTAAAGCGTCTCAAGCGCCACGTGGAACTCAAGGCAAGCCGCGCCGATCGCCTCCAGTTCGGCGACTTGGGCGCCCGTCAGCGGCCAAGCCTCGGGCGACAGGCGCCAGGTCTTGGCCTCGAAGAGGCTCTGCGCCGAGAAGGCGCCGCTGAGTTCCGCCGGGGACAGGGGCATCGCCGGGAGGGAGAGGACGGGGGTGAGCCGGCGCAGGCCAGGCTCACTCGTCGTCCATCTGGATCTCCTTGTTGCGGTGCCGCGGGCAGCCGGCGCGGAGCCACGCGTTGATGAACCGGTCGAGGTCGCCGTCGAGCACGCCCTGCGTGTCGCTGGTGCTGACGCCAGTGCGCAGGTCCTTGACCATCTGGTACGGCTGCAGGACGTAGCTGCGGATCTGGCTGCCCCAGCCGATCTCGCCCTTCTCACCGTAGAACTTGTCCATCTCCGCGCGCTGCTCGTCCTGACGTTTTTCGTACAGCCGCGCCTTGAGCACGTTCATCGCGCTGGCCCGGTTCTTGATCTGGGAGCGCTCGTTCTGGCAGACCACCACGATGCCGGAGGTCAGGTGCGTGATACGCACGGCGGAGTCAGTGGTGTTGACGCCCTGGCCGCCCTTGCCGGAGGAGCGGTAGACGTCGACGCGGATCTCCGCGTCGGGAATCTCAATGTTGATCTCCTCGTTGATCTCCGCGATCACGTCGACCGCGCAGAACGAGGTATGGCGGCGCTTATTGGCGTCGAACGGGCTGATGCGGACAAGGCGGTGGACGCCGCGCTCGGCCTTGACGTAGCCGTAGGCATTCTCGCCCTTCACCAACACGGTGGCGCGGCTGATCCCGGCCTGGTCGCCGGGCTGGACGTCCTGCAGCTCCACGGTGAACCCGCGGCGCTCCGCCCAGCGGTTATACATCCGAAAAAGGATGTCGGCCCAGTCGTTGGACTCCGTGCCGCCGGCACCGGACTGGATCGAGAGGATGGCGTTGTTGCGGTCGAACTGGCCGGTAAGGAAGGCCCCGATCTCGATCGCGTCGAGCTCGCGCATCATCGCGGTGACTTGGTCGCTGAGCTCGGCAGCGTACGTCTCCCGCTCCGCGCCGGAAGCGGCCTCGACCAGTTCCACCATCACGCCCACGTCGTCGACCTTTTTGCGGAAGGCGACCACGGGGAGCACGGCCTTCTTCAGGCCGTTGAGCTTGGCGATGTGGCGCTGGGCGCGCTCGCTGTGCTCCCAGAAGCTGGGCGCGCCCATCTCGGCCTCCATCGCCTCGATTTCGCGCAGTTTTTGTTCGCCGTCAAAGAAACCTCCACAGGTGACCGGCGCGCTTCTTGATGTTCTCGATGTGGTTGAAGGTCTCGGGAGGGATCATACGGACGAGGAGGCAGGCAACCGCGCCGGGCGGAAAGCACAAGCGTGCATTCCGCCCGACCGCGCCGCCGCTCAAGCCCGCGGTCCGCCCTGAGCGAGGTGGCGCGCGCGCAGGCGCAGGCCGTTCAGCCGGATGAACCCCGTCGCGTCGCTCTGGTTGTACCAGCTCTTGACGCCCTCCATCGAGGCGACGTTAAGGTCATACAGCGAGTAGCGGGACCTCCGGCCGCAGGTGATGATGTTCCCCTTGTAAAGCTTCAGCCGCACGGTGCCCGTGACGTAGCGCTGGCTCGCATCGATGAGCGCCTGAAGCGCCTCGCGCTCGGGGGCGAACCAGAACCCGTAATAGACCAGCTCAGCGTACTTCGGGATCAGCGAGTCGCGCAGGTGCATCACCTCGCGGTCGAGCGTGAGCGATTCAATCTGGCGGTGCGCCTGCATCAGGATCGTGCCGCCGGGGGTCTCGTAGACGCCGCGGGACTTCATCCCGACGAAGCGGTTCTCGACCAGGTCGACGCGGCCGATGCCGTGCTTGCCGCCGAGGCGGTTGAGCGCGCGAAGGACGCCCGCGGGGGAGAGCTTGCGGCCGTTGACCGCCACGCAGTCGCCGCGGACGAATTCGAGCTCCACGTACTCCGGTCGATCGGGGGCGTCCTCAGGGGAGACAGAGAGCTTAAACATCTCCTTGTTCGCCTTGGTGGTCGGGTCGAACCAAGGATCCTCGAGGATGCCCGCCTCGTAGGAGATGTGGAGGAGGTTGCGGTCCATCGAGTACGGCTTCTTCAGCGAGGCCTCCACCGGGATGCGGTGCTCAGCGCAGTAGGCGATCATCTCGGCGCGGCCCGGGAAGCGCTCGCGAAAGCTCTCCAGCTTCCACGGGGCGAGGATCTCCAAGCGCGGGTTGAGCGCCATGTAGGTGAGCTCAAAGCGGCACTGGTCGTTGCCCTTGCCGGTGGCGCCGTGGGCGACGGTGTCGGCCTTCTCCCGGCGGGCGATCTCCACCTGCGCCTTCGCGATCAGGGGGCGCGCGATCGAGGTGCCAAGGTAGTATTGGCCCTCGTACACGGCGTTCGCCCGGATCATCGGGAAAATGAAGTCGCGCGCGAACTCCTCGGTCAGGTCAAGGGTGTAGTGCTTGGCGGCGCCGGTCGCGCGAGCCTTGCGCGGCAGGCCCTTCAGCTCCTCTTCTTGGCCGATGTCAGCAGCAAAGGTGACGATCTCGGCGTCGTAAGTTTCACGGAGCCACTTGACGATGACGGACGTGTCGAGTCCGCCCGAGTAGGCGAGGACGATTTTCATTGGGAGAGGGAAGGTCCGGGCTCAGCGGCGCCGGCCGGCGAGGCGGGTAAGGATCGCCTTTTGGATGTGGAGGCGGTTCTCGGCCTCGTCGAAGATGAGCGACCGCGGGCTAGCGAGCACCTCGGCCGAGACCTCCTCGCCGGGGTGGGCGGGCAGGCAGTGCAGGAAGAACGCGTCGGGGCGGGCGGCGGCGAAGAGCTTGGGCGTGACGGCGTAGGGCGCCATCTGCCGGCGGCGGGCGCGGGTCTCCTCCTCCTTGCCCATGCTCACCCACACGTCGGTGTAGACGACGTCGGCATCCCGCACCGCCTCGTACGGGTCGGTGGTGAACGAGTAGCCGCCGGCGAGGCCGGCGCCCCGAAGCAGCGCGTTGACGGCGGGGCTGGGCGCGAAGGCCTTCGGGCCTGCGAGGGCGACCTTCATCCCGAAGAGGTTGCCGCCAAGGATCCAGGAGCTGGCGACGTTGCAGGCCGCGTCCCCAAGAAAGGCGATCTTGCGCCCGCGGAGGGAGCCGAACAGCGCCGCGCCGGAGGTGCCGCGCGTCCAGCGTTCCGCAAGGGTAAACGCGTCGGCGTAGATCTGGCAGGGATGGAGCAGGTCGGAGAGCGCGTTGATCACCGGCACAGAACCCGCGGCGGCGAGCCGCACGACGTCCTGATGGTCGAAGGTGCGGACAATCAGCCCGTGGACGAAGCGGGAGAGGACGCGCGCGGTGTCCTCGATCGACTCGCCACGGCCGAGCTGGATGTCGTTGCGGTTGAGGAAGAGGGGGCGGGCGCCCAGCTCGGGCAGGCCGACTTCAAAGGAGACGCGGGTGCGGGTGGAGGACTTCGAGAAGATAAGGGCCCACGTCTGACCCTCCAAGGGGCGGGGTCCCGGCCGGCCGCGGCGGCGCTTCAGGTCCCGGGCCAGGGCGAACAGCCCGGGCAGCGCGGAGCGCGGGAAGTCGGTCTCTTGGAGGAAATGCGACATCGGAAAAACCGGAATCCTAGGTGGCGGCGGCGTGGCGAACGAGGAAAAAACCGCCGCTCAGGCCGCCGCGCCGAGCACCGCGCGCAGGATCACCACCGACTCCGCCAGCTCGGCGGGCGAGACGTTCAACGGGGGCAGCAGGCGGATGACGTTGCCCCCGGCCGCGGCGGCGAGGAGGCCGCGCTCGCGCAGGGCCGCCAGCACCGGCGCGGGATCGACCGCGAATTGAAGCCCGACCAGGTAACCCTCGCCGCGCACCGCCAGCACCCGCGCTGGATGCGCGGCCGCGAGGGCCCGCAGCTCGGCGAGCCACGGGGCGCTGTGCGCGCGGACGGCTGCGAGCAGGTCCTCGCGCTCCAGCACGTCGAGCACGGCCAGGGCCGCGGCGCAGGCCAGCGGGGTGCCCCCGAAGGTCGTGCCGTGGTTGCCCGGCTGCAACAGGTCGGCGTGCGGCTCGCTGATCCAGATCGCGCCGATGGGGAAGCCGCCGCCGAGGCCTTTGGCCATCCCGATGGCATCCGGCCGGACGCCCGCGTGCTCGAAGGCGAAGAAGCGCCCGGTGCGGCCGATGCCGCACTGCACTTCGTCGAGCAGCAGCAGCAGGTTCCGCTCCGTGCACAGGCGGCGCAGGCCCAGCAGAAATTCCGGGGTGCAGGGCTGGATCCCGCCCTCGCCCTGGATCGTCTCGACAAAGATGGCGGCGGTCTCGTCGTCCACCAAGCGGGCGAAACCCTCAAGGTCGTTGAGGTCCGCGAAGGCGAACCCGGGCATGAGCGGACGGAAGCCGCCCTGGATCTTCTCCTGCGGGGTCGCGCTCATCCCGCCGAACGTGCGCCCGTGGAAGGCGTTCCGCGCGCAGATCACCTTGTAGCACTTACCCTCGACGCCGCCGGCCTTCCGGCGCCCGTGCAGGCGGGCGAGCTTCAGCAGGCCCTCGTTCGCCTCGGCGCCGCTGTTGCAGAAGAACACCCGCCCCGGCCCGGCGTGACCGACCAGCCGGCGCGCCAGCTCCCCCTGCCCCGGGTTCCGGAACAAGTTGCTCACGTGGACCAGCTCCGCCGCCTGCCGCTGCACCGCGGCGACCCAGTGCGGGTGGCAATGGCCGAGGGCCGAGACCGCGATGCCCGAGGTGAAGTCGAGGTAACTGCGGTCCGCATCATCCCACACGCGGGTGCCAGCGCCGCGCACGAGCGTGAGCGGGGCGCGCGCATAATTGCGCATCACGTGCGCGTCATAGAGGTCGGCGGTGGAGGCGCGGACGACCGGGGAGGAATGCATGGGAAAAGGAAGGGGCTCCGGCTGGAATGGCCCCGCGGCGGCCGGCCGACGCGGTTCAGCCCAGCACGATCTCGGTGCCGATGCCTTGGTCAGTGAAAATCTCGAGCAGGAGCGAATGCGCAAGGCGGCCGTCGATGAAGTGGACGCGCTGGACGCCCTCCTCGAGGGCCCGCACCGCGCTCTGGACCTTGGGCCGCATCCCTTGGTCGATCACGCCGCGGCGCTTGAGCTCCTCCACCTGACCGGTCTTGAGGGTGGAGATGAGCGAGGTCGGATCTGCCGGGTTGGAAAGGAGTCCCGGCACATCGCTCATATAGACGAGGCGGCGAGCGCGCAGGGCGCTGGCCACCCGGCCGGCGGCAAGGTCGGCGTTGATGTTGTAGGGCTTGCCGTCGTAGCCCTCCGCCACCGGCGAGATGATCGGAATGAAGCCCTCGCTGATCTCCTTCTTGATCAGCTTCACCTTCACCTCGGTAACGTCCCCAACGTAACCGAGATCCACCGGGTTTCCGTCGTCATCCGTGGCCAGCTTCTCGCACACGAGCACGCTATCCCCGGGGAGGCCCTTCGGCCGGGCCTTGGCTCTGGCGACGGCCTCGCAGACGTCGCGGTTAACACTCTCGTCGAGCGTCTTCTTGACCACCGCGATCGTGGCGGCGTCGGTGACGCGCAGGCCGTTGACGAAGGTGGCCTTCAGGCCGGACTCCGCCATCGCCTTGGTGATGGCCTTGCCGCCGCCGTGGACGACCACGACGTTGATCCCGCAGGCGGCGAGGAAGGCGAGGTCGTGCGCGACCCGCGTGCGCGCCGCCGGGTCGGGGTCATCCATGAAGCTTCCCCCGTACTTCACGACGAAGGTGGAGCCCCGGAAATCCTGGATGTAAGGCAGGGCCTCGAGCAGCACCTTCGCCTTGGCGGTCACTTCGGCGACGTTCATCGGGCGATCAGGACGCCCGGCCAGCGGCCGGGGCGGAGCGGGGGAAGGCGAAGCGCGCGTTCACGGATTCGATCGAAGAGGGGCGACTAAGGCACACGCGGCCCGCATTTCCACCAAAAACTTCGCGCGGCGGCGCGCGCGGATACCGCGCACCAGTTTTTGCCTTCACACCTCGCCGCGGCGCGCCCACTTCTCTCGCGTGCCCAGCACGCAACTGTCCTTCGCCGACCGCGCCGCGCACCGCGCGTGGCTCGAGGCCCAATCCGCCCTGCCCGCCGGTTTCCGTGTCGGCCGCGCCAGCTTCGACTTCACGCCGCGCGAGGCGCCGAAACCCGCGCGGATGAATCTCACCCTGATAACGCTGGACCAGCCGACCCCCGCGTTCGCCGCGCTCTTCACGCGGAACGCCTTCCCCGGAGCGCCGGTGATCGTCGGCCGCGCCCGGCTTGCGGAGCCCGCGCTCGGGGCCGTGGTCATCAACAACAAGATCTCCAACGTCTGCGCGCCGGACGGCGTCGCGACCGCCGAGCGCGTGTGCGCTGCCGCCGCCGCGCAGCTCGGGCTTTCTCCGCGGCAGGTGCTCCCCTCCTCCACCGGGGTCATCGGCTGGGCCCTGCCCGAGGAGACGATGATCGCCGCCCTGCCCGCCGCTGTCGCCACGCTCGCCCCCGGCTCCGTGCTGCCCGCCGCCGAGGGCATCGTCACCACCGATCTCTACCCCAAGGTCCGCCGCGCCGAGCTCGGCGGCGGCAGCATCGTCGGCATCGCCAAGGGCGCCGGGATGATCGAGCCGAACCTCGCCACGATGCTCGTGTACCTGCTCACCGACATCGCCGTGCCCCGCGCGGAGCTGCGCCAGATGCTCGCGCGCGCCGCCGACGCCAGCTTCAACGCCATCAGCATCGACAGCGACACCAGCACCTCGGACACCGTGGTCGCGCTGTCGTCCGGCCGCGTGCCCTTCACCGACTGGGGCGCGTTCGAACGGGCGCTCCACCAAGTGTGCCGCGATCTCGCGGAGGACGTCGTGCGCAACGGCGAGGGCGTGCGCCACGTGCTCCGCGTGACGGTGCGCGACGCCGCGAGCCTCACGCTGGCCCGCGCCCTCGGCAAGGCGGTCGTCAACGGCCCGCTCTTCAAGTGCGCCGTCGCGGGTAACGACCCGAATGTGGGCCGCCTGATCCAGGCCATCGGTAAGCACGTGGGCGCGCACGCCCCCGGCACCGATCTCTCCGGGCTGCGGGCCTCCCTCGGCGGGATCGAGATCTTCTCCGGCGGCGTGTTCCGCCTGAACCCGGAAAAGGAGGCTGCACTCGTGGCCCACCTCCGCGGTGCGGAGCTCTACGCCAGCCGGCCGAAAGCCGATGGCGTCTTCAGCGCGCCCATCGACTTCCCGCCGCACGAGCGCGCGGTCGAGCTCGAGATCTCCATCGGCAACGGCGCGGCCTCCGCCACCGTGCTGGGTGGCGACCTCACCCACGAGTACGTGAGCGAGAACGCCGACTACCGCTCCTGAGCGGGCGAAAGCCTCAGGCGAGACCCGCCGTCTCCGGGAAGCCGCACCAAAGGTTAAGGATCTGGACCGCCTGGCCGCTCGCGCCCTTCATCAGGTTGTCTTCAGCCGCGGTGATCACAAAATTCCCGGTGCGCGGGTCGTGCGCCGCGCCGAGGTCGACGCGGTTGGTGCCGACGACGTGCGCTGTGTCGGGCGTCTCCCCGGCGGCGAGCAGCTGAACGAACGGTCGCCCGGCATAGGCCGCCTGCCACGCGGCCTGAAGCGCCGCGAGGTCCGCCCCGGGAGCGGCGGGCACGGTGATGGTGGTGGCGATGCCCCGGCGCATCGGCGCAAGGTGCGGGTTGAACTGGATCACGGTCGGCGCGCCGGTGTGGAGCGCGAGTTGCTCCTCGACCTCCGCGAGGTGGCGGTGCTTCACCAGCCCGTAGGCCTTGATGCTTTCCGCACGCTCCACGAAAAGGTACATCTCCTCAGCCTTCTTGCCCGCACCGCTGACCCCGCTGTAGGAATTGACGACGATGTGCTGCCGGGAGATGACCCCCGCGCGCAACAACGGCACGAGCGGGATGAGGATGCTGGTCGGGTAACACCCGGGCGCGGCGACGAGCTTCGCCTCGGTGCGCCACGTAGGCGCGGTCAACTCCGGAAGCACGAAGCGCGCGGACGGCAGGAGCTCCGGCGCGGGATGCGGGCCATAATAGCGCTCGTAGGTCGCCTGATCGGAGATGCGAAAGTCCGCGCTGAGGTCGATGACCCGCTTTCCCGCGGCCACCAGCACCCGCGCGTAGGCGGCAGCGGCGCCGTGCGGCAAAGCGAGGAACAGCAGGTCGAGATCGGAAGCCGCGAGCGCGGCCGCGTCGGAATCGGTGAAGCCCAGCCCCCGGTCGATCCCGCGCAGCGCGGGAATCACGGCGGCGAGCCGCTTGCCCGCCTGGCTCCGGGAGGTGACCGCGGCCAGTTCCACGCGGGGATGGCCAAGCAGGAGCTTAACCAGGACTTCGCCAGAATAACCCGAGGCGCCAACGATGCCGACTTTCATTAGAGGGAGAGCCCGAAACTCACCTGCCCCCCGATCCAAGGCCAGAGCGAAGTCGCGCCCGCCGGGAACAAAAAAGGCGGCGCCCGGAAATCCGGAGCGCCGCGCGCAAGCCGACGGAGGGCCTCAGAACGAGACCGAGTAGCCAAGCGAGGCGACCCAGCGGCCGACCGCGAGAGTGTTCACGGACTTGGGCGTGTTGCCCTGCTTGGTGTAGGCGTCTCGGCCCTCGGTGTACGCCACGCCAAGGATCACCTTGGACTCCTTGTTGACCTGCACCGGCAGGGAGGCGCCCAAAAGCCAGTAGTCGCCCCACGATTTTACCGCGGGCGAGCTGCCATTAGCGACGTCCTTGAGCAGGAACGTCCCCAATTGCGCCGTGAGCGCGAGCTCGGTGCCCAGATCCTTTAACGCCACCGCGTAGGCGGCCGTGACCTCGTAGGTCGGCCCGCGCAAGGTGACATCATAGTAGACCTTGGGCGTAAACTTGATGCCCTCGACGGTATAGTTCACGGCCAAGCTGGGCTCGAAGGTGGACTTGAAGAAGCCGGCCGCCTTGTCCGCCTTGGGATAAGTGTAGAGGGTGGCCCCAGGGACGATCGAAAGGTCCTTCCCCATTGCCACTGTATACGAGCCGTAGAGGTCGAGTTCCGGGTCGGAGCTGCCGGGAACTTGGTCGTCGATGACGAAGTTGCCCCAGACTCCGGCGGTGAAGTCGCCGACCGCCGCCTCGATGGTCGGCTGGAAGCCGCCGGCGTTGAGCCGCTGGCCGCGGAACATATACTGCGTCACGAGGGTGCCGGTGGCGGTGATCGCGACCGCCGGGGCGGCGGCAGCGGGGGCGGCCGGCGCCTGGCCAAAGGCAGGCAAGGCAACAGCGGCGCCGAGGAGAACAAGGGTGAGTCTATGGTTCATGGTGGGAGGTTGGATTGAAACGGACGAAGCTCTGTAAGCAGACTCCGGGCCAATTCCGAGTTGGTCTGAAAGTTTTTCATGCCAACGACCCCGACATGAATAGAATGCGCGCACCTCGGAGGTTCCCGAGAGCGAAACTTTTTTTCCATGATCCACCGCGGGAGTTTCCGCCGGGCAGTGAAGCCCGGAAGTCCGCTGCCGCTGGCATATGAGGTGCTAAAAACCGAGAAACCGGTCCTGAACCGGCAAACCAACCCGAAAGCAAACACGCCGCACTCACCATGAGACTCCGTTCCCAGCTCGCCGCCAGCCTCGCGCTCGCAGCCTCCACCACCGCCTTTGGTGACATCAAGATCAACGACGCCCTCTCGGTCGGCGGCTACGCCGTGGGCTCCTATCGCGCGACGGACCCCGCGCCCGGACCCGCCACAAATCGGATGGACCTTGATGCGGCCAAGACCCTCTTCACGACCTCCTTCAAACCCGTCACCGGCGTGGTCAGCCTTTACTACCAGCCGGGAGCCCCGAGCGACTTGACCATCCTGGACGCGTTCGCCACAGTCGATGTCGGCGGCGGATCGACCGTCACCGTGGGCAAGTTTCTCAGCTACCTTGGCTATGAGGCCTTCGATATCCCCAATATGTCGCAGATTTCCTACGCCAACGGTGACTTCCTCGGGCCCATCCCCGGCTACCACAGCGGGGTGAAGTGGGATTACGCCGACAAGGACGTCGGATTCGGCCTCGCCTTACTCGACTCGGTCTACTCAGGACCGAATTACCTTAAGGGAGACGGGGAACTAAAGAGCAATGCCGGCTTCGAGGGCTATTTCATCTACAAAGGAACGCCCGACCTCACCCTTTGGGCCGGCTTCGCCTACGACACCGAAGGCAATGTGCTGCACAAGAATGATGCAATCCTGACCCTGGACTTCTGGTTAAGCTACGCGCTCAGCAAGGAAGGGACGTTGGCGCTCGAATACGCTCACAAGGACGGCGGATCCGGGGACGAGGGATACAACTGGCTCGTCTTCTACGGCCACAAGTTCAGCGCCAAGACCTCGGCCGCCTTCCGCGTCAGCGGCGAGAAAATGAAGAACGGGGCCGGCTTCACCAAGTACACGGTCAGCCCGACCTGGTCGGTCAACGATGCCTTCGCTGTCCGGGCCGAGCTCTCCGCCTACGATTACACGAAACACACCGCGGACCGCGCCCTGTTCTTCGGGTTGCAGACGCTGCTGAAGTTCTGATCCCGCGCGAAACGCGTGCTTCCGACCCCCGGGACCCGATCCGAGGTTCCGGGGATCACCGCGGCCACGCGTTCCCTTCCCTCCCTCTCCTCTTTTCTCCCTCATGAAACTCAGACTCCTCCTTGCCTCCGGCGCGATCGCGCTGGGCCTCTCCAGTTCCGGGCTCCGGTCCGCCGAAACCGTGAAGGTCGGCGTGCTGCACTCACTCTCCGGAACGATGGCGATCAGCGAAACCTCCCTGCGCGACATCCTTCTGTTCACCTTCGACGAAATCAACGCCCGCGGCGGCGTCCTGGGGCGCAAAATTGAGCCGGTCGTCGTCGACGGCGCATCCAACTGGCCGCTCTTTGCCGAAAAGGCCAAGCAACTCCTCGAGCAGGACAAGGTGGCAGTCACCTTCGGCTGCTGGACCTCGGTCTCCCGCAAGTCGGTGCTGCCCGTCTACGAGCGGAACAATGGCCTGCTCTTCTACCCCGTGCAGTATGAGGGCGAGGAAGAGTCTCAGAACGTGGCCTACACCGCCGAGGCGGTGAACCAGCAGGCGACCCCGGCCGTCGATTACTACCTGAAGGAGGGCAAGAAGAAGTTCTATCTCCTCGGTTCCGACTATGTCTATCCTCAGACCACCAACCTGGTCCTCTTGGAATACCTGCTCAGCAAGGGCGTGCCGCTCGCGAACATCGGGGGCGGCTTCCGGCGCGATGGCTCGGGCAAGATCATCTCCGCCGGCAAGTACACGCCCTTCGGCCACATCGACTACCAGCAGATCGTCGCGGAGATCAAACAGTTCGCCGCCTCGGGCGACGCCTGCGTCATCTCCACGCTGAATGGCGACACCAACGTGCCGTTCTTCAAGGAGTACGCCGCATCCGGCCTAACCTCCGAGACTTGCCCCGTCGTCTCCTTCTCTATCTCGGAGGACGAATTCCGCGGTCTGCCGGCGGACAAGCTGGTCGGACAACTCGGGTGCTGGACCTACTTCCAGTCGTTGAACACCCCCGCGAACAAGAAGTTCGTCGCCGACTTCCAGACGTGGCTTAAGAAGAGCAACGTGCCCGGGCTGGTGAAGGAAGGTCGCGTCACCTGCTCCCCGATGGTGCTAAGCTACGTGGGCGTCTATATCTGGAAGGCGGCCGTCGAAAAGGCCGGCTCCTTCGAAGTCGACAAGGTGCGGGCGGCTTGGAAGTCAGGCCTCACCTTCGACGGACCGGGCGGCAAGGTGACCACGCAAAAGAACATGCACCTAACTAAGAACGTCTACATCGGTGAGACCCGTGCCGACGGTCAGTTCAAGATCGTGAGCTCCTTTGACAACGTGTACGGCGAGCCCTGGCTGAAGGGGAAGTTCAAGTAAGTCGCACTGGGCCTGAACCCACCACCGGGGCGGACGCCGATAACGTCCGCCCCTTTTTTCTGGCATGATTCCAGCATTCCGGCCGGCACTCGATGAAGGCACTTCTGCTCCTCCCCTGCCTGCTGGCGTTCTTCGCGAACGCAACGGTTTGGGCGGCCGAATCGGCAAGCCCGCGCGCCCTCGTCGCCCGCGCCGCGGCCGAATCGGAGCGAGCCCAGACCCGGCAACTCCTCTCCGCCGCCGTGGGCCGGGCGGACGAAACGGTGGCTCCCCTGCTGGATGCGTGGCGCCGGGACACCCTGTTCCTCCACTCCCGGGCCGACGGCGGCCGCATCGCGGTGTTGCTCTCGGGCGAGAAGGATGATCGCGGGGCCCAATCCGCCCTGCGGGCCGACGACGGCCAGCCGTTGCAGGACGAGGCCGGCCGCCCGATGCGGTTGGTAGCAGCCGACCTTCCCACGGCTGAGCACGACGCGAGCCTGCGCCGAACGATGAAGGCAATCTTAGATTTGGCGGAACTGGCGGCGGCGGATCCGGGCCGCCGAACCCGCTCGGTCCGAAACCTCGGTCTCGCGCAAGATGTCGAGAAGCTGCCAGTGTTGCTCGCGCGGGAGACGGTCGAATCAGCGCCGGAGGTCCGCCGGGCGCTCCGGGAGGCAATCGCCCTGCTCCGCTTGAAGGACCCCCGAGAGGAGATTCGCATCACGGCGCTGCAGGAACTGCAGGCCGTCTCCTCGCTGGCCACGGCCGATGTGCTGGCCCGCGTTATCCAAGAGGAGTCGGCGGCGGGCAATCGGCGCGCCTTGGAGGCGGCCCGGAAGGCGCAACAGGCGGTGGAATGGCACCGCACGAAGGTGGATTTCGCCGGCACCCTTTTCCGCGGACTAAGCCTCGGCAGCATTCTCCTCGTGGCCGCGCTCGGGCTCGCGATCACCTTCGGGCTGATGCGCGTGATCAATATGGCCCACGGGGAGCTCATCGCCGTGGGAGCTTACACCACCTATCTCACGCAGGCTTTCTTCGGCTCTGGAATGACCCTCCCCTGCTTCGGCTTGAGCCTCCCGGTTCCAGGCCTGCAACTCGCCGGTAGTTCTCGGGAAGCCTACTTCATCGCGGCCCTGCCCGCCAGCTTCCTCGCGGCCGCCACCGCCGGCCTCGTGCTGGAACGGGGCATCATCCGCTTCCTTTATCGCCGGCCACTTGAGAGCCTGCTCGCCACCTGGGGCGTCTCCCTCGTGTTGCAGCAGGCTCTCCGCCTGATCTTCGGTCCCAACAACGTCCAAGTTTCGAGTCCCTCCTACCTCAGCGGCAACTGGCTGGTCGGAGATGTGATCCTCGGCTGGAACCGTGTCTTTGTGATCGGCTTCGCCCTGCTCATCGTGCTCGGCATGGGGCTGGTCCTGACCCGCAGCTCCCTTGGCCTCCTGATCCGCGCCTCGATGCAGAACCGCACGATGGCAGCTTGCCTAGGGGTTCGCACCGAGCGAGTGAACGCGCTCACGTTCGCCCTCGGCAGCGGCCTCGCTGGGCTTGCGGGAGCCTTCCTGAGCCAGATTGGCAATGTGGGCCCCTCGCTCGGTCAGGGCTACATTATCGACTCTTTCATGGTGGTCGTGGTGGGTGGGGTCGGCAGTCTCGGGGGCACCATCTTGAGTGCGTTCGGTATCGGAGGTATTGATCAGGTCCTGCAGCAATACCTACCGCTGGTCGCTCCGGGCCTCGCCTGGGTGCCCGGGATCGGCGGCTTCCTCCAGAATCTCGCGCAGGACGCCGCCGTTTTCGGCAAGATTCTGGTGCTCGCTGGTATCATCCTCTTCCTGCAATGGCGGCCCGCCGGGCTATTCTCGCCGCGTAGCCGCACCCTGGACGAATGACCTTCTCCACCCGCCCCGCTCCCCGGCTGGGAACCATGCTGCTCCTCGCGCTGGGTGCTGCCCTCGTGGTCGTGCTGCCCCTGCTGCACGCTACCGGGCTCCTCAGCAGCTTCACGCTTAGCGTCTGGGGCAAGTACCTGTGCTACGCCCTGCTCGCCCTCTCCGTGGATCTGCTCTGGGGGCACACCGGTCTGCTTTCGCTCGGACAGGCCCTCTTCTTCACCCTAGGTGGCTACCTGCACGGGATGTACCTAATGCGAATGATCGGCGAGCTGGGACAGTACCGCAAACCGATCCCCGATTTCCTCGTGTTTCTCGGCTGGGAACGACTGCCCGCCTTCTGGGAACCCTTCGCGAGCTTCCCCTTCGCGATTGCGATGGTATTTCTCATCCCCGGCTTGGTCGCCTTCGGCTTCGGCTACCTCGCCTTCCGCTCCCGCGTGAAAGGCGTGTACTTCTCCATCCTGACCCAGGCGCTGACCTACGCGGCCTCGATCATGTTCTTCCGCAATAACCTCCTCCTGGGGGGCAACAACGGGTTCACCGATTTCAAGTTCATCCTCGGCTACCGCCTCGACGACCCCGGGACCACCCGCGCGCTTTACGTCGCCTCCGCCGTTGCCCTCCTCCTCGCGGTTGCGTTCTGCCGCTGGCTGCGGAGCACCAAATTCGGGCTCGTGCAGCACGCCATCCGTGACGGCGAGAACCGGGTGCTCTTCAGCGGCTACGCGGCAGTGCACTTCAAGCTCTTCGTCTTCGTGGTCGCCGCCCTCATGGCCGCCGTCGGCGGGGCGCTTTACACTCCCCAAGTTGGCATCATAAACCCGGGGGAGATGCAGCCCGAGAAATCCCTCGAGGCAGTCGTCTGGGTCGCCCTAGGGGGCCGAGGAACCCTGCTGGGCCCCGCCCTTGGAGCCGTCAGCGTCAACGCGCTCAAAAGCTGGGCCACGCGCGCCTACCCGGACCTCTGGCTCATCCTGCTCGGCGGAATTTTCGTGCTCGCCGTCCTTTTTCTCCCCGGCGGGCTGGTCAGCCTGCCCGCTCGCCTGCGCGCCCTGTTCTCCCGGCGCCCCTCCTCCTGAAATGCCTCATCCCCTGCTCACCGTGGAAGACGTGGCCAAGGCCTACGACGGCTTTCAGGCCATCTCCAACCTCAACTTTTACCTTTTCCCCGGGGAGCTGCGCACGGTCATCGGTCCGAACGGGGCAGGCAAATCGACCTTCTTCGACCTGCTCACGGGCCGGGCGAAGCCCGACCGTGGCCGCCTCGAGTTCGGGACGGATCCCGCCGCCTCACACGACCTCGCCGCGCTTTCCGAGCACGAGATCAACCGGCTCGGCATTGGTCGGAAATTTCAGACCCCGAGCGTCTACGCGTACCACTCGGTCTGGGAAAACCTCTTGCTTTCCCTCCGCGGCCCCCGCGGGGTCTTCGCCGCCCTCTTCCAGCGGACCGGTCCGGCCGACCACGCGCGCATTGAAGATCTACTGGAACTGATTCGCCTCGGCGAAAAGCGTCACTGGCAGGCCGGACTTCTTTCCCACGGGGAGAAACAGTGGCTGGAACTGGGGATGCTCCTCGCGCAGGAACCTAAGGTCCTGCTGATCGACGAGCCCGCCGCCGGCATGACCGACGAGGAAACGTACCGGACCGGTGAACTCCTCCTCTCCCTCGCCGGCCGCCACAGCCTCATCGTGATTGAGCACGACATGACCTTCGTGAGGCAGATCGCGCGGCAAGGGCAGGTGACGGTGCTGCACCAGGGCAGCGTGCTCTGCGAGGGCCGCTTTGAGGAGGTGCAGTCCGACCCCAAGGTCCGCGAGGTCTACCTCGGCCGGGGCAAACACGACCGGGGATGACCCCGCTCCTCGAAATTTCCGGCCTGGAAACCCACCTCGGTGGCTCCCGCATCCTCCGCGGGGTCAACCTGACGGTGGGGCCTGGCGAGATCGTGGCGCTGATGGGCCGCAACGGAGTCGGCAAGAGCACGACCCTGCGCTCCGTCACCGGCGTGGTCCCGGTGCACGCGGGCAGCATCCGACTTGCCGGGCGCGAGCTGCGGGGACTGCCGCCAGACGAAAGGGCGCGGGCCGGCATCGGCTATGTGCCTCAGGGGCGGGACATTTTCCCCCATCTCACCGTGGAGGAGAATCTGCGGGTCGGCCTTGTGGTGCACGGCCGCCGCGGGCCCGCCGCGCGCGCCGCCTTGGACCGCGTCTATAGGCTTTTCCCCGTGCTCCGCGAGATGCTCGGGCGCAAGGGGGGCGTACTTTCCGGTGGCCAGCAGCAGCAGCTCGCGATCGGGCGTGCCTTGCTGACCGATCCGCAGCTACTCATCCTCGATGAGCCTACGGAAGGGATTCAGCCGTCGATCATCGAACAAATCGGAGACACCCTGCGCCGTCTGCGCCAAGAGGGCCTGGAACCTGATCCGACACACGAGATCCGCCACGCCCTGCAGGAGCTCAAGCGCGAGGGCTGGCTGGCCATTCTTCTGGTTGAGCAGTTTGTTGATTTTTGCCGCGAGTGCGCAGATCGCTTCTACGCAATGGACCGCGGGGCGGTGGTCGCCGCCGGGACCGTCCAAGAACTCACGGACGACGTGGTGCGCCGCCATCTTCAGGTCTGAATCCTTTCCTCCATGCACCTGACCCCGCGCGAACGAGAGAAACTGTTAGTCGTGGTAGCCGCCGATCTGGCGCGCCGGCGGCAAGCCCGCGGTTTGAAACTGAACCATCCCGAGGCTGTGGCCATCATCACCAGCGAGATTCTCGAGGGCGCGCGGGACGGGCGCAGCGTAGCCGAGCTGATGAGCCTTGGCACGCGGATCCTCACGGCCGCGGACGTGATGCCCGGGATCCCCAGCTTGATCCCGGAAGTGCAGGTCGAGGCGACCTTCCCCGATGGCACCAAACTAGTCACCGTCCATCAACCCATCCGCTGAACCATGATCCCCGGAGAAATCATCCCGGCTGAGGGCCCGGCGCTCGCCGCCAATTCCGGCCTCCCCACCTTTCGCCTCGAGGTCACCCACACGGGGGACCGGCCGGTGCAGGTCGGTTCTCATTACCATTTCGCCGAAACCAACTCCGCGCTCCGCTTCGACCGCTCCTCGGCCCGCGGCTTCCGGCTCAACATCCCGGCCGGCACCGCCGTCCGGTTCGAAGCCGGGGACACCCGGATGGTGGAGCTGGTCGCCCTCGCCGGCGGCCGGGAGGTCCACGGTCTGAACGCGCTGATCAACGGCCGCCTCGATCCCTGACCCATGCCCCTGCAACTCTCCCGCCGGCAGTACGCCGAGATGTTCGGTCCCACGGTCGGCGACCGCGTGCGGCTCGCCGACACCGACCTTTTTGTCGAGGTGGAGCGCGACCTGGTGGCCGTGGCTGGGTATGGTAACGAAATCAAATTTGGTGGCGGCAAGGTCATCCGCGACGGGATGGGACAGTCGCCGACGGCGCGAGATGCCGAGTGTCTCGACTTGGTGATCACCAACGCCCTCATCCTCGATGCGCGCCTGGGGGTGGTGAAGGCCGACATTGGCATCAAGCACGGCCGGATCGTGGGCATCGGACACGCGGGCAACCCCGGCATCCAATCCGGCCTCGGTTCGGCTTACCCTGACCCTGCGACCGGCCGCCTTGATCCGATGACGGTGGGCGCGGCGACGGAGGTCATCGCCGGCGAGGGGCGGATCATCACCGCCGGAGGCATCGACACCCACGTCCACTTCATCTGTCCGCAGCAGATCGACGAGGCCCTGAGTTCCGGCGTGACTACGCTCCTTGGGGGAGGCACGGGGCCCGCCCACGGAACTCTCGCCACCACCTGCACCCCAGGCCGATGGAACCTTCATCGGATGCTCGAGGCCGCCGAGGCCTATCCGGTAAACCTCGGCTTCCTTGGTAAGGGCAACTGCAGCACCCCTGATCCGCTGCGAGAACAGATCGTCGCCGGGGCGATCGGGCTCAAACTCCATGAGGACTGGGGCACCACGCCCGCCGCCATCGACACCTGCCTGGGCGTCGCGGACGAACTCGATGTCCAGGTGGCCATCCACACCGACACGCTGAATGAATCCGGATACCTCGACGACACCCTCCGGGCATTCCGCGGCCGCACAATTCACACGTTCCATTCGGAAGGAGCCGGCGGCGGGCACGCGCCGGACATCATCCGCGTCTGCGGGGAGCCGAACGTCCTGCCTTCCTCCACCAACCCCACCCGGCCGTTCACGGTTAACACCGTGGATGAGCACCTCGACATGCTGATGGTCTGCCATCACCTCGATTCGAGGATCCCGGAGGATGTGGCGTTCGCAGAGTCGCGTATCCGGCCCGAGACCATCGCAGCGGAGGATCGCCTGCACGACCTCGGCGCCATCTCGATCATGTCATCGGACTCCCAGGCGATGGGCCGCGTTGGGGAGGTAATCCTCCGGACCTGGCAGACGGCGCACAAGATGAAGGTCCAATTCGGCAACTTGGGCGATCCAGCCCATCCCACCGCGGATAATTTCCGGGTCCTTCGCTATCTCGCCAAATACACGGTCAACCCCGCCGTGGCGCACGGCATCAGCCACCTCGTGGGATCGGTCGCGGTGGGTCAGCTGGCCGATCTGGTCATCTTCCGGCCGGCCCTTTTCGGGGTTAAACCAGAAACCGTGCTCAAGGGGGGCTTCATCGCTTGGGCAAATATGGGGGATCCGAACGCCTCGATCCCCACCCCGCAGCCCACGTTCTACCGGCCCCAATTCGGAGCGGCGGGAGCGGCGCTGGCCTCCACCTCCCTGACCTTCGTGAGCGCCGCCGCCCTCCAGGCCGGCAGCCTGGCGGGTCTCGGCCTGCGCAGGCGTCTCGAGCCTGTCCGTGGCTGCCGCCAGCTGGGCAAGCGGGATATGGTGCTCAACGCCGCGCTGCCGCGGATCGAGGTTGATCCGGAAACCTACGAGGTGCGCGCGGACGGTGAGCTTTTGCGCTGCGAACCAGCCCGGGAACTGCCGCTGGCCCAACGCTACTTCTTGTTCTAGGCCCGGACGCGTTGTTCACTGGCTTATGCAGCTGATCACCGGCCCCTTGGCCTCCAGCGACCCCAACTTACCGGAGATCGCCATCCCGGTGGATCGCCAGACCCTCGCGAAGCGTCTCTGGCGCGGCACAGCCGATGACGGGCGGGAGTTCGGCTGCGAGCTTACGTGCCCGCTGCGGCACGGCGACGTCCTGCAGGAAACCTCCTCCGCCCGCTACGTGGTGCGCCAAGCGGAGGAGCCCGTGGTCGAGGTTGATCTCAACCTCGCCCCCTCGGCCGCGGCAGGCATCGGCTGGGCCATCGGCAACCTTCACTTAGAACTCGCCGCGGAGCCGCAGCGCCTGCTTGCCCCGGATGAACCGGCCGTGCGGCAGCTGCTTGAACGCCTGAAGGTCCCGTTCCGGACCGCGCGGGCCGTCTTTCGGCCCGGCCGATTCAGTCGCGGCGCCCAGCCCAGCCATGAACTCGGCCCCAGCCATCGGCATTGAGGAGATCCCGGCCTGGTTACCTGGCCTCCTGCAAACCTGCGACTCCGCCTATCCCACCGGAGGCTACGCCCACTCCGGGGGCCTTGAGGGTTTGGTCCAGGCGGGAGTAGTGCGCGATACGGTCTCGCTCGAGCGACATCTGCAGGAGGTCATCCTGCCGGCGCTCCGCCAAGTTGAACTGCCCCTCGCCGCCCAAGCGTGGCGCGCCCTCGCCCGACCGGACTGGGAACGCGTGGGCGAGCTTTGCTTTCTTTCCTCCGCACTCCGGCCTGCCCAGGAGTTGCGGCTGGCGGCGGAAAACACCTGTCGTCAGCGGGTCGAACTGCTCGCCCACTTGCACCCCAACAGCCTCGCCACCGCCTTTCACGCTGAGTCGGTGCGGCACCGCTGGCCCGGCGCTCAACCCATTGCGTCCGCCCTAGAAGGACGCCTCTGGGGCGCTCCCGAGGAGGCGGTCCTCGTGAGCCTCGGGTACGGCACCCTCGCGGGCTCCCTCGCGGCCGCGATGAAGCTCCTGCGCATCGGGCAGAATGCCGTCCAAGGGCTGCTCACCACGGCCCTGCGCGAATTACCCGCCGCCATCGCCACCGCCCGCCAATTGCGGGATGCGGAGATGGGTTGGTTCAATCCCTGGCTTGAAATCACCTCCGCCCGCCATGAATCCGCCGACCACCGCATGTTCATCTCCTAGCCCGGGCCGTCGCCCCCCGCGCATCGGAATCGGAGGTCCCGTGGGCTCCGGCAAAACCATGCTCTGCCTGCGTCTTTGTCAGGCCCTCCGCGATCGCCTCTCGCTCGGCGTAGTGACGAACGACATCTACTGTTCCGAGGACGCGGATTTTCTCCGCCAGCAGAGTGCCCTCGAGCCCGGGCGCATCCGCGGGGTCGAGACCGGAGGCTGCCCGCACACCGCGATCCGCGACGACACCACGATGAACGAGCAGGCCTGCCGTGAACTGGAGACCCGCTTTCCCGACCTACAACTGCTGCTGGTCGAGAGCGGCGGCGACAATCTCACCGCCACCTTCTCGCCCGAACTCGTGGACGCGTTCATCTATGTGATTGACGTGGCCGAAGGAGATAAGATGCCCCGTAAGGGAGGGCCGGCCATCCGGCACAGCGATCTTCTGCTGATCAACAAGATCGATCTCGCACCCCTGGTCGGGGCCGACCTCGGCGTGATGGATCGGGATGCGCGCCGCCAACGGGGGAACCGGCCGTTTCTGTTCTGCGACCTCAAACGGCACCATAATCTGCCGGCGGTGCTCGACTGGATTGAGCACCACGTGCTGTTCGCGGCCGCGGCCCGCACCGCGGAGCCCCCGCGCCATGGCTAAGCTTGCCGGCCATCTCAACTTCCGCGCCGTCCAGCGGGCGGATGGCCAAACCGTCTTACAGGATCAGTCCTTCCGGGCCCCCTTTCATCTCAGCAAACCATACTGGGATCCGGGGGCCCGCATCCTAATGGTCCAAGTCGTAAATCAGACGGCCGGAATCCTCGCCGGGGACGAGCTCGAGGTGCGCCTCGGGGTGGAGCGTGGCGCCGCTCTCATCGTCACCACGCCCGGAGCCAGCCGGGTGTTCACCATGCGCCACGGCGCGGCCGTGGCCCGCCAGCAGATCTCAGTTGCGGACGACGCGTGGCTCGAATGGATTCCCGAGCCACTGGTCACGCATCGCGAATCCACGTTTCAGCAAATCACCCGTCTGGAACTCGGGGCCACCGCAGCCCTTTTCTACGCGGACCAATGGATTCCCGGGCGGCTGGGTCACGGGGAGGCGTGGGCCTGGAGCCAGCTAGAACTGCACCTCGAGGTCTGTCAGACGAACCGGCTCGTGCTCTGCGAGCGCATGGCGGCCTCCGGACCGGAGCTCCGCGAACTAGCCGCCTTCCACGGATCCGGTAAAGACGCGTGCTTCCTGAACGCGATTTTGGCGGGCCCAGCTCTCGGTCCCGCGGAAGGAACCTGGCGCATCGCGCTTGAGCGACTCGAACAACCCGGTCTTTGGCTCGGGGTGAGCCGCCTGTCTGGTCAGGCCGCTTGGTCCCTCAAAGCGGTCACAGCGAATCCGCTCCGCCTCCGGGAAACCGTGCACGCTATCCGGGCGGCGCTAGCGCCGCACCTACCTTACTTGGCAACGGACTTGCGCAAACTCTGAGCGCTGGCGCGACGGGAGCGCAGGAGGCCCACGGCGGCCCAGAGGGCGGCGCCGACCATCAGCACGCAGGCGGCAGTGGCCAGCGGGTGGGAGGCGAGGTGGCTGAAGTCCCAAGTGAAATCGCCGCCCTCGTGACCATCGTGACCGGGGTGCGCCCGGGCAATGGCGGCGGAAAAGACAAACGCAAGCGCAGCGGAACGGACAGAGAACAGCTTCATCTTATCGTGATAGAGACCGAGCCCTTCCGCTTCGCCAACAAAAAAGTGCAGCTGCGTGACGGGATCGCGCGGCGCCAAAGAACCGCCGGCCCGGGAGGGGACGGCGGGAGAAGATAAAACTCCGATCGCGCTCAGCGCTTGGAGAACTGGAACCGCTTGCGGGCGCCCGGTTGACCGGCCTTCTTCCGCTCCTTCTCGCGCGGATCGCGCTTGAGGTGACCGCCCTTCTTGAGCTTCGGCCGGTGCTCGGCGTTCAGCTTCTGTAGTGCCCGGGCGATGCCATGGGCGACCGCACCGGCCTGGCCAGCGACGCCGCCGCCGGAGACATTCACGGACACATCGATCTTCTCTTTGAGCTCCACCGTGAGCAGCGGCGCGTAGGCCTGCTTGGCGAAATTCTCGTGGGAGAAGTAGTCGTCGAAGGTGCGGCCGTTAACGGTCAGCTTGCCGGAACCCTCGGACAGGCGCACGCGGGCGGTCGACGTCTTGCGGCGGCCGGTGCCGAGGAAAACGGTGGCGGGGGATGCAGCGCTCATAACGGTCGTTGGGAAGGGGTTCAGACGGTGATCTTCTGCGGCGCGTGGGCCTCGTGGGTGTGGGAGGCGCCGGCGAACACGCGCAGCTTGCGCAGCATCGTTGCGGCAATCCGGTTCTTCGGGAGCATCCCCTTGACGGCGTGCTCGATGATGAACTCTGGGTGGCGCTCGCGCATCAGGGAAACCTTGCGGTAGCTCTCGCCGCCGACAAAACCGGAGAAGAACATGTACTCGTTCGCCTCCTCCTTGCGGCCGGTCAGGACGACCTTCTCGGCGTTGACGACCACCACGAAATCACCGGTGTCCACGCTGGGGGTGTAGCTCGGCTTGTGGCGGCCGCGGATGAGGTTGGCGGCCTTCACGGCGAGTCGTCCGAGCGGCACGCCCGCGGCATCAATCAGATACCATTTGGGCTGCACTGCCTCCTTCTTGGCGAGGAACGTTTTCATGCGAAAAGAGGTCAAGGGCTAAGGTCCGCCCCGTGGCTGTCAACCGAGTTTTGGGCCGAAATGCGTGGGGCGCCGCCCCGCCGCCAACGCGCCCCGCCTGCGGCCTTGTTTCCCGGGACGCCCCGGCCCAACCTCCGCCGATGCCCTCGCCCTCCCTGCCCGCCCGCCGCGCGCTCCGTGCCGCCGGCCTGCTTGGCCTTTCCGGCGTGGCGCTCGGCGCCCTCGGCGCGCACGCCCTGAAGGCCTCCCTCGCGGCCCGGGGAATGGAGGGCGTCTGGTCCACCGCCGCCCAATACCACCTCGGGCACGCCCTCGCCCTCGCGGCGCTGGCCGCCTGGCTGCGCGCCGACCCGGACCACGCCCCCGGCCTGCGCTGGGTGACGCGCTGCTGGACGGCCGGCACGCTCCTTTTCTCGGGCTCGCTCTACCTTCTCGCCCTCGGTGGCCCGCGCTGGCTGGGGCCGGTGACCCCGCTGGGCGGGGTGGCCTTGCTCACCGGTTGGCTGCTCCTGTTACTCGCCGCGCTGCGCGGCCGCCGCGCGGAATGAACGCGCCCCTGCCCTTGCCACCAGACCTGCGGGCGATGCTCGAGGCGGTCCGCCGCTGCGGCCAACCGCGGATCGTGGGCGGTGGCGTGCGCGATTGGCTGCTGGGCCTTGCCCCCAAGGACCTCGACGTCGAGGTGCGCGGGGTCGATTTCGAAACGCTGCACCGCGCGCTGGAGCCCTTCGGATCCACGGACGTCGTGGGCCGGAGCTTCGGGGTGATCAAAGTGCGGAGCGCCCGCTCGGGGACGGAGTACGATTTTTCGCTGCCGCGCCGGGAGTCGAAGACGGGCGCGGGCCACCGGGGGTTCGCGGTGGCGCCGGAGCCCGGGCTCGGGGACGCGGAGGCCGCGGCGCGCCGAGACTTCACGCTGAACGCCATCGCCTACGATCCGTTCGCCGACGCGATCATCGATCCGCACGAGGGGCGCGAGGACTTGGCCCGGCGCGTTCTGCGCCACACGAGTCCGGCGTTCGCCGAGGATCCGCTGCGGGTGCTGCGGGGGTTCCAGTTGGCGGCGAGGTTCGATCTGACCCTGGCCCCGGAGACCGCCTCCGTCTGCCGCGCCATCGCGCCGGCGTACGCCGAGTTGCCGGTCGAACGGGTCTGGGGCGAATGGGAGAAGTGGGCCGCGAAGGCGCTGCGCCCCTCGCGCGGCCTGGCCGTGCTGGAGGAGACGGGCTGGCTCGCGCATTTCCCGGAGGTCGCGGCGCTCCGCGGCACGCCGCAGGACCCGTTGTGGCACCCGGAGGGCGATGTGTTCGTCCACACGGGGCATTGCCTCGACGCGCTGGTCGCGCAGGCCGGCTGGCGGGAGCGCGAGGCGGGGGACCGCGTCCTGCTGACGTTCGCCGTGTTGGCGCACGACTTCGGCAAGCCGGCGACCACGGTGCGGGCAGAGCGGCCCAGCGGCGCGCGCTGGACCAGCCCTGGGCACGAGGCGGCCGGCGGGCCCGTGGCCGAATCCTTCCTCGCCCGGCTCGGTGCACCCTCACGTTACGCGGCCCCCGTGCGGGCGTTGGTCGTGAACCACTTGGCACACCACCACGGGCAGGGGGAGTTCTCGGATTCCGCGGTGCGGCGGCTGGCGCGGCGGCTCGCCCCGGCCACGGTGGACGAGTTGGCGCTGGTGATGCGCGCGGACGCGGACGGACGGCCTCCGCTGCGCACGCCCGAGGTGCACGCCCGCATCGACGCGCTGGTGGTGCGGGCCCGGGCCCTTGTGCTCGAACAACTGGCGCCCCGGCCGGTCCTGCTTGGACGACACCTCATCGCGCTGGGACTGACGCCGGGACCGCGGTTCCGTGGGCTGCTCGATGCCGCGTTCGAGGCCCAGCTGGACGGGGCGTTCGGGGACGAAGCCGGCGCGCTCGCGTGGGCGCGGGCGCGGCTGGCCGCGGAAGGTCCGCCCGCCGGCGGGGCCTAGCGGGCCGTCCAGCCGCCGTCGACCGGCAGCGCCGCGCCGGTGACGTAGCTTGCGCCCGGGCTGGCGAGGAACAGCGCGGCGGCCTGGATCTCCTCGAGGCGGCCCCAGCGGCCGAGGGCGGTCGCGCCGATGAGGTCGCGCCGCGTCTGCTCGGTGTCGGCGATGGCGCGGTTCATCTCGGTGAGGAAAGGTCCCGGGCAGAGCGCGTTGACGGTGATGCCGTCGGCGGCGGCCTCGAGGGCGAGCGTGCGGGTGAGCTGGATCACGGCGCCCTTGCTGGCGCTGTAGGGGCTGCGCCCGGCGAGGCCGACGAGGCCGAGGGCGCTGGCGACGTTAATGATGCGGCCCCAGCCGTGGGCGCGCATCCCGGGGAGGACGGCGCGGCACGTGAGCCAGGTGCCCGTGACGTTCACCGCCATCACCTGCCCAAACTGGGCGGGGGCAAGCTCAGCGATCGGGCCCCGGATGTTGATCCCGGCGCTGTTGATCAGGATGTCCACGCGGCCGAGCGCCTCCGTGGCGGCGGCGACCAGCCGCTCCACCTGGCCCGCATCAGCAACGTCGGCGGCGGTCCCGAACGCGCGGCGGCCGAAATCATGGGCAAGCCCGGAGGCGGCGGCCTCCGCCTCCTCGAGGTGCCGGCTGGCGAGCATCACGTCGGCGCCGGCGGAGGCCAGACCGGCGGCCATCGCCAGGCCGAGGCCGCGCGAACCGCCGGTGATGAGCGCCGTGCGGCCGTGCAGGTCGAGGAGCCGGATGCCCGGCAGCGGGATCGAGTCGGAACTCACGGGGGCCGGAGACGCGGACCGGGGCGACCCGCGCCTCAGAAGGAGCGGCGGACGGCCACGTACCCGAAACGTCCGCCCGGGCGCCCGACGAGGCCCTGATTGTAGCCGACGCCCGTGTAGTCGAGGGGCGGCTCCTTGTTCAGTATGTTCTCGAGGCCGAGCGTGAGCCGGAGGTCCCCGAGGCGCGAACGCTTATCGAACGCGTAGCTGACGCTACCGCTGAGCGTGTAGTAACGGGCCACCTCCCAACCATCGAGGCGGAGGCTGCGGAGGCGGTGGATGTAGTTGAAGGCGAGGTTCGCGCCCCAAGAGCGGTTCTGCCAGAGGACGGACGACTGGCCGCGGTAGCGGGGGAGGTCGCGGCCGGGCCGCTGGACGATCGGGTCGTTCTGGAAACGCCGGGTCGCGTAGAACGCGTTGTAGGTCCAGTTGCTGGCGACCACGAAGTTGCCGACCCCGTCGACGCGGAGCCGGTAACGCAGCCCGTAGTCGTAGTAGCGGATCATCTGCTGCGAGAGGTTGACCGCGGAGTCGGTAATGAAGCGGATGCGGCCGGGGACCGTGACCGTCTCGCCGGGAGCGACCGAGCGCGTGGCCCCGCCGGCGCCGGCCAAGATGCTGATGTTCGCGGTGGTGGTGTTGGTGTAGGTCTCGGACTGCGGGTCGCGCACCACGAGGTCCCCGGTGCTGGAGAGCTCGTTCTGGCGGATAAAGGTCGTGCCGAGGCCGGAGGTGATGAGGTTTTTCTGCTCGATCACCCCATGAGTGAACTCGACCGAGAGCCCGCGGAGGCGGCGGCCGGGCATGTCGAACACGAAGCCCGCCTGCTTGGTGATGCCATCCTCGGGCTGCAGCAGGCGGTTGCCGGAGGTTTTCACCAAGCGCTGGTAGGTGCTAGCGTCGACGGGATCGCCGGTGAGGGCCTGCGGGCGGCGGAGGTCGGGCAGGCCGCTGACGAGGCCCTCCCGGATGCCGCCATAGAGCTGCGGCAGCGTAGGCGAGCGGAACGTCTCGCTGTAGGAGCCGCGGAGCAGGAGGCTGCGCACGGGCCGCAGGGCGAGCCGCACACCGGGCTTGAGCCCGCTGTCATAGCCGTCGCTGAAACGCTCGAAGCGGGCGGCCCCGCTGAGGTCCGCGCTGTGCGTCCAGCGGAAGCGGCCGGCCTTGACCAGGGGGACGCGCAGCTCGGCAGAGGCGGCGTCGACGGTGCGGCTGGCGCGCGTGGGGTCGGCGAGGCGGACCTGGCCGATGATATCGTTGAGGGTGGTCGAGAGCGGGTCGTCGGCAGAGTTGAAGTTCTCGCCCCGGTGCTGGAAGCCGGCCGCCGCGCCGACGCGGCCCCACGGCAGCGTGAACAGCTCGGTGGTGGTGACGCGGCCGTCCACGAGGAGCGTGTCGGCGTCGCCCGCCTTCTGGGTGCGGACCTTGATGCTCTCGACGGTGGCGGGGGCGTTGCGGAAGCCGGGGCCGCCGAAGATGTTGAAGGCGTCGGGGGTGGTCTTGGCCAGCGCGGCGCGGAGCTTGCTCTCGCTGATCGCATTGAGGGTGACGTCGCGGGACTCGTTGCGGGTATAGGACCAGCCGAGGTCCCAGTCGAAGCGGCCGAGAGCGACGCCGCGGAGGCCGAGCCGGTAGCCCTGCGAATCGCTGGTGATGCGGGCGATGCGGGGCCCGACCTCGAGGGGCCGGTAGGTGAAGGCGACGGGGATGCCGAACGGGTTGTAGTAGTTCGTGGCGG